>Ga0210400_10006026_pt1 | contig 10232 bp, 6 predicted proteins | sample IncBWH26MmetaG_FD_155456 | JGI IMG/M metagenome (GOLD analysis project Ga0210400, IMG submission 155456) | Forest soil microbial communities from Barre Woods Harvard Forest LTER site, Petersham, Massachusetts, United States - Inc-BW-H-26-M | ecosystem: Environmental > Terrestrial > Soil >... | reverse complement strand
TCGCAGGCGCTCGACCAGCGCCAGATTGTGCGAGAGATTTGGTTCCGTAAAGTCGGGATGCCGCCCACGCCAGTCGTCCGCGGGTAGCTTGGCCGCGCGCTCGCGAGTCATCGCGCCGGTCAAGAGACCGGAAGCCATCGGGGAATAAACGATGACCCCAATGCCTTCCCTCAGGCAGTACGGCAGGATGTCGTGTTCGATCTCGCGGTGCACCAGCGAATACCGCGGCTGCAGCGAAGTTACAGGCGCTATGGTCTGGGCCCGGCGCAGTTGCTGGACCTTGAAGTTGGAAACTCCAATCCAGCGCACCTTGCCTTCGCGCTTCAGGTTGGCGAGCGTCGACCAGGCTTCTTCCAGTGCGGGTGAATCGGGGTCGGGAGGCCAGTGGATTTGGTAGAGATCAACGACATCGACGGAGAGGCGACGGAGGCTGTCTTCGATTTCGCGCCGGATCAAATCGGCGCTCAATCCTATTCCGACATTGCCCTGCGCGTCCCAACTTCGGCCGCACTTGGTGAAGACATAGGGTCGCGAGCCGCGCCAGCTCTTCAGAGCACGGCCAACCACTTCCTCGGAGTGTCCCAGACCGTAGACGGCGGCCGTGTCGATCCAGTTGACGCCGAGTTCGAGTGCACGGTGAATGGCGGCGATAGAATCGTTGTCGTCCTGCGATCCCCAGGCGAACTTCCATCCCGAACCGCCGATGGCCCAGGCCCCGTAGCCCACTCGCGTGATGTGCAAGTCAGAATTGCCAAGTTTGCGTGTTTCCATTTAAATCTCCTTTCAAATTCTGGCGGTTGTTTGCCCTCCGGGTCAACTCGCCATCGAGGCGGAGTGAACATCTGCGATACCGGCAACTTCTTCCATTCGCCGCACGACAGCGGAGAAGTCGTCCTCATGGTGGTGTGCCAGTTCCTCTGAATTGATGCGAAGCGCCGCTTCAGTCGCAGGCATGTGGATATGCGCTTCTGTTGCCGCCTTTAGAATCAACTGGAAATCCTTGTTCATCAGGCGAAGTGGAAATTGCGGAGTGTAATCATTGATCGCTACTCTTGCCAGCTTTCCCAAATGGGCCGGTGCGATCACCGCTGTCTTTGCTAAGACCTCAAGCAACCGTTCGCGATTCAGACCAACTGTTTCTCCAAGGACTACCGCCTCAGCGACGGCCTGCATACCGATCCCTAACAGCGTGTTGACCACCAACTTCATCGCTGTCCCTGAGCCAGCACCGCCCAGAAGAAAATATTGCTTTGCAATCGCCTGGAATATTGGCTCCGCAACGTCAAACACCTCCTGGTTGCCGCCGGCCAGTAGCGTTAGAGTACCTTGTTCCGCGGCAGTAGTGCTGCCCGAGATGGCAACGTCTAATACCTCGATGCCCCGTTCGGCGCCCAGCCTGTGCAGTTCCCGCGAACTTTCTGGGGAGATCGTGCTCATCTCTAACACGACGGTTCCCGGCCGCGCCTCTGCAAGAACTCCCTCTGGCCCGGCGTAAATGCTTCGAACTGCTTCATCATTGGTGAGGCACGAAAGAATCACATCGCAAGTGCGTGCCAGTTCAAGGATGTTCTTAGCGGCGAAACCTCGCTCGGCTCCGACGGCTTGCGCCTTAGCGATATCCCTGTCGTATCCGACGAGCGGGTACCCGTGATCAAGCAGGCGTTGTGCGATTCGGCTGCCCATGTTGCCTAGTCCAATAAATCCAAGTGCGACCTTATCTGCTGTAAGAAGTTTCATCGGTCTCCTCTCATCTACTGAATTGCTGAATGCATTTCAAGTTCCAAGAATACAAAGCCGCGTGACTGCCAAAGTAAAAGTGCGCTCTGACCAATGAACACACAAGCACTTCGCATTAACCCGGCGCCTCAGCGGATATTCACAACCGTCGAGATTGAGTTCGAGAACACGAGTCGAGTCGAAATGCCGACGTTGGTGTCAAACCGGGGACGAACATTTGATTGCCACAGGGCCGTGCCCAACCGCCCATTCGACTCATGTTGCTGAAAATGCCCGACTAAACTGCCCTCCGGTTGTTTGGAAACAGGCGTGCATTTTCATGTCCCGACTGGGAGGCTGAGCAATATGCACGCGACCGCGACATACTTCGGAAACAAACAGGAAATCGACATTCCTGCCCCAGAGAAACAGACTCGTGAACTGCAGGACACCTTCTCGCGTTATCTGCCTTTACTCCATAGAACCGCTTATCGATATCTGGGCAATGTGGCGGACGCAGAGGATGCGGTTCAGGATGCGCTTCTCGCTGCTTACAAACACCTGGATCAGTTCAGAGGGCAGGCGCAAATGTCGACGTGGCTGGTTGCTATCGTCAGCAATTGTGCTCGGATGCAATTGCGCAGAAGGTCGCGGCATATCCACGTTTCGCTGAACGAGCAACTGGGGAACGATGAGGGATATACCGTAGCCGACCAGTTGGTGAACGGCGCACCGACCCCGGAAGAAGAGTATCGGCAATCGGAACTGCATGAATGCATCATGCAGTTCGCCCAGGAGCTTTCGCCACCATTGCGCCGAGCGTTCCAGTTGCGCGACTTGGATGGTCTAACTACCAGAGAAGCCGGCGACATTATAGGAGTAGGTGATGGAACGGTGAAAGCCCAGATCGCACGGGCACGTGCAAAACTCACGCACCTTGTGCGCCGGGCACTCGATGCGAAGCGTCGTTCATCTGCGCTCCGTACGTCCTTGCAGGTTGCAGAAGATAAGTAACTACGGTTAGCGGACCGACGACGTCGGTTCATCGACAAAACAGGGAAAATTCTATGTGGATTGTTCGACTGGCATTGCGGCGGCCCTACACCTTCGTGGTGATGTCCATACTCATTGTAATCATGGGCGGACTCGCGATTCTTCGCACTCCAACTGACATTTTTCCGAATATTGATATTCCCGTCGTCAGCATCATTTGGAACTATAACGGTCTCCTCCCCGAGGACATGAGTGACCGGATCGTCAGCATTACGGAGCGGTCGCTTACCACTACAGTTGACAACATCGAGCACATCGAGTCGCAGTCGCTCTATGGCATTGCGGTTATTAAAGTCTTCCTTCAGCCCACGGCGAACATTCAACAGGGGATTGCGCAGATCACAGCTGTTTCTCAAACCCAACTTAAGCAGTTACCTGCGGGAACAACGCCGCCTCTCATCCTGGCCTACAGCGCGTCGAGCGTGCCCGTGCTCCAATTGGCTCTTTCGGGGCAAAATCTTTCGGAGCAACAGCTGAACGACTATGGTCTGAATTTCATTCGCACGCAACTCATCACGGTACCCGGCGCCTCCGTGCCTTACCCATATGGCGGCAAACAACGCCAGGTGCAAGTTGATCTCAACACGACCGCACTGCAGTCGAAGGGTTTATCTGCGCTGGATGTGGTGAATGCGATCAGCCTGCAAAACCTGATCCTGCCCACAGGAACGGCTAAGATGGGCTCCAGGGAGTACGACGTTTCCATTACCAATGCAGCCCCGCAGACGATCGCGGACCTGAACCGCATTCCCATCAAGACCATTGGCAGTACGACCATTTACATGAAAGATGTCGCCTGGGTACGCGACGGTTTTCCCCCGCAGACCAACATCGTGAAGGTCAATGGGCAACGCTCCGTCCTGCTGACGATTCAAAAAGCAGGGAACGCTTCCACACTGGATGTGATCGCAGGTATCAAGAGCCTCTTACCTCAAATTGCGGCGACCGTTCCACCCCAATTGAAAATGACTCCTCTGGCGGATCAGTCGATTTTTGTTCGTGGTGCGATCAGCGGAGTGGTCAGGGAAACGCTGATTGCGGCATGCCTGACGGCTTTCATGATTCTTACTTTTCTCGGCAGCTGGCGGAGCACGGTGATCATTGCGACCTCAATCCCGTTGGCGATCCTGACCTCGATCATTGCGTTCAGCGCGATCGGACAAACCATCAATATCATGACGCTGGGCGGACTCGCTCTGGCGGTCGGCATTCTTGTCGACGATGCCACGGTCGAGGTCGAGAACATCAATCGCAATCGCGAAGCCGAGCCCGAGAAGGACATGGACGAAGTCGTTCTCGAGAGTGCGTCGCAAATCGCGACTCCTGCGTTCGTATCCACGCTGTCGATCTGCATTGTGTTTGCTCCGATGTTTTTGCTTTCCGGCGTGGCGCGATACTTGTTTGTCCCGCTCGCCGAGGCGGTGGTGTTTGCCATGTTGGCCTCGTATTTCCTCTCGCGGACCATCGTTCCGACCATGGCCAAATACCTGTTGCGGGGAGAAAAGAAGGAAAACGAAGACGCCACCAGCCGCAATCCGCTGGTCCGATTCCAGCAACGCTTTGAGGCAGCCTTCGAGAGATTTCGTGGCAGCTATCGCGGACTGCTGGAGATCAGTCTCCATCACCGGCGCGCGTTCCTGATCGCGTTCTTCGCGGCGTGTCTCGGATCTTTGGCAATCTTGATTCCCTGGCTGGGCCGCGATTTCTTCCCCAGTGTTGACAGCGGTACTTTCAAGCTTCATATGCGCGCTCCCACAGGGATGCGCATTGAAGAGACCGCCAACCTTTGCGACCTGGTCGAGCAGTCGATCCGGCAGCAGATTCCGGCAACTGAAGTCCAGAGTGTCATCGACAACATTGGCCTGCCCTATAGCGGCATCAATCTTTCTTACAGCAATTCGGCGCCGGTAGGCACATCGGACGCCGACATTCTCGTGACCCTGTCTGCCAAGCACCACCCCACCGACAACTATATTCACCAGCTTCGTCTGACCCTGCCGAAAGAGTTCCCTGGTGTTTCATTCTCCTTTCTGCCGGCGGATATGGTCGGGCAGATTCTCAATTTCGGATTGCCCGCTCCCATCGACGTTCAGGTTGTCGGGAACGACCTGGACGGAAACCGTCTCTACGCGGACGAACTACTGGCGAAAATGAGGTATGTTTCCGGAGCGACCGATCTGCGGATTCAGCAGCCCTTCGATGAGCCTTATCTCCGCCTGAGAGTTGAACGTACGAAAGCGGAGCAGTTGGGTTTTACGGCTCACGACATCGCGCAGAATCTGCTGGTATCGCTGAGTGGCAGCTTCCAAACTTCACCCACGTTTTGGGTTGACCCGAAGAATCATGTCAGCTATCAAATCGCGACCCAGACGCCGCAATATCGCGCGAACACTTTGCAGGATATTGAGAACGTTCCCGTCACTGGTACCGACGCTGCGGCTCCTCCGTCGATCATGGCCAGTCTGGTGTCCACGCAGCGCGGAGGAGGAATGGCCGTTGTCTCCGATTACAACGTCGCGCCCGTCATTGATATCTTCGGCTCGGTCGCTGGCCGCGACCTGGGTGGCGTTGCGGTTGACATCAACCGGATCATTGACGCAACCCGCCAGCAATTACCCCGCGGGTCGCGAGTGGTTGTCCGGGGGCAGGTTCAGACTATGCGCGCCTCTTACATCGGCCTGCTCAGTGGACTGGCGTTCTCGATCGTACTTGTATACCTGCTGATCGTGGTCAACTTCCAATCCTGGCTCGATCCTTTCATCATGATTTCGGCGCTGCCCGCGGCGCTCGCCGGGATCGCCTGGTTCCTGTTCATCACGCACACGACATTGAGTGTGCCGGCCCTCATGGGAGCCATCATGTGCATGGGTGTGGCAACCTCAAACAGCATTTTGGTGGTGAGTTTTGCCACGGAAAAAATGGCGGAAGGAATGGATTCCCTGGGGGCCGCGCTGGAAGCAGGATTCACCCGTTTTCGCCCGGTGCTGATGACCGCCTTAGCCATGATCATCGGCATGGTGCCCATGGCGCTCGGACTGGGCGACGGCGGCGAACAAAACGCTCCTTTGGGCCGCGCCGTGATTGGTGGCCTGCTCTTCGCAACGGTTTCGACGTTATTCTTTGTCCCGGCATTTTTCAGCCTGCTGCAGGGGGCGCGCACCCACGCGGGCCAAGAGGAAAAACGGTAGTAGCTACCGAACTTAGGGAGTCAATTATGGTGCCTCAGACTGACGTACAAACCATGGCCGAGAGATCCCCCGCAGCAAATAGTGGGGGCGCAGGACAGAGTACGCACAAACAGTGGCTGGTCCTGTCGGTTGCGGTGATCCTGGTCGCCGCACTCTTGATATCCGGCATCTGGTCGCGAGTCAGGGCGCGCGCCGCGCTCGATACGGAGACAGCTCAAGCTGCGCTAACGGCGGTGTCGGTAGTGTCGCCGAAGCAAACGACTCCTGCGGAAGAAATCATCCTTCCCGGAAACGTGCAACCCTACATCAGTTCGCCCATCTACGCTCGCACCAACGGTTATCTGAAGAAGTGGTATTTCGATATCGGCGCGCGCGTGAAGCAAGGGGAACTGCTTGCTGTGATCGAGACGCCAGAGGTCGATCAGCAACTCCAGCAAGCGCGCAGCAACCTGTTAACCGCTCAAGCCAATCTCGAGTTGGCCTCCATCACCAAAACGCGTTATCAGGGGCTTCTGAAAAGCAACGCCGTATCTCAACAGGACGTCGATAACGCGGTCGGCACCTACAATGCGAATAACGCGATTGTTGAAGCCGATAAGGCAGCCGTAGAGCAGTACTCGGCGCTGGTTTCTTTTGAAAAGGTCTACGCACCTTTCGATGGCGTGATCACCGCACGCAATACCGACATCGGCGACCTCATCAATTCTGGCAGCAGTAGTGCTGCGAAGACCGATCTGTTTCACATTGCTCAACCTGGAAAATTGCGCGTTTACGTCAACGTGCCCGAGGAATACTCGCGGGGGATCAAAGTCGGTATGACAGCGGATCTCAGTCTCGCTGAGTTTCCAGACCGCAAATTTCAGGGGAAACTGGTGCGCACTGCCGATGACATCAATTTGACGACCCGCACCCTGCTGGTAGAAATCGATGTGGACAATCCCACCGGCACACTGCTGACGGGTTCCTATGCAGAGGTCCACTTGGCGGTCCCGACGCAGGCCTCCACCTTCCTGATTCCGGTCAACACTCTGCTGTTCCGGACTGAAGGGCTACGAGTAGGAATTGTGAAAAACGGAAAAGTCGTGCTGACTGCCGTCACTCCCGGGCACGATTTCGGCAACCAGATAGAGATCGTATCCGGCCTCAAGTCCGATGATCAGATCATTATCAATCCTCCCGACTCGATTGTTTCCGGCCAGCAAGTCCAAATTGTTCAGGCGACATTGCCGGGAGACGCGAAGTGAAGCTACCTCGAAAACTGATTCTCTGGAGATCACGGAAAAGTGCCGGACGGGTTCTGCTAGCCATAGCAGCGCTCCAGTTGACAGGATGCGTGGTTGGCCCAAAGTATCACCAGCCGGCGGTACAGGCTCCTCCGGCTTATAAAGAGGTAGGAGACTGGAAGCCCGCCCAACCGAATGAGCAGAATCTTGGCGGCGCGTGGTGGACAATATTCCAGGATCCTCAACTGGATGCGCTTGAAGGTCAGGTCAATGTATCGAATCAGAATCTGAAGGCGGCGGAGGCGCAGTTCCGGCAAGCTCGCGCCACTCTGCGCTACTATCGGGCGGACTACTATCCAACCGTGACGGCCGGGCCATCGGCGACGCGGACGCAAGTTTCCGCCCACAGTCCCACCAGCACAATCTTGCGTGGCGCTACTTACAACGATTTTGTCTTGCCGTTCGACGTTTCCTATCAAGCCGATGTCTGGGGTCGCGTTCGAAAAAATGTGGAGTCCTACCGTGAGCAAGCCCAAGCCAGTGCGGCAGATCTCGCCACGGTCAACCTGAGCATGCACGCGGACCTGGCCATCGATTATTTTCAGGCCCGCAGTCTGGACGCCGAGGAAAAACTCTTGAACTCCACAGTGAAGCAGTATGAACAGGCCCTGGAGTTGAATGAAAGCCGCTTCCAGGGAGGGATTGCTTCGGAAGTGGAAGTTGAGCAGGCGAAGACTCAACTGCAAACCACGCGGGCAGCGGCCATTGATGTCGGTGTGTTGCGCGCCCAGTACGAACACGCAGTTGCGATTCTTATCGGAAAGCCTCCCGCTGAGTTCAGCCTTCCCCCATTGCCGCTCAACGCACCACCTCCGCACGTTCCTATCAGTCTGCCGTCGGAACTGCTGGAGAGACGCCCCGATATCGCGGCCGCGGAGAGGCGCGTAGCATCCGCCAACGCCCAGATCGGAGTTGCAAAGTCCGCCTACTACCCGCTGGTCGGCCTGGGCGCTACCGGAGGATTCGAAAGCTCCGCCATCTCGACCCTCATCAACGGTCCGAGCGGCTTGTGGTCGATTGGACTGTCGACAGTCGGAACAGTCTTCGACGTAGGAAGGCGGCGTGCTCTCAACGATCAGGCCCGTGCCGCTTATGACTATCAAGTTGCCGCTTATCGAGAGAACGTGCTGACTGGATTCCAACAGGTGGAAGACAATTTAGCGGCAGTGAGGATTCTGGAGGACGAAGCGAAGGTACAGGATGAGGCAGTCGTCGCTGCCCAGCGTTCGCTCGATCTTTCCGTCACCCGTTACAAAGGTGGGGTCACCAGTTACCTCGAAGTGATCACCGCGCAGAGTGCCGCCCTCTCGGATGAGGTCACGGCGGTCAACATCTTAGGACGGCGCATGGCGAATACAGTCTTGCTGATCCAGGCTCTCGGCGGCGGATGGGACCGCTCAAGCCTGCCCGACCGACCCGAATGCTGCGGGAAGCTGGTGAGCAGCAATTCCCCTTAAGCTGATCGGTGCGGCTTACAATTCACACATAGCGAAACAGCATCATGAAACCGAAATCCATGTGGGTTTGCTGGTGACAGTGAAACAGGGTCGCGCCCGGGTTTGCCGCGACGAAGTCGATCTCCGCTTCGCTATTGGCCTTGACCACCACCACGTCCTTGCGCAGCCCCGAGAGCGGCTTGCCGTCCAGGCGGGTGATCTCGAAAGTATGGCGATGCAAGTGAATGGGATGATCGTCGCTGCTTTTATTTCGCATCGCCAACCTGTAATGCTTGCCTTCCTTAAGGGGAATCGTGTCCGCCTTGGGATACGACTTGCCATTGATCGTCCAATAGTCAAAGTCCCCATGTCCCCGAAACTTCGACTCAAACACTAGAGGAACCCTCTCGTCCGGTTCGCCCGCCGGTTCACCGGCCATTGAAGTCTGTTTCGCGAACCGCGTGTAATCCCAAAACGTCTCCGTCGGATCGATCCACTTAGCCTCGCCTTGCTGGTTGGAATATTCCACCACAATCCCCATCCCCGCCCGGCGAATGTCCGGCCGCGTTTCTCCCAGCACCCACACTCCTGGACGATTCATTTCCACCAACACATCAATGCGCTCCGCCGGAGCCAGTCGTACCGCTGGCACCTTCGCCTGCTGCGGCACTTCATTCCCGTCCATGCCTTCCACTGTGAATTCATGCCCGGCCAGTGCCAGCCAATGCATCGCCGTCGCGCTGGCGTTCAGCACGTGGAAGAGCACTCGTTGCCCTTCGCGTACTTTAATCGGATCGCCATGCCCGAGCATGCGGTCGTTGATCGTCGCATAGTCATAAAAAGCATCCATGGACGCATCCGCGCCGCCTCCCATATACGCGTTCCAGTCGTGGAGGGTGAGGAATATCTCCTGATCGTATGCGCCGGGCGCTTGTTTAGGCTCAATGTAGAAACATCCGAACTGACCGGTATACCCGCCCCGCTTCAAATCATGCCCGGCAAAGGCATGAGTGTGGTACCAGCGGAAACCCGCCGGCCGCGGCGTGAAACTGTATCGCCGCTGTCCACCTGGCGCAATCATGGGCGAGCCCTCTTCGACGGCGCCATCTTCCTCGGATGGAATCCACAATCCATGCCAGTGCACAATCTCGGGGACGTCAGTATGGTTCACAACATCAATCGTGATTGGCTTGCCTTCCGGCCAGCGAATCAGAGGCCCGGGAACCCTCCCGTTGTACGCAACTGTGTGAATTACTTTTCCCGGTGCAATTTCCAATTTAAGCGGCGCAATTTCCAGCCGCAGGTCGGCTAGCGCCGGCGTCTGGGCCCATGACTTTGCCTTGGTCGCCGTACCCAGCAACGCAAGACTTGCTCCGAACAGAAAATCGCGACGATCGATTGGCATGGATGTCCTATTGAGTGCTGTCGGAACTTCCCGCCTGATGATGATGAGTCCAATCGAAACGCCGACCCAGGATACCCTTCACAATCAGATGATCGGTGCCGGCCGTCGCCCCAACTCCAACCCCAAAGTTGATCTCCCAGTTCGGGGACAC
>Ga0210400_10006023_pt1 | contig 10234 bp, 9 predicted proteins | sample IncBWH26MmetaG_FD_155456 | JGI IMG/M metagenome (GOLD analysis project Ga0210400, IMG submission 155456) | Forest soil microbial communities from Barre Woods Harvard Forest LTER site, Petersham, Massachusetts, United States - Inc-BW-H-26-M | ecosystem: Environmental > Terrestrial > Soil >... | reverse complement strand
ACGAAGTCCAGGCCCGCCTGATCGAGCCCGACGTCGCCTTCATCAAGCACGGAGACGAGTGGCTGGTGCTGATGAACGACGATGACCTGCCGCAGCTTCGCCTGAATCCGGCCTACAAGAAGCTGATCACCCGCGACACCAACGACAAGAATACCCGCGACTACGTGAAAGAGCGCTACAAGAGCGCCATCCAGCTCATCAAGAACATCGAGCAGCGCAAGCAGACCATCACCAAGGTCTGCTACTGCATCGTCGCCCGCCAGCAGGACTTTCTGGAAAAAGGCATCGACCAGCTAAAACCCATGATGATCAAGGAGGTGGCCGAAGAAATCGGCGTGCATCCTTCCACCGTGAGCCGCGCCGTGGCCAGCAAATACGCCCACACACCGCAGGGCGTGTTCGAGCTGCGGTACTTCTTCAGTGAGAGTGTGCAGGGTCCCGAGGGCGGCAACACGTCACTGTTGATCCTGAAACGCCGCGTCAAGAAGTTGATCGACGACGAAGACCCGAGCCGTCCGCTGACCGACGAGCAACTAACCCGCATCCTGCAATCGCAGGGCATCCAGGTGACCCGCCGCACGGTCGCCAAGTACCGGGAGGACATGCGCATCCCCAGCACCCATCAGCGCAGGGTAAAAGAATGAAGTATTGTCATCCTGAGGCCGCTGCTTTTGCGGCCGAAGGATCTGGGCGAGCCGCGCGACGCGTCGCGTTCTTTGCGACGCAATAATCACGCTTTGGCTCGCTTCCTTAGCAGCAAGAATTCAAGGAGGGCCGCTCGTGAACGTGGAATACACTGGCAGGCACTACGAAGTAACTCCTACCATCCGCAAAGAAGTAGAAACCGGCCTCACCAAACTCCGCAAAATCCTGGGCGATCACTTCGAAACCAAGGTCATTCTCGCCGTCGAGAAGCACCGCCACAAGGCCGAAATCACCATCAGCCCGCGCAACGGCCCGCTCGTCGGGCTGGCTCAAGCCAAAGACATGACTATCGCTGTCAACCAGGCCCTTGATCACCTCGAAAAGCAGGCGGTGAAATACAAGACCCGCTGGCAATCCAAGAAGCGTTCGGCGCGCAAGAGCGAGGAAGTGAAGCGCTGGAACGGCCACTCCCTGCAAGACGCCGACACCGTGCGTACTGCTGTCGGCTTGACGGAAAAGACAGCCGTGGCGGTTGCCGTGCATCGCTATCCTCCGGTGGCCAGGACCACCGAGGTCCATCTGGTCCGGTCTGACGAGGCCGTCGCCATGCGCCCCATGACCCTCGAAGAAGCGATCAAAGAAGCCCACTTCCGCGACCGCGACGTCTTCGTCTTCCGCGACCCCAAAGGCAAAGTAATGATCCTGCACCGCACCCGCGACGGAAAGATGGAGCTGATCGAAGCCCCGTAGAAGCAGTTTGAGAAAACTTGCGCCCGGCAAGGGGTCGTGTCAGGACGGGTGATTCGCCCGTCCGCCGAGCGAAGCTCGGCTAACGCTCCCGAGAGCGTAGGGCTGGTGTGACCGGACACTCCTGTTCGCTACCTTGACTTTCATTAGCCAGCGGCACGAAGCAATTTGTACGCGGGTGCCGGAAAGACGACCCGACCAGAACACCTCCGCGGGACCGAAGAAGCCAACGCGCCCCTGAACTGACCCAATACTCGAAGAAATCTAAGATCCCTGTCGATCTCGCGAGCCCTCGTTCGACGTGTTATTAGAAGCAAGAAAGACGCCCTGAGAGGACGATATGCGGCAGACGCTCGGACACACTAAATCGATCGCAGGAGCAGCCCTCGCCGGGCTCGGGATCTTTATTTTCTATGAGAATCTGTACCGCGCCGCAACCCAGTTGTGCCACCACCTCGACACTGTTCATGGAGGAGGGCTGGGGTTACTGCCCACCGTCATTCTTGCGGTCTCGCGAGTTTTGCAGGCCGCCGATCACCGCCGGTTTCTGCATGACCTCCTTCAGCGCATGTTGGTATCATGCTGGCCGCTGCTGCTCGTCATGCTCGGAGCGGTATTGTCGCGGGATGCATCCACGGACAATGTCAACGCACTTGCCAAAAAAGACTGAGGACTTGTCGATCTGACTGCCCGTTGTTCGACGTCAAAGTAGAGGGCAGGTTACCTCAACGCAAAAAGGGAGACATAAACAATGCGATGCATGGTGATAGTCAAAGCCAACAAAGACTCGGAGGCAGGCGTCATGCCGAAGCAAAAGCTGCTTACCGAAATGGGGAAGTTCAACGAAGAGCTGGTGAAAGCCGGCGTGCTGCTCGCCGGCGACGGCCTCCAGCCCAGCTCGAAAGGCAAGCGCGTCCGCTTCTCGGGGGAGAAGCGGACCGTGATTGACGGGCCCTTCACCGAAACCAAGGAACTGATCGCCGGCTTCTGGCTGTGGCAGGTGAGGTCCATGGAAGAGGCTGTCGAGTGGGTCAAGCGCTGCCCCAACCCACACGAAGGAGAGTCCGAAATTGAGATTCGCCAGGTCTTTGAGGCGGCCGACTTCGGCTCCGAACTGACCCCCGAACTCAAAAAGCGGGAGGACCGCACCCGCGAGCAGATCAGCGCGAAGAAATAGGGGCCCGGCCCGAGTGGGATGTTCCAGCAAAAATAATTGTTTGCCGCTGTCGATTTTGTGATCACTCGTTCGACGTATCAATAGAGCCAGGCTTCATCGGTCCGAGACCGTCAGAACCCCAGCTCCCAAACCCAGGAACTATTAAGGAGACACTACGATGAAATTCATGATGATCGTCAAGCACGCCGAGAAGCAGGGCCCTCCTCCCAAGGAGCTCATGGATGCGATTGCGAGGTCCGCCGAACAGGAGGCCAAAGCCGGCACCATGCTCGGAAGTGGCGGACTAGGGCACTCCGCGCTGGGCGCCCGTGTCCGGCTTTCCGGAGGCTATGTGACCGTGACCGATGGTCCTTTCACCGAAGCCAAGGAAGTGATCGGCGGCTATGCCCAGTTTGAGTTGAAGTCCAAGGAGGAGGCGGTCGAATCGGCAGTCCAATTCATGGAACTTCACAGGAAACACTGGCCAGGCTGGGAGGGCGAGACCGAGGTTCGCCAGATGTGCGGCCCGGAAGACTTCGCTCCCAAGGCATAGAAACAGTGGCGCGCAGCGGGCGGCGTTGAAGCGCTATTCATCGCGTCAAGCGTCCCCGCTTGCACTCACAGACCAAGGCGTGATGTGATCGATAACTGTGACGGCTACCGATACACATCGCACCATCGATGCAATCTGGAGGATCGAATCCCCCAGGCTGATCGCCAGTCTCACGCGAATCGTGCGCGACGTCGGGGTGGCCGAGGACCTTTCCCAGGATGCTCTCGTCGCCGCGCTCGAGCAATGGCCAGAGTCGGGTATCCCGGACAACCCGGGCGCCTGGCTCATGGCCACTGCCAGGCATCGTGCCATTGACCACTTCCGCCGCAACACGCGGCTTGAGCGCAAGCACCAGGAACTCGGTCGCAAGCTCGAAGAGAAAGAGATGGCCGTGCCAGACTTTGAATCGGCTCTCGACGACAACGTTGGCGACGACCTGCTGCGTCTCGTCTTCATTTCCTGCCATCCCGTGCTCTCCACCGAGGGGCGGGTTGCGCTTACGCTCCGCTTGCTCGGAGGCCTGACCACCGGGGAGATCGCGCGCGCCTTCCTCGTCTCAGAAGCGACCGTGGCCCAGCGCATCGTGCGATCCAAGCGTACGCTCGCCGAAAAGCGCGTCCCATTCGAAGTCCCGCGCGGAGCTGAGCTCAACGCCCGCCTCTCGTCGGTGCTTGAAGTCATCTACCTCGTCTTCAATGAAGGCTATTCGGCGACTACCGGCGGCGACTGGATGCGCCCCGCACTCTGCGAAGATGCGCTCCGGCTTGGGCGCATCCTGGCCGAGATCGCTCCTCAGGAGCCCGAGGTCCACGGCCTGGTCGCGCTCATGGAGATCCAGGCCTCTCGTTCCAGGGCCCGCGTGGGTCCGGCCGGAGAGCCCATCCTGCTCTTCGATCAAAACCGCTCCCACTGGGACCAACTTCTTATCCGTCGCGGTCTCGCCGCGCTGGCCCGCGCCGAAACCCTGAGCGCCGCGCCAGGTCCGTACGTCTTGCAGGCTGAGATCGCAGCCTGTCATGCGCGCGCCCGCACTCCGGAGGAAACCGACTGGCCTCGCATTGTGACGTTCTATGAGGCGCTCGGTCAGCTCGCACCGTCTCCCGTAGTGGAATTGAATCGTGCGGTGGCGGTCGCGATGGCGTTCGGTCCAGCCGCCGGGCTTGAGCTCGTGGACGCGCTGACTACGGCACGCTCCCTCGAGAACTACCACCTTTTGCCCAGCGTGCGCGGCGATCTGCTCAACAAACTCGGCCGCTTTGACGAAGCACGCGCCGAGTTCGAGTGCGCCGCATCGCTAACCCGCAACGACCGAGAGCGCGACCTGCTCCTCGATCGCGCCCGAGCGTGCGGCCACTAGGGAATCCGACTTCCGCACCCGCGGACGGGGCGCCAGTATGAGGACGGGTCTTCGACCCGTCCTGCGAGCGAAGTTCGGCTGCGTTTCAATTCCTGTCCGAAACCGCCCGGTCAAAAGTGGAAAATCAGATCGCTTGCCACGGTAAGCTGACTATGACGTCGACCGTCGTCGTAAGCTGTCTTATCCCAAGCCCTCTCGAAACGTAATTCCGGACGCAGCTGAACCGTTGTGCCGATCCAATGACACCACATGATCGTGTTCTCTGAATACCTGGTCGCGTAGCCTGTACGCTGCCCTTTCTTGTCGTCAAGAAAGTCGCTGCGAAGTGACAGGAAGTTATGCGGCGAGAGTTCTTTCTGCAGGAAATTCACCACCGCATATTCGGGAGCGGTGCACCGCTGTTCCCCAGGTAGGCAAGACGCGGCATTCGCGCCGGTCTCCGGCCGAATATTGCCGCCCAGAGCAGGCACGTCGCGCTCATACATATACCAGGCTTCGCTGGCCATATGCACCGTCTTCGAAAACTTGTGATACCAGGTCGCGTCAAACTGCTGCAGATTGTTGTATGCGTACTTGCCGTTATTGATCCCGTTGGCGCAAACGTAGAAATTGTCATTCACCGACGGGGTCGTATAGCTCAGGCAGGCCGTGCCGGAAGGCTTCGCATCCGAAGTCCACAAGGCAACGTCGTGTCCGCCGGTTATTCCGAGTTGCACCAGCCAATGGTCATTCAGCTTCACCGTCGCAATCACACCGGTGTCGGTAAACGGATCAATCGCGTAAAGCAGCGAGTGGCTGAAGATGTAGTTGTTCGGCGCCAACTGCGCCTCGATCCCGGGTACCGAAATATAGCGGCCGACCCTCACATTCATCCCTTGCGCAACCTGCGGAATGTAAACATCGATATATTCCAGCGTAGGATCAAAGCCATATTCACGATGATCGTTCAACAATTGGCCGCTCAGGTAGCCCTTCGCTATCGTGAACCGATAGTCCGTGCCATACAGAGCCGTGAGGTGGTAGCCCCAGTCGATATGATCGCGTTGTACTGAATCCGGCAGCCGCTCGGCGCAGAGAACAACCTGATTCATCTCCAAACGATTTGCGAAGACATCGTTCGCCTCGGGCGCATTGCTGTGTGCGGACGTGCTGAAGTTTAGCGTCGGATCGATCCACCCATACAGCTTCGTCCGGCTCCTGGCCCCGTTGATGGCTGTCATCAACGGATAGCTGTTCGTGTCCGGCTCCCCAATCACCGGCGAACCGCCATACGACCAATCTGAATTAGGAAATGGAGGCGAATCGAGCGGCGACGGAAGCCCCCGCCGGTCAGGCGCGGGCGATGACGCAGCCGTCCCCCGCCAGTCCTGCCTGTAAAACTCCGCCCAGCGTGCAAAGAAGCCCTTCGCCTCGGCGATGCCCGGCTTCGGAGCCTCAGGCGGCGGATGCACCTCTTCCACCTGCTGTCCCGCAGAAATGTCACACGCTAAGAACACGAAGCACGCAAACAGCAAGAAATATCGGCGGCGACGTGAAGTATTCCTTGAACCCATAGAAACAGCGTGCCCCCCAAGTCTACAGGCTCCAGCCCGAAGTGTTAGAATCCGCCCTCGAGGGAGGTTCACCGATGACGAAATGTATGCGCTTCGCGATCCTTTTTGCCCTGCTGATGGTTTTGAGCGTTTCACATTTCGTACAAGCGCAAGCGGCCACGTCGGAAGCGAAGCTCTCCGTCCACTGGGAAGAACTCACCGCCTCTGACTTCCGTGAGGGCATCCACCGTTCGCAAGGCACATGCCTGCTCCCCTTCGGCATTCTGGAGAAACACGGACCGCATCTCCCCCTCGGCACCGATCTGCTGGACGTGCGCTACGCCGCACTGCACGCCGCCGAGCAGGAATACGCAGTCGTCTTTCCCGAATATTATTTTGGACAGATTGCCGAAGCCCGCCACGAACCCGGAACGGTCGCCTACAGCCGCGAGATGCAACTCGGATTGTTGCAGGAAACCACCGACGAGATGGCCCGCAACGGCTGCAAGAAAGTGGTCATCGTCAATGGCCACGGCGGCAACGAAAGCCTGCTTCCGTTTTTCGCCCAATCGCAATTAGACAAGCCCCACGACTACGTGGTCTACATTTTCGACAGGCGCTCGCCAGAGTCAGGAGGCCCGGCGAAGAAGACTTCCATCGACATGCACGCCGGCGAAAGCGAGACTTCGAAGATGATGATCTCCCGTCCTGACACGGTGCATCTCGATCGCGCCACGAACGAATCCGGCGCCGACCAGCACCGCCAGAACCTTCCCGAAGGTGTCTACACGGGAATCTGGTGGTACGCGCGCTTCCCCAACCACTATTCCGGCGACGGCTCGGCGGCTACCAAAGAGTTAGGAAAATATCAGATGGATTGGTGGATTGACACTTTGGCCAAGACGATCCGCGCCGTGAAGTCCGACGACGTAAGCCTGAAGCTGCAGAACGAATTCTACGAAAAGAGCAAGCACCCGCTGGAAACGCAGCCGTAGCTGCGAGGAGGTCTCAGGTCTTGGGTGTTAGGTCTTAGGTCTTAGGCCTTAAACCTAAGACGGATCACCTAACACCGATCACCTAAGACCGATTGTCACGAGCTTCCAATCAAAACGCCAGTGATGAACACGAGCACTCCCCCAAGTCCAACCTGAAGCGCCGCCGAAACCCACGGACTGTCCATGTAACGGTGCCGAATCCAGGTGATCACGCCCAACTCGGCAATCACCACCGCGCCCGCAGCCCAAAGGGCCATCCGAAAGTCCCGCAGAAGAAACGGCAGCGTGTGTCCGATACCGCCGAGTGCCGTCATGGCTCCGCAGATCACACCACGCACCCACGGATGTCCGCGTCCAGTCAGGCTGCCGTCATCGGAAAGCGCCTCGGCAAATCCCATGCTGATGCCCGCGCCGGCGGATGCGGCGAGACCCACCAGAAACGCTTCGTGACTATTCTTTGTGGCGAATGCAGCGGCGAAGACGGGCGCGAGGGTGGAAACGGAGCCATCCATCAGCCCCGCCAAGCCCGGCTGCACAATCTGCAGCACGAACAGGCGGCGCTGTGCTTGCTCTTCGTCCGCCTTCACACTTGCGGGAAGCTTTTCCGCGTCGAGTTCCTGCGCCCGATGTTCGTGCTCGCGTTCTTCGGTCGCAAGATCGTCCAGCAATTGCCGGATGCTCGCGTCCTGAGTGATGGCTGCGGCCCTCTCGTAGAACCGACGCGTCTCCACTTCCATGGTGCTGGCTTCCTTGCGAACCGCGTCGATGCGCATGGGCCGGATCAGCCAGAGCGCCGGACGCTCCACGAATCCGCGGACGTCCTGGCGCCGGATCAAGGGAATGTGTTCGCCAAACTTCTGCCGGTACACCTCAATCAACCGCCTGCGGTGTCCCGACTCTTCTTCGCGCATGCCCTCGAACATCCCCGCCGAAGCGGGATAATCCTGCCGCAGCCCTTCGGCAAAGTCGGCATACACCCGCTCGTCTTCTTCTTCCAGAGAAATGGCCAGAGCCAGCACTTCGCGTTCGGTGAGTTCCTGAAACTTCTTCATGGCGACCTAGCTTACCTGTCTGAGCAGGGCTTAGACAAATCGAAAACGGGATTGAGAAGTCACCCCGCCATCGGTGCTACTATCCAGTGCATGACGCCTCGGAAATCGTCCGGGCCCCGGAAGCGCTCGAAGCCACCGCGCAAAGGGAAGAAGACAGCCAAGGCAATCGCGCATGACGCCCCGCATGCTCCGGAACTTGTTATCATCACCGGGATGAGCGGCTCGGGCAAGGCGTCCGTGCTCAAGGCATTCGAGGATTTGGGCTACTACTGCGTCGACAACCTTCCCGTCGAACTGATCCCCCGCTTCGCGGAGATGGCGTTACAGTCGACGGAGATCCATCGCACCGCGCTGGTAGTGGATGTGCGCGAGGGCTCCAAGCTCGAGCAACTTCCGGGCATCCTGAAGGCAGTGCGGCGCATGATTCCGACCAAGGTCGCCTTCCTGGAAGCTTCCGATGCGGTGCTGCTGCGGCGCTTCAGCGAAACGCGCCGCCCGCATCCCCTGGGCACGGACACGCCGGTCAACGCCTCGCTCAAGACCGAACGGCGCCACCTGGCGAGCATCCGCGCTCTGGCGGATATAGTCATCGATACGTCGAAGTTCAACGTGCACGAATTGCGGGCCCACATCACGGAGCGTTTCCGGGAGCAGGCGTCGGAGAAGAGCATTCTGGTTTCGTGCGTGAGCTTCGGCTTCCGCCACGGTGTGCCCGAAGAGGCGGATCTGGTCTTTGACGTTCGTTTTCTGCCCAACCCACACTTCGTGCCGGAATTCAGGCCGCTTACGGGCCGCGATCTGCGCGTGGCCAAGTACATCCGCTCGTTTCCGCAGACTCAGGAATTCATCCTCCGCATCTCCGATCTATTGATCTACCTGCTGCCCCACTACATCCACGAAGGCAAGAGCTATCTCACCATCAGTTTTGGCTGCACCGGCGGCCAGCACCGTTCGGTGATGATTGCCGAGGAAGTAGGCAAGCGCCTGCGCAAAGCCGGATACCGCGTGAAGGTTGTGCATCGGGATATGCCGAAGTAAAGGGGTGAGGCTCAGGCGAAACCGGGCTACTTGGGGATTCCGCAGCCGCGCAGTAAAATAGGCCCTTGCATCCCATGCCTATGCCACCGCCAGTAAGGCACTGCGGCCTGCCCGGAGTGGTATGCGCCAACTGACGCGCCTCGTCCGCTACGCGCTCCCCTACTGGTGGCAGATCCTGTGTTCCGTCCTGCTCATGGCACTGGTGGGAGCGCTTGATGCCTTCAAGTTTTTGCTGATTCGCCCCATCTTTGACCGGGTGTTGAATCCGTCCACCGGATCGAAAGACATACAACTGTTTGTCATTCCCGTTGCGCACCACCCCGTGTATTTGCAGCAACTGGTGCCTTCACACTTCACGAATGCGTGGACCATGGTTGCGGTTGCTCTGGTCGGCTCTACCATCCTCAAGGGAATTTTTGATTACACGGGCACATACCTGGTAAACCACGCTGGCTACGGCATGATCACCGACCTGCGCGATGATCTCTACAACGCCATCCTGCGTCGCTCCGCGGCGTTCTTTTCCCGACACACAACCGGAACCCTGCTCTCCACCATCATCAACGATATCGAGCGCGTGCAGTACGCCATGTCCACGGTGCTGGCGGAGTTTCTGCAGCAGTTCTTTACTTTTCTATCGGTGGCAGCGGTGGTTGTGATCCTGGGCGGAAACCTTGCCTGGGTGCTGTTGCTGTTTGTCCCGGTGATTGTGTATTCCTCGCGCAAGATCGGATCCAGAGTGCGCCATACGACCCGGCACGGGCAGGACAAGCTGGCAGAGATCCAAAATATCCTGCACGAAGCGATCACCGGCAACCGCATCGTGAAGGCATTCAATAGCGAGAAATGGGAGATCTCGCGCTTTCGCGGAGCGGCGCGTCGCCTGTTCCGCGCGAACCTGCGTTCCGTGGCGGCCACAGCGATCAGTTCACCGCTCATGGATATTTTTGGCGCTGCCGGAATCGCTCTTCTGCTGAACTTGGGCCGCGAACAGGTGAAGCACGGCGAGATGACCCCGGGAATTTTCGTCGCTTTCATTACGGCGGTCTTCAGCCTCTACAATCCTGTCCGCAAGTTTGCCCTCTTCAACAACAACTTCCAGCAGGCCCTGGGAGCATCCAGCGAAATCTTCAAGTTCATGGACATCGAGGATGATGTC
>Ga0210400_10006022_pt1 | contig 10235 bp, 7 predicted proteins | sample IncBWH26MmetaG_FD_155456 | JGI IMG/M metagenome (GOLD analysis project Ga0210400, IMG submission 155456) | Forest soil microbial communities from Barre Woods Harvard Forest LTER site, Petersham, Massachusetts, United States - Inc-BW-H-26-M | ecosystem: Environmental > Terrestrial > Soil >... | reverse complement strand
CTTGCCGCCGACGTCGTCGATGTCCTCCAGCGCGACCCGGCCGGTCATCTGCACCGAGGAATCGTAGCGCAGGAATTCCTCGATGGCGCCCGTGATGAGCGCTGGGTTGGCCTTGAGCAGCGCGAGCTGATCGGGATTGCGGTGAAGCGCGAGCAATCCGTTTCCGATCAGGTTGACGGTGGTCTCGTGACCGGCGCCGAACAACAGAATGATGTTGGCGGTCAATTCCTCATTGGAGAGCTTGCTGCCATCTTCCTCGGCGTGCACCAGTTGCGTGGTCAGATCGTCGCCGGGATTCTTCCGCCGCAGTTCAAACAGTTGCTGGAAATACATCTGGGCCGCGGCATTGCCGGTGTTGGCTTCGGCGATTTCCGCCGGCGACAGCGGCACCGGATCGAGCAGCCGTCCGCCGTTGCGCGAACTGGTGTAAAACACCTCGCGATGATCGGGGGGTATCCCGAGCATGTCGCAAATAATCGTCACCGGCAGGCGGAAGGCAAAATCCTCGATCAGATCCATCCGCCCGCGCGGAGCGACGCGATCGAGCGTTTCATCGACGATCGCCTGGATGCGCGGACGCATATCCTCGACCCGGCGCGCGGTGAAGGCCTTCACCACCAGACCGCGCAAGCGGGTGTGATCGGGTGGGTCCTGCTGCAACATCCAGTGCCGCATGCTGCGAAACACCGGCTCCTCCATGACCTGCGGCCCATAGCGCCGCACGGTCCGATCGACAAAATCCTTGCCGAACCGCTTGTCGCGCAGCACGTGGCTGACCTCGGCGTGCCGGCTGGCGAGAAAAGCACCGAACGGCGTGATGTGCATCGGATCGGTGTTGCGCAGCCGCTCATAGGAGGGATAGGGATCGCGAAGGAATTCCGGCGCCAGCGGATTGAAAAGCGACTGGGTCGTCGCCGCCTGAACATGCTCGTTCATGGTGCCCTCCTTGCAGGACGCGAATTAAATCCACATGCCGTTGATCACGGCAAGCCGGTAAATGGTGGCTTGGCCGTGCCGGCGGTAGTCTTAAGCCTGTACCCGGTGCAATCGGCCCGCGACCGCACGAATCTTGCCGGGCGCCGCCATCCAGATCGACACCCCGGATAATCCGCACACTCCGATACCGATCGCAAAGGCCAAGGTATAGCTCCCTGACAGGTCGTGCAGAAGGCCGGTGACCCAGGGGCCGGCCGCTCCTCCGGCAAGGGCCGCCAGCATGATGGTTCCGAAGATGCTGCCGTAATGCTTGCCCTGAAATATCTCCATCACTACCGCGCCCATGACGGAGGTCACCCCGTAGCCAAGCGCGCCTTGCGCCACCACCATGACGTAGACCAGCGTCAATGTCGGAAACCGCTCCAGCGCAATCAGCGCCGCAAAACAAATCGCAAAACCGAGACAGCTCGTGGTCCATATCCATTCGCGCCCCACCCGATCGGAGACATGCCCCATCAGGATCTGTCCGGGAATGCCGAGCAGGCTGACCGCACCTAGGGCCCAGACCGCGACATTGGGACTGAAGCCGATGTCGAGCAGGTATTTGGTCTGGTGCACCTGCACCGCGTACCAGACGTATAGTCCGCCGAAATAGCCGATCGCGAGCCACCAGAAGCGAGAGGTCGCGAGCGCGCGTTTCAGGGTCCAGTCGATACCGGCCCATTCGGGATCGACGATATTCGAAACCGGCTTGGCGGAAGATGCCGAAGGCGCTTCGTCGCCATCCGGCCGCAGCCCGATGTCCTCCGGCCGCTTGCGCAACAGCAGGTTGACCGGCGCGAGCGCCAGCAGAACCAAGAGGCCCATCGCCGTGCAGGCCGTCCGCCATCCGGTTTGCTCGATCATGTGCTGCACCCACGGCAGCAGCGTGATCGAGCCGATGCCGACGCCTGCGAAGGCAAGCCCCATCGCGAGGCCGCGCCGGCGGTTGAACCAATTGGGCAGGAACAGCGACTGGCCGGAATAGCCGAGACAGATACTGCCGGCGCCGACCAGCACGCCGATGGTCAAATACAGATGCCATGGCTGCGTCGTCAGCGGCGCCAGCAACAAGCCGCCCGCCATCAGCGCGACGCCGAACTCCATCACCAGGCGGGGACCGAAGCGATCCATCATGCGGCCGATCAGCGGGCTCATGCCGGCGGAAACCAGAAAGCCGAACGAGAAGGCGCCCGCCGTGACGCCGCGCTCCCATCCGAACTCATCGATGATCGGCGGAAAGAACAGCGAAAACGCGGTGCGGGCGTTGACGCCGATCGCCATGGTGACGAACGTCACCGCGATAATGACCCAGCCGTAAAAGAAGGGAAGCCGCATCAGGGACCCTTTCGTGTGAGGACGAACGAGGCATTTTATTGGTCTGAGGGCGCGAGGTTACCGCGTCCGCACGTGATCAGTGCCGGAATATCGGATGGTCCTTCAGCACATCCTCTCTGATCGAGATGGTCTGAATCGCACGAAACAGGATCCGAGCCGTCCTCAGATCGTTGGCTTTCACGCAAAAATCGATGATCTGGCGGACGGAAGAATCACGCAACAACTCGTCGGAAATCTTGATGGCGATTTCCATCGCGGCCTTGGCGGCGCGCTTATATCGATCGATCTCATATTCGTTCCTCCTGCTATCCTTGTTCTTGTTGTTGTTCTTGTCGTTATCGTTCTTGTCGTACTGCCACTCAACAAAGCGACCCGCTTTTTCAGCACTATCGGCGGCAGAGCGGCAGATGTCGCGGATCCTGTGTGCCGCTTCAATGTCGCCGATCGGCCCGGGGACCTCGTCGTCCCAGATTTCCTTTTGCCTGCCCTTGTCGAACCACCACATCGCCCTGCCCGCAGCCGGTCTGTGAGCCTGCCCTGGTATCGCATCCTCCGGCACGTTACTGTTTGGCGGAGGCTTCAGCCGCCGCGTGGCGCGCGGCTTCGGCGGCTTGCGGATGCCGCCGGTAATAGTCGCATTCGCCCGGCCGTGCGGCACGATCCAGACCTTCCTGCACCGCGGCCTGACGCATGCTCTCGTCTTTGGTGTCGATGACGGTTTGGTCGCCGATGTATGAAAGGTAGGATTGGCTGCTGGTGAGCGGAAGAATGCCGGCCTCGCCTGCCAGCACCTTGCAGCCGACGGCGAAATACAAATCCTTCGTGCGGTGCAAGAACCGGTCACGCTTCTCCAGATATTTCAACTTGATTCTGGCACGGAAGGATCCCGCGGGCGGATCGGCCTGCTGAGCCAGGGCCGGAAGCGATCCCGCGAGCAGGACGACGACGACGAGCGCGATGATGCTTCGAAAACGCATATTGTTGATCTCCCCGGACTCTTTGGTTGTTTCGTAACCGATAATATCCCGCGAGGCTATTCGACCGCAGGTGGAAAGCCCAGCCGTCAACAGCGAATCCGTACTCTTGCACCCGCCCGGGCCGACGCCCCGGCCAGGGCAGGCGCCGGCCGTCACGCTCTTTCGACCGGCCGTTCCAATGGTCGTCAACCCGTCACATGACGGCGGGCCCGGCGCTGTTTTACACGACCGGTGGGACGCACGGACACCGGTATCCGCAACGGAACATTTTTCGCCCTTTTTGGTTGGGTTTGCTGCGTAAGCGCCATTGACCAAAAGCCCGGGTTTCCCGTGACTGAGGCCCCGGTTTCGCCAAATAGAAATGCAACACAACACACGGGGAAGTCATCTGTCCCGCTTTCTGATCGCGCCCCGGGGCAGCGATCTCGTCGGGCGGATGTAGCAACAAATCAAAAATCAGAGGAGGACAACCCAAGGCAGAGAAATTCAAGCGGATCGTACGGCATGGTCTGCGGTTTTTCGGCAAGCTCCGCGCGTGAATTTGAGTTGATGTGAGCAGATTTATAGCGACGGCGTTGAGCGATCAGGAAACATGTTCTTGCTCACGCCGAACAGACACCAACAGCTTATGAAGAGCGAGGAACGATCATGATCAAGATGAAGATTAATGGCCATGAGCAAAACTGGGACGGCGACCCGACCCTTCCGTTACTCTGGTTTCTCCGTGATGAAATCGGATTGACCGGCACGAAGTTTGGCTGCGGCCAGGCGCTCTGCGGTTCGTGCACCGTTATCGTGGACAAGCAGGCCGTGCGCGCCTGCATTACCTCGGTCTCCGACGTGGTCGGCCGGGAGGTCACGACGATCGAAGGCCTCCATCCCACCGGCGATCACGCGGTTCAGAAGGCCTGGCGCCAGGAAAACGTCCCGCAATGCGGCTACTGCCAGACCGGCCAGATCATGCAGGCCGCCGCACTCCTGATGGAAAATTCAAAACCCACCCACGATCAGATACGCGAAGCGATGGCGGGCAACATCTGCCGCTGCGGCTGTTACCAACGCATCGAAAACGCGGTCTATCTCGCTTCGACAGGAGTCTGATCATGAACATCATCGCAAATCCCGACAGGGTTCGCGGCATTGAGCGCCGCATCAAGGTGGAGAACGTCTCCCGCCGCAGCATTCTCAAGGGCCTCGGCATCACGGCAGGCTTGGTGCTGGCCGCGCCGCTGATGTCACGTCAGGCGTTCGCGGCCTATCAGACCGGCGCCGGAAAGATGCCGCACGGCACCGTGACCGACCCGCGCGTTTTCGTGGCCATTGCGCCCGATGGAATAGTTACGATCGTGGCCCATCGTTCGGAAATGGGGACCGGCGTCCGGACCAGCCTGCCCTTGATCGTGGCCGAGGAAATGGAAGCCGACTGGTCGCGCGTAAAGGTGAGGCAGGCGCACGGCGATGAGGCCAAATTCGGCAATCAGGATACCGACGGCTCGCGGAGCACGCGGCACTATCTGATTCCGATGCGCGAGATCGGCGCTGCGGCGCGCACGATGCTCGAAGCCGCCGCCGCCAAGCGCTGGGGCGTGCCGGCAAGCGAGGTCAAGGCGGTGAACCATGAGGTGGTTCATGCGGCAAGCAACCGCCGTCTCGGCTTCGGCGAACTGGCAGCCGATGCCGCGAAAGAACCGGTGCCGAACGTTGAAAGCCTGAAGTTAAAGGACCCGAAGAGCTTCCGGTATCTCGGCAAAGGTGAAGTCAGCATCGTCGACCTGCGTGACATTACCGTCGGGACCGCGCAATACGGTGGCGATGTGCGCCTTCCCGGCATGAAGTATGCCGTGATCGCGCGACCGCCGGTGACGGGCGGTAAGCTGGTGTCGTTCGACTCAGCTGAGGCCATGAAAGTCCCCGGCGTCGAGAAGGTCATGGAGGTGCAGGGTTGGCCGTGGCCATCCAAGTTCCAGCCGCTTGGCGGCGTCGCGGTGATTGCGCGCAACACCGGCGCGGCCATCAAGGGACGTGACGCGCTGAAGATCGTCTGGGACGACGGGGCCAACGGCAAGTATGAGTCGGCCGCCTATCGGACCGAACTCGAGGAAGCCGCGCGCAAGCCGGGCTTGGTCGTGCGCAAGGAGGGCGATGTGGACGCCGCCCTGAAAGCCGCCGACAAGGTGATCGTCGGCGAATATTACCTGCCTCATCTGGCACATGTCAGCATGGAGCCACCGGTCGCCGTCGCCAACGTCAAAGACGGCAAGGCCGAAATCTGGGCGCCGGTGCAAAGCCCCGGCGGCACGCGTGAAGACACCGCAAAGACCCTCGGAATCCCCGAGGACAATGTGACCGTCAACGTCACGCTGCTCGGCGGTGGTTTCGGGCGCAAATCGAAGTGCGATTTCGCGCTTGAAGCGGCGTTGCTCTCGAAAGCCCTTGGCGCCCCGGTGAAGGTGCAATGGACGCGGGAGGATGACGTTCGTCACGACTTCCTCCACACCGTCTCGGCGGAACGCATCGAAGCCGGCCTCGACAAGAACGGCAAGGTGACTGCCTGGCGACATCGCAGCGTCGCACCCAGCATCGCCTCGACATTCGCCGCCAATACCGTGCACCAGGCACCTTTCGAACTCGGCATGGGTCTTATCGACATGCCGTTCGAGATTGCCAATATCCAATGCGAGAATCCGGAAGCCGCCGCTCATACCCGCATCGGCTGGTTCCGCTCGGTCTCGAATATCCCACGGGCCTTTGCGGTCCAATCCATGGTCGGCGAACTCGCTCATGCCACCAACCGCGATCAAAAGGAAATGCTGCTGGAACTCATCGGCTCGCCACGGATCGTCAATCTCAGTTCCGTTAAAGACCCGTGGAACTATGGTGAGCCCTACGACAGCTATCCGATCGATACCGCGCGCCTGCGCCGTGCGGTCGAAGTTGTCGCGGACAAGGGGGGCTGGGGACGGACCGTGCCGAAAGGACATGGGCTCGGCATTGCGGTGCACCGCAGCTTCGTCAGCTACATTGCGACGATTGTCGAGGTGTCGGTTGACGACAAGGGCAAGCTCAGCGTTCCCCGGGTCGACACGGCCATCGACTGCGGCATGTTCGTGAATCCCGAAAGGATCCGGTCGCAAATCGAGGGTACGGCGATCATGGGGCTGAGCCTCGCCAAATATGGCGAGATCACCTTCAAGGACGGCAAGGTGCAGCAGGGCAATTTTGACGACTTCCCTGTGATCCGGATGGACGAGGCTCCCCTCGTGACCAATGTGTACATCATACCCGCCGATGCCGATACGCCACCCAGCGGCGTCGGGGAACCGGGCGTGCCTCCGTTTGCTCCAGCTTTGACCAACGCGATCTTCGCCGCGACAGGCAAACGCATTCGGACAATGCCGATCGGCAAGCAACTTGCAACCTAACAGGGGTTCGGCCGTTTAAGTTGTTTGAGAGGGAACAGCGATGAACACAAAAATGGCGACGCTCGCGGCGTTGATCTCGGGCATCCTGGTTTCGAACGTTCACGGGGCGGCCGCCCAGACAAGCCAGCCGCCCGACACTACGGCCACGCGACCGGCGAAAACGACGCCGGCCCAAACTTCTGTTCCAAACGCCAGCCCGCCGGCAACGACGACCCGGACCACCGGCGACTCCCATCAGGATGCAACCGTCAAGAAAATGAACCGGGACGAAAAGCGGAAAGTCGACACCGAAGGCAAATAGAGTCCGATCCGCTCGGCAGGCGGCAATAAATGGCAATAAATAAAGGGCGGCGGTCATCTTGTCCGCCGCCCTTTTTCGCACCTCAAGCAGGTACGATCGCCGGCTGTTATTTCTTGACGGCGAACACCCAGACGACGCCGCCCTGCGGCACGTTGTTTTCAACGCCGACGTCATTGGCAGTCGCCAGTGCGTCCTGAATGCGTTGCGCGTCAACGCCCCACCCCGACTGGACGGCGATGTATTCCGTTCCATCGACCTCATAGGCGATCGGCGTGCCCATGATGCCGGAGTTGGTCTTCTGCTCCCACAGAACACCGCCGGTCTTGGCATCGAAGGCCCGGAACATCCTGTCGTTAGTGCCTCCGGCGAAGACGAGATCACCAGCGGTCGCCGTCACCGACCCAAACAGTTGCGATTTGGCGAAGTTGTGCGACCACGCCTTTTTGCCCGTGGCCGGATCCCACGCCTGCAACTCGCCAAAATGATCGGCGCCGGGACGAACCTTCAAACTGATATCTTCGGGCTTGGTCCCGAGCCAAAGCTGGCCTGGCACCAACGGCACCTTTTCGCCGGTGAAGCCGCCGCAGAAATTCTCGTTGGCCGGGACGTAGACGAAGCCGGTTTTCTGACTGTACGCTGCCGCCGGCCAATCCTTGCCGCCCCACGCTGAAGGACAGAATTCAACCCGCTTGCCGAGGCCCGGCTTGTGGGCCGGGTCGACAATAGGCTTGCCGGTCTCGGCTTCGATTCCCTTCCAGACATCGGTATAAACGAAAGGCCAGCCGGCGACATAATTGATGCCGTCCGGCTTGCGTTCGAGCACCCAGAGTATCGCGTCGCGTCCCGGATGGATGAGACTCTTGAACGAGCGGCCGTCCCGTTGCAGGTCGACCAGGATCGGAGCATCCACCTCGTCCCAATCCCAGGAATCGTTTTGATGGTACTGGTAGAACGCTTTGATGTTGCCGCTATCAGCATCGAGCCCGAGCACTGAGGTCGTGTAGAGATTGTCGCCGGGGTGAGTGGCGCCCGGCCAAGGGGCGGCGTTGCCGACGCCCCAATAAACCGTCTTGGTGTCGGCATCGTAGTTACCTGTCATCCAGGCCGATCCGCCGCCTGATTTCCAGTCGTCGCCGCTCCAGGTGTCATGGCCTGGTTCACCCGGGCCCGGGATGGTGAAGGTGCGCCACAGTTCCTTGCCGTCGTTGGCGTCAAACGCGACGACATAACCCCGCACGCCGAATTCGCCGCCGGAGCCGCCGACGATCACCTTTCCATCGACGACCAGCGGCATCAGAGTCAGATACTGGCCCTTCTTGTAATCCTGAACCTTGGTATCCCAGAGCACTTTGCCGGTCTTGGCATCGAGCGCGACCAGATGATCGTCCGTGGTGGCCAGATACAGCTTATCTTGCCACAATCCCACGCCGCGGCTGGTCGGATGCAATTGAAAGAGGTCGTCGGGAAGCTGGCGTTTGTAGCGCCAGTACTCGTCACCGGTCTTGGCGTTGAGGGCGATCACCTGCCCCATCGGCGTGGCGACGAACATCACGCCATTATTGACGATCGGAGGAGCCTCGTGCCCCTCCACCACACCGGTCGAGAACGTCCATACCGGTGTTAGGTTTTTCACGTTCGAGGTATTGATTTGATCGAGCGGGCTGTAGCCCTGGCCGTCATAGGTTCGGCGGTAGAGCATCCAATTGCCGGGTTCCGGATTCTTGAGGCGCTCGGCGGTTACTGGGCTGTAATTCTCAATCGGGCCGGCGCCGGCCGGAATTGAAATAACGCATGTGGACGCAACCAAGCTCGACAATAGCCATTGCTTCGTGAGCCATTGCTTCGTGGTCATCGACGCTACCTCCCTGTTGATTTTTGCTATTTTTATTATCGTTGGACCGACCGAAGCGGCGGTTGACCGGCGTCACCCTGCTTGCCGCGCACCTATCTTTCCGACAAAGGCCGCCGCTACCGTCAGCGATCCGTCGGCTATCGCCAGCAGAAGCGCCGCAAGGCGCCGGGCGCCGGTCCGTGACAGACATCCGGCACGAGCGCAAATCGCCGAATAGACCACCATGCCGTCAGGGCCGCGCGCGTCTCATCATCAAGTTCGCAGGCGTGGAGACCGCCACGCCTGCCGTGGCAAGAGCCGTCAAGATGGGCCGCCTTTTTGTATCCGGGGCAGGTACCGTCCCCGGCGTTTATTTCTTGACGGCGAACACCCAGACGACGCCGCCCTGCGGCACGTTGTTTTCAACGCCGATGTTATTGCTAGTCGCCAGTGCGTCCTGGATGCGCTGCGCATCTACGCCCCACCCCGACTGGATGGCGATATACTCGGTACCATCGACCTCATAGGCCATCGGCATGCCCATGATGCCGGAGTTGGTCTTCTGCTCCCACAGAACGTCGCCGGTCTTGGCATCGAAGGCCCGGAACATCCGATCGTTGGTGCCTCCAGCAAAGACGAGATCACCAGCGGTCGCCGTCACGGAGCCAAACAGCTGCGATTTGGCGAAATTGTGCGACCAGGCCTTCTTGCCCGTGGCCGGATCCCACGCCTGCAACTCGCCATAATGATCGGCACCGGGACGAACCTTCAAACCGATATCTTCCGGCTTGGTCCCGAGCCAAAGCTGGCCTGGCACCAATGGCACTTTCTCGCCGGTAAAGCCTCCGCAGAAATTCTCGTTGGCCGGAACGTAGACCAATTTGGTTTTCTGACTATATGCCGCCGACGGCCAGTCCTTGCCGCCCCACAAAGAGGGACAGAAATCAACCCGCTTGCCGAGACCCGGTTTGTGCTCCGGATCGACAATGGGCCGGCCGGTCTCGGCTTCGACGCCCTTCCAGACATTGGTAGAAACGAAAGGCCAGCTCGCAACATAGTTGATTTTGTCCGGCTTGCGTTCGAGCACCCAGAAGATCGCGTCGCGTCCCGGATGGATGAGACTCTTGAACGAGCGGCCGTCCCGTTGCAGGTCGACCAGCATCGGCGCGTCCACCTCGTCCCAATCCCAGGAGTCGTTTTGATGGTATTGATGGAACGCTTTGATCTTGCCGTTATCCGGATCGAGCCCGAGCACTGAGGTCGTGTAGAGATTGTCGCCGGGATGAGTGGCGCCCGGCCAAGGGGCGGCGTTGCCGACGCCCCAATAGACCGTCTTGGTGTCGGCATCGTAGTTACCTGTCATCCAGGCCGATCCGCCGCCTGATTTCCAG
>Ga0210400_10006021_pt1 | contig 10237 bp, 12 predicted proteins | sample IncBWH26MmetaG_FD_155456 | JGI IMG/M metagenome (GOLD analysis project Ga0210400, IMG submission 155456) | Forest soil microbial communities from Barre Woods Harvard Forest LTER site, Petersham, Massachusetts, United States - Inc-BW-H-26-M | ecosystem: Environmental > Terrestrial > Soil >... | reverse complement strand
TCAATTAATAAACGAATTTCGGCGGCGTCACTGATTGGTCCAGGCGCGACACAATTCTTTGCGCAGCGGCCCGCACGTCTCGAGCCTGGTCGCTGGTGGGTCCTTGCGGTTTCAGACTCAGAAAAGTGTCCAGATCCTTTATCCCCAAAACGTACTCCTGCCGCTTGATATGAATATTAGCGAGCAACAGGTACGTAGACGGCACGTCTGACTTGCGCAGCAAAACCTCCCGCGCGCTCTTCTCCGCCTCGGCGAACTTGTTTTGTCCATATAAAGCCTGGCCTAAAAAGAGATATCCCTTCCAGGAATTGGTGTCCACATCGATTGCTCTCCGCAACACGCGCTCTGCTTCGGAGTACGACCGCCGGTCGCACAGCAGCGCCCCCAACGCAAACTGCGGCTCCGCGTAGCTGCCTCCGCTCAGATCGATCGCCCTCTGTAAAGCTTGCTCTGCCTCATCGCTGCGGCGCAGCTCCAGGTTAGCCAAACCAATCTGGTAATAAGCCTCGTAGTAATTTGGGAAAGCACTCGTCGCCTCCTTGAAATGTCCCAGACTTCCCTCGGCGTCGTTCTTCTGTAAATGTTCCACGCCCTTCGCGAATTCGTGGCGCGCCTTTCCCGGCACCTTGAGATCGCGCACCGAAACGGTGTAACCCGTGGATCCGTCTCGCTCAACTGGAGTTGCTCTTGCTTTGCGAAGCGTGATGATTATGCCGCCCGGCACGCTTCCGTCATGGCCAACATCCACTCTTTGCTCCACCGGTTCATAACCCTGCTCTTGCACCGCCACAATCACCGAACCGGAGCCGGATGTCAGCGCCTCGAACCGGCCGCTGGAATCCGTAAATGTACTTGCGATGCCGCCACCATTTGCCGCCTTGACGTCCACGCGAACACGCACCGCCGGCTGCGCATCACCATCTATCAGCACCGAACCCGCTATCGTTGTTCGTCCTCCACCCTCGCGATTCAAGTTGAATTGTCCTCGCGCTTGCGGAACGCTGCATCCAAGTGCCAACAACAGGCACCCTGCCTCCCAACATCTCGATTTCAAGAGATTTCTATACTTATCTGATCTGTAGGACTTATCTGACCTGTAGGACTGCATGCTCACTTCTCCTCGAACCATGGCGCTCTTCGCGCGGCCCTTTTTTATTCCGCACCATTTCGTTCGAGGACATCCCAAACTCAAAACTATGATGAGCGTCGACCTCAATAAGAGTGTGTCGGCGGGACCACTTTGCTTCGAAAAAACCCGGCTAAGGAGCAGCGCATCGTGGGGAGTCGGTGGGGACTACGTTCACGGTCCGTCGGTCCTGATTTCCCAGGTCCTTTCCCTACCGGTTAACGTAGACGTCTGACGGCCTACTAACAATCCGGTTAAAAATCTACAGTGCCTTACGGGAACCCTATAGAACCGCAATCCCAAACAGGTTAGGCCGCCGCGATAGACGCCCGAGGTCCAATCGGCGAACATCACATTCCGGAAACATTCCTACAGTCTCCCTCGTATATCAACGCAAGTACCCGCCGGGAGTGGGCAGCATCGATGACACGCACAAATCCCGACGCGCAAAGGAGAAACATCGTCATGCGACTTGACACCTCTCGAATTATTGAAAAGGCCGCAGTTAGCATCGCCGCCTCCCTCCTCGCTTCGGTTGTGCTTCTCCCGACTGCCACCAACGCCCAAACCTCCCCTCCGGCCGGCTCCGGCCAAACCGTCTTGGCATCCACGCATGATCGCTGGCTGCATGTCCGCGTCACCAACCCCGGTCGCAACGAAGAAAGCGTCCGCGTGAACGTCCCTTTAGAGCTTGCCGAAAAGGTTCTTCCCACCATCAATAAGGATCGCCTGCACAGTGGCAGGGTCCGGTTCGATGACATCGATTGCCATGGTGTCGATTTGCGGGCACTTCTTGACGCCGTACGCACCTCTAAGGACGGCGAGTTCGTCACCGTGCAAAACAAAGATTCAGACGTACGCGTCGCCAAGCGTAATGGCACCCTGTTCGTGCATGTCTTTGAGAAGAATCGGCCGAAGAAATCCGAGGTGGAGGTAAAGGTCCCCATGCGCGTCGTAGACGCGCTTCTGTCCGCCGGCAAAGACGAATTGGACCTCGTCGCCGGGCTACATGCGCTTTCTGCTCAGGGAGATACGGAACTTGTCTCGGTCAAAGATGAAGAGAACACCGTGCGCGTCTGGCTCGATTCCAAAAATGTTTCGGACTAAGCGGCCCGCGCGAAGGCGATTTGCGGTCGATGTATGCGGTCGATGTAAATGATTGGAGGAGGAGCCCATGTTGTTAGCCAAGATTGCGTTGGGTCTCTGCGGCACGGTGGCTGCGGCGGGCGCGTACACCTTCCACGAAGGCATAATGCGCGTTGATGAGGACCACTTTGACGGCCGGCACGTCCATGTCTGGGTGCCCGCGGCCATTGTGCCCATGGCCATGCACATCGTCCCCAGCCGCCAGCTGAGCCGCGCCACGGCCCAGGCCGGTCCATGGCTCTCTACCCTGCGAGTCTTGGCGAAAGAGCTAAAGAAGTATCCGGATGTAGAGTTAGTTGAGGTCGTGGATGAGAATGACCACGTCCACATTCGCACGCACAACGGCAGGTTGTTAATCGACGTCACTGAACCAGGCGAAACCGTTCACGTAGCGTGTCCGCTGGCCATGATAGAAGATGTATCGAGACAGCTCGAAGCGCAAGCTCCGGGCGTGTAGCCTATTCTGCCGTAACTTCTTTGCCCGGAATGAAGTAAACCTCTTCAAACGTCGAGCCCTTCTGCCAGCCAGCGCGCTGCAGGATGCCCCGCCCGTTTTCAATCATGTTCGGATGCCCGCACAAGTAACCGGTCGTCTCGGCAGGCTTTAGGCCCCATTCCGACACGTATCTCCGCACCAAGTCTTCCACCCGCCCCGTCTCACCGGTCCAAGCCGCGTCTTCCCACGGACGGCTGATGGTGGCCACAAATTTCAGCCAAGGTACTTCGGCCACAACCTTTTCCATTTCTTCGCGGTACCCGAATTCCCAAGACCGGCTGCCCCCGTGAATGCAGTACAGCTTGTGGTTCCCGGGCATCGGGCTGTTCCCCGCCTTCCAATCTTTGTACAGCGTCCGCACGTAGCTCACGAAGGGTGCGACGCCGGTGACCGTCGATAATAGAAGGTGATTCGTCCTTCCGCTGCGCAAATCGAGCGTGAAGCGCCCCTTGGCGATTTTCCGGCACAACATCGTGTCGCCCTTCTTCAGGTTGTACAGCTTCGGAGTTAACTCGCCTTGCGGCACCCGCTCTAGAAAAAACTCCAGGCCTTCCTCGTACGGCGAAGAAACAATGGAATACGCTCGCTCGATTCGCTTCCCTTCGTGTTCCACGCCCAGCGTCGCATATTGGCCGGCCTTGAACGAGAACGGCCCCCCTGGATCGACACGGATTGCCCAGAGATCCTCCGCGAAGTCCCGGCGCTCCAGGATGCGCGCAATGTAATGCTTCTCCCTCGTTGGTCTCTCTGCTGTCAATGTCATGACTATCTACTAGGCGATACTATTCATAGGCAAGCGCCACCACCGGATCGTAACTGGCTGCGCGATATGCCGGATACGCCGCCCCCAACGCCGCGCCCACCACTGCCAGCAGGATCGCCGTGAAAATCCAGCGCGCCGAAATCAGAATCATCAGCCCCGGACTGGTCTCCTTCAAGATAGCCTGGGTCAGAAACGTGAGCGCGATCCCCAAGCCGCTCCCCAAAAGTGTGAGCACCAACATCTCGCCCAACAGCATGCGCACGACGTCGAACCGCGAGAATCCCAGCGCTTTTAGAATTCCCACTTCGCGCGTGCGCTCCATCACCATGGTATGCATATTCAGCAGCACCACGAGAAAACTGATCACGACTCCGAGTCCCACCATGGATCGGATAAACGGCCGCAACTCCGGCAGATTGGACGAACTCATCAGCGTCACGTACTCTGAAGTGGATCTCACACGGTTTTTCGGATTCAGCCGCAAAATTTCCGCCCGGGCTTTCTCCGTGTCGCCCTTGCTGCGCACGTAAAACATCGAAACCCGATTGTCCACCCCCGCTATTTCCTGTGCCGTGCGCAATGGAATAAAAAATCGCGCGCCTTTCCCGTGCGCAACAACCCCGCTGATCACAAATACGTGGTTCAGCAGCGTGATATGGTCGCCCACCTTTAAGTGCTTTGATTGCGCGATGATATCGTCCGCGATGGCTTCATCCGGCGCCTGAAACGCCCGCCCGCGTCGAAACAAGAACCCCCGGCTGAGCGCGTTGAACCGCTTGTAATCAATCCCATAGATCATGATTAGATTCTTTGGCTCGGTGAGAATCACGGTCGGCGCGACAACATCTACGTCGGGCAGCGCCTCCATCTGATCGCCCAGACTTTCCGTCATCACCGCGCTCGAGAATGCAAAGAAAAGAGGGGCGTTCGGCGGCTGGACCAAAATGTCCGCGCCTACTCCCTCCTGGCGTTTTCCCCATTCGGAAATCACTCCCGACGTGAGACCAACGATCATCAGGACCAGAATCACCTGGATAGCGATGGCGATCACACTCAGCAATGAGCGCAGCCGCCGCGCTGCGATGTTGCCCCAAAACATCTGTAGCAGGGAAAAAGGCCCGTCGAATGTCTCGCTCATTGTCCCGAACCTAACTCAACGGTCAAAAGCAGGCAAGTTTCTTCGCACAGCAACAGTCGTGCCGAATTTCGCGAAAAATATTTCTGCGAGATGAAGTTTTCAACATAAGTGTTGATAAGCTTGTGGAAAAGTGGGCGGTTTCTGAGGCTAACTACACGCTTCTCAGTAGTCTGATACGGTTTGCACTGTTTCTGTGCAACTGTTCCGCTTTGACCGAGCTTTGCAAAATTCCAGCAGAAAAATTGCTCGCAGCGTCCGCTTCGCGTCACTCCTTCATTGCGAAGCGCTCTGCTCTGAAGCTGCATACTCCAAAACTTAGCCCTCAATACCACCGCGGTGGCTTTTCCAGGTGCACCTTGATCGTCTGCTTCGTCTCGGTTATGTCGTACCATCGCCCGTACGTCTTCCAGCCGTCCGCTACAACTTGAACCAACACTCGTCCCGTCGGCGCTTCCGGGATGTGCGCGGTTCCGTCTCGGTTGGTCTTCACATTGAGCTCAACCCTCTTATTTTTCAGCACCCTGCGCTCTTCCACGTATTTCAAATACACGCTGGCGTTCTCTACGGGAGCCTCTTTGTCTCCGCCAGACACTTCAATGGTCACGCGCGATACCGGGTCCGATTTTCCGGTATGCGCCTTCGCATCCGGCTCTTGCGCGCTCTGCGCCCACAAGCCTCCGCCAATGGCCAGCGCGACAATCACAACCAGCAAGCCCATTTTGATTTGCAGCTTCATATCGGAACGAATCTATCCTGTACGCAGTCGCGGCACAGGTCAAGTACCTCTCCTCTCTTTGCGGACGCCTGGATTGATACACGCGAGACGCAAGTCCCTTCGCCTCAGGAATCATGTAAAAAACGAAGGCGAGCCGCCTTGCAAGAACAATCGAGGCAAGGCGATTCGCCTCCGTACGATCTGTCAGTCTCTTTCTGAGCGATTACGGATATTCTAGCGCCCGGCTCGCGCTCTCTTTCTCTCCAGCGCCCGGATTATTTCACCTCGACTTTCACGCGCATCCAAGGATGGATGCAGCACTCAAAAAGATGCTCACCTTTGGAGAGGCCCGGGAGCAGGAGCTGGCTGCCTTGAAGGATTCGCGTCTTAGCCACCGCGACGTTCGAAAAGCCGCCGGAACACTCGGGAACGGTAACCTCACCAGGCGCGTTAAGCACGGGTAGAAAGCCGCCACCAAAACGCTGCACCTCGGTGAAGGTGTGGGGCTCGCCGCCCTGGTCGGTTACAACAAGGGTGGTTCCTTTTTTGATGTGGAGTGTGTCAGGTTCGAAGTCCCAGCCCGCATCCGGAGTTCCAGCTTTTGCCTTGGCAAATAGGTCAAGCAACTTGGTAAATGCTCCTAGCGTGACATTTTTGCAGAAGTCAGGCCCAAGCGCGGCATTGAACGTGACCGGATCGCATTCATCCAGGGCCACGATTTGAGCGACACTCGGTGAATCTTCATCTTCCTTATCTTGCGCAAGCGCGTTCGTTGCGCCCGCGAGCAGCAAACAGCCAGTGAGTAAACCAATCTTAGCTATGGGGAAATTCATGATTTTCCTTCTTTCTCAGGGATAGGCTCGGCACAGTGCCGGTCAAACGCGGCAACTTTCGCCGGGAACTGCCAAGCGGTCAATCCTTGGCGCCTCTATCTGTTCTCAAAGTTTTCTCCATTCGTATCCGAATGAAATGCGGGGACTTCGCTCATCATTCAGACAGCTCTCTGGAGAGCAAGAATTGTGATAGGCTTTTCGCACTCCCAGAAGTTGCATGCCAACACTGGCCACAGCCGCGCGCGTACTGAAATTCGACAGTTTTGAACTGGATCTGCGCTCCGGAGAATTGCGCAAGCATGGAGTGAAGCTGCGGCTGCAAGGTCAACCCTTGCAGCTCCTCGCGATATTGCTGCAGTCTCCCGGAAATCTGGTAACCCGAGAGGAATTGAGAAGCCAACTTTGGCCGGCCGACACCTTTGTGGACTTCGATCACAGCCTCCACAACGCGGTCGGGCGCATTCGCGAGGCGTTGAGTGATTCGCCGGAAATACCCCGGTTCATCGAGACGCTGCCGCGCCGCGGATACAGATTCATCGCTACGGTAGAGGAAGTTCAGCCCTCCCCGATTTCTATTCCTCGAATTTCCGGAGGAAACGGCAACCAAACACGGGAAGCCGTCTCAGTCGCGCTTCCAATCACCCGGCGCGCGCCCTTAGCTATCATCCTATGTTCTTGTATCGCGATCGGACTAGCGGCTTGGGCGGCTTGGCGGCACTTTTACGTCAAGAGCCCGGTTCCACCCATTCGCTCCATCGCGGTTCTACCTATGCAAAATCTGTCAGGTGACCCGGCACAAGACTACTTCGCCGATGGCATGACAGAGGAACTCATCACCGATCTCTCGAGAATTCAGGCGCTAAAGGTGATCTCCCGCACTTCTGTGATGGGGTATAAGGGCACAAAAAAGCACCTGCCGCAAATTGCTAGCGAACTCGGCGTTGACGGCATCGTGGAGGGCTCCGTAATTCGCGAGGGCAACCACGTGCGGTTTACGGTGCAGTTGCTGGACGGGCCGAGTGATCGACATTTGTGGAGTGAATCGTACGAGCGCGAATTGCGCGGAATTCTCACGTTGCAGAGGGAAATGGCACAGGCCATTGCACAGCAGATTCGTCTTCAGTTGACTCCACAACAGTACGCTCTGCTCAGCCCGGCACGCGCGGTGAATCCCAATGCGTATGAAGCCTACTTGCGGGGACGTTTTTATCTAACGGCTAAATTCTCAACGGGGGAAGACCTTAAAATTGCGCAGCGCTATTTCGAGGAATCCATCCAAACGGATCCTGGCTTTGCGTTGGGTTACGTGGGGCTCGCAGACAGCTATGTGCTTTTGGCGTCTTTCCGTCAGTTATCGCCAGCAGCCGCCTATAAACCCGCGAAGGATGCCTTAGGCAAAGCGCTGGAGCTGGACGACAGCATCGGCGAGGCCCACGACACACTTGGATCGCTCAGTTGGCGGCACGAGTGGGATGGGGCAGCGACGGAACGAGAGTTCAAACGCGCGATTGCCCTAGCTCCGAACTACGCTTGCGCTCATGCGGATCTCGCAAATTATTTTAGCTGGAGTGGCAGGCGCGACGAGGCGCTGGCTGAAATCACCAGGAGCCGCGAACTGGATCCGGGTTACAGCTTCGTTACGCTCGAATCCGGGACCCATTATCAGTTGCGTGAGTATGAAGCTTTGGTGGAAGCAAGCCGAAGGGGCGTGGTTTCCGATCCAAATGAATGGCTTGAACACTATTTTCTCGGCGTCGGTTATGAGGGCACGGGAAAACGACTGGAAGCCATCCCGGAATATCAAAAGGCGGTTGAGATGTCGGCTGGTGATCAAGATGCCAGCGCTGCACTAGCGCATGCGTATGCGGTGATCGGCAAACGAACGGAAGCGGAAAAGATTCTTCGGGACTTCGAGCAAAAATCAAAAACCGGGTATGTTTCGCCCTATATGACCGCGACGATATACGCAGGACTTGGTGATAAGGACAGAGCGTTTGAGTTCTTAGAGAAAGCGTACACGCAGAGATCTTGGGACATCGCTTGGGCCCTTAAAGCTGACTTACGAATTGACAATCTCCGCTCTGACCCGCGATTCCAAGCGTTGTTGCGGCGAGTCGGCTTCTCTCAATAAAAATGAATAAGAGGACTTTTATCAGGTTCTTCGCTGGGATTGTCGCCAGCCCCATTCTGTCGCCGCTGTTGGCGTGGGCCTCGAAGAACAAACTGAAAAACTGGGCGGGCAATCTCGAATACAGTACCGACCGCTTGTATTCAGCCACGTCGATGGACCGGGTGCGGAGTTACGTTAAGCAAAACGGTAAGCTAAAGGTGCTGGGAACGCGCCACTGCTTCAACAACATTGCAGACAGCACGCAGAACCTTCTCTCCTTGAAGCCGATGGACGGCGTGGTTGCCTTGGACCCGGAGGCACGCACCGTCACCGTCGATGCCGGCATGACTTACGGTCAGCTCTGTCCTCTGCTTCACAGTAAAGGCTTTGCATTGCACAATCTGGCCTCGTTGCCCCATATCTCGATAGCAGGAGCGTGCAGCACCGCAACGCATGGTTCGGGCGAAAAGAACGGCAATCTCGCGACCGCGGTTTCAGCGCTTGAGTTTGTCAACGGGGCCGGCGATGTGGTTACGCTCTCCCGCCGGCAAGACGGCGAAGCGTTTCGGGGAGCAGTTGTTGGGCTTGGTGCGCTTGGCGTCATCACAAAGATCACACTCGATATTCAGCCCACCTTCATGATGCGCCAGTACGTATATGAAAATTTACCGCTCGCTGAGATGGAGGATCACTTTGACGCGATAGAAGCGAGCGGATATAGCGTCAGCCTTTTTACCGACTGGCAGAACGAGCGTATCAGCGAGGTCTGGATCAAGAGCCGCGAGGAAAAGGGCCAAGCGTTTGATGCAACTCCGGAATTTTTCGGGGCGAAGCGTGCCACCAAGAATCTGCACCCCATTGCCGAGCTTTCTGCCGAGAACTGTACGGAACAGATGGGCGTGCCTGGCCCGTGGTTTGAACGGTTGCCGCACTTTCGCATGGGCTTCACACCCAGCGCGGGTAAGGAATTGCAATCGGAGTACTTCGTGCCGCGCCAGCATGCTGTGGAAGCAATTCTGGCGGTGGAACGATTGCGCGACCAGGTCAGCCCGCACTTACTAATTTCGGAAATTCGTACGATTGCTGCCGACGACTTGTGGTTGAGTCCTTGTTACGAACAGCCTTGCGTGACCATCCACTTTACCTGGAAACCAGACTGGCCAGCGGTCAAGAAGTTGCTGCCCGTGATCGAAAAAGAATTGGCCCCATTTCAGGCCCGCCCGCATTGGGGGAAACTGTTTACCATGTCGCCGGAGACGCTAAAGTCTTCCTATAAGAAATTGCCCGACTTTATTCAACTGAGCAAGAAGTACGACCCGCAGGGTAAATTCCGCAATGAATTCCTGAGCACGAACGTCTTCAGCAGCTAGGGCGCTGGAAGTGATCACTTTGGCGATTGTGCAAGCGGCGATGACTAGCCTTTGCGCTCCACGCGCGAACCTACGACGCTTGCTGGCCGGACGCGCAATGCTGACCAAACTTCGTCGAGAGCCACGATGGACACGGTGTGCCATCCCGCGCCACTCATCACTTCGCGGATTAGGTCGCGATTGAGATCGCTGTCGGTCTTCGATGTTTTCTTGGGGTACGAGATCCACACCAACGCGTTCGGAGCCGCGTGCTTCGAGAGTCGCTGGGCGGCGGACTTGCTGATCTCAGAAAGGCGCGTGGCAAAAACCTGCACGAACGGATACATCCCGTCAGCTTTCGAAGAGACGATGAGACCGTCAGGTAGGGGCGCCAGCAATTTCAGATAGTCGGGAGGCGGAGCGATGATCAAAGCCCGCATACCGGGCTTCATGCCGAGCTTTCTGGCAACCGGGCTGGTCATTTCTGCTTGCCCTTGCTGGAAAGCGCGAACTGATTGCCGTCGGGATCCTTGAAGACGGCAATAGATCCCCAGGGTTCAT
>Ga0210400_10006020_pt1 | contig 10237 bp, 9 predicted proteins | sample IncBWH26MmetaG_FD_155456 | JGI IMG/M metagenome (GOLD analysis project Ga0210400, IMG submission 155456) | Forest soil microbial communities from Barre Woods Harvard Forest LTER site, Petersham, Massachusetts, United States - Inc-BW-H-26-M | ecosystem: Environmental > Terrestrial > Soil >... | reverse complement strand
CGCGTTCGATCGATCGGCATTCGAGACCGCCCGACGTCTCCGCGTTCTACGCCACCTGCGCCATGTGCTGCTGTCCTACATGGACTACTATAATGGCGCGCGCACTCACTTGTCGTTGAACAAGGACGCGCCGATATCCCGTGCCGCCGAGGCAGCGGGATGCATTCGGTGCCGTGCGATCCTGGGTGGACTGCATCACCAATATGCTCGGGCTTGATTTGCGGTAGGCACAGGACCACGTCGCCACGCACCAAACTTACACACGATTCGGGTAGCGCGTTTGAAGCACTATTGATCGGCGATTGTCGCTTGGTTCGTTCTTCGGCGGGAAATTAGCGGCTGGGCCTTTTGGGACTTTTGCAACAATATCTGCCAAAAACAGACTCACGCACTGCAAGATACGCCGTCCACGGGTTGCAGCACTTTAATCGATCACCTCGTCGGCGTGGGCGATGAGCGTCGGCGACACGTCGAGGCCCAGCGCCTTGGCGGTTTTGAGGTTGATCGCCAGCTCGAACTTGGTCGGAAACTGAACTGGAAGATCAGCAGGTTTTTCACCTCGCAAGATGCGACGACGCGGCTCGTCGATACATATCGACCGGGTCAATGCCGTAGGACATCAGGCCGCCACGCGCGACCCAAAATGAGTATGTGTAAATTGCAGCTAAGCGGTGCTTGGCCGCCAAGTGGATCGGTCAAGAAAGTTTCGTCAAGGAATTCACGCGTCCCGGCAGACGCGTTGTTAGTTTCATGCACCAATACGATGCGTCGGGCCGCGCACTGCGATGATTACCAATGGCGTCCGCCGTTGTTTTCAGGTCGACCTATGACGCCTAGTCCCGGCTCAGTGTGCTCTTGGAGATGTTGGCCGACACCGAGCCGGGGTTTTTAGCTCTCTTCGAGGTTCCCAGGCGAATTATGCCAACGCGCTGCAGGAGTCGCGACCAACCACTATCCGGGCCGCGACCGCAGCTTTCCACGACCTGCTCGCAAAATGGCCGTAGTCTGCAGCAATTGAAGGCAGCCACTGAATTCGACGGATTGGTCGAGGTGACAACGATGCGGAATTCGTCTTTCGGACTTCGGCGATTGCTGTCGCTTATCGCGGGCCTTACCCTCTGGGCCGCCGCCGCTTGGCCGGCTGCGGCGGAGCCCTCCGCGGCGGGCCTGTGGCAGAAGATCGAGAACGGCGAGCCCCGGCTTTACGTGTTGGTCGTCGATCACAACGGCGTCTTCGAAGGCGTGATGGCGAAACTTTTCCCCAAGCCGGGCAGTACAGGCCCGCGGATCTGTTCGGAGTGTACCGACGACCGCAAGAACGCGCCCTGGCTCGGTATGTCCTTCGTCCGCGACATGAAGCGCAATGGTCTGAAATATGAGAACGGCAACGTGCTCGATCCCCGCGACGGCAAGATCTACAGCGCCGTGATGACCTTGAGCCCGGACGGGCAGACCCTGACCCTGCGCGGCTATATCGGCATTTCGCTGCTCGGCCGGGACGAGACATGGACCCGCCTGCCTGACAGCACCATCGCCCAGATCGATCCCGCCATCGTCGCAAAATATCTCCCAGCGCATGCCGCCGCGATGAAGCCGCGCGCCATACAGAGGAAGATGGCGCCAGCGCATTAGCCGTTTCTATCGTCCCAGGTCCCAGCACCATCAACCCGGCCTTTGGCCCCTTCACCGTTCCCCCAAATCCAAAAGGACCGGCCCTTGAGCCGGTCCCCTTGATTGAGGAAGATTAGGCGAGGCAAAATTGCCTACCACTTCAGCCGGTTTGCACACATAAATCAGAGCGGGGGCTGATTTCCGCTTAGCCCCCAACAGCGGCGCGAGAGCAGACATTTCGGGACCGCCGAAATCGACCACGGTCCTTCGTAGCGGCGCTACAGAGCGTGACAGCGGAAGAGAAGTCTATAAATCAACTTTCGCGAGATTTTTGGTGTTGTCCGATTTTCGACTTTTGCAACAGTATCTGCCAATAAACGACATTTAAGAGCTGAACCGGGCGCGGTAGTCGTTCGGCGTTGCCGAAAGTATGCGCAGGAAGCTGCGACGCATCGTTTCTTCCGAGCCGAAGCCGCAACGCTGCGAGATGCGCTTCACCGGCAGGCGTGACTCCGACAACAGCCGCCGCGCCGCCTCCACCCTCAGTCGCTCGATGGCGCGCGCCGGCGTTACTCCCGTAGCCTCGGCATAGTGCCGGCTGAAACTGCGCTCACTCATCCCGGCCTGATCGGCCAGCATCGCGAGCGAAAGATCGTCGGAGAGATGCTTGTTGATCCATTCGTGCAGCGCGCCGAATTCGTCCTCGGCCGATTGCATAGACAGAGCCTCGCTGAATTGCGCCTGCCCGCCCGGACGCTTGAGGAAGACAACGAGATAACGCGCAACCGCTAGTGCCACGGTACGGCCCAAATCCTCTTCTACCAACGCCAGCGCGAGGTCGATGCCGGCCGTCACGCCTGCCGAGGTCCAGACCGAACCATCGCGCACGAAGATCGGGTCTGACTCGACCCGGACCGCGGGGAAACGCCGGGCAAGCTCGGCGCAGTATGACCAATGGGTGACTGCTCGCCGTCCATCGAGCGCGCCTGAGGCACCCAGCAAGAACGCTCCGGTGCAGACCGAAGCGACGCGACGCGCCTTCTTCGTGCGCTGCCGCAACCAATCAACCAGCACAGTGTCGGCGGCAGCCGCGTCGACGCCCGGGCCACCGGCGACCATCAGCGTGTCCGGAGGCGTGCCGGTGCGCGGCAGCGGGCTGGTTGCGATCCCAAGTCCGGCCGTGGCCATTACACCCTGGCCGCCTTTCGCCACCACGCGCAGGACGTAAGGCGGCGTTCCTCCGGCTTGCGCGACGTGATCATTGGCGGAGGCGAACACCTGAAGTGGCCCCGTGACATCCAGCAACTGCACCGACGGATAGGCCAACACTTCGACGATGCGAGCCGCATTGCCTCGAACAGGATTTGGCTGGAAACGAGGGGCCTTTGGCATTTCCGCCAGAACTACCCGTTTAGGCTGGCCCTGTCCATCCCAACTTAAAGGAGTGCCCCATGATCCCGCATGACACGCATTTGCAAATCGGTTCCCTGCTGTTTGAAGGCCTCGACCAGATCGACCTGACAGGCCCCTTCGAAGTGCTGTCGCGCATTCCGAACTCGACCTACCGCCTCTACGGCAAGACCGCCGAGCCCGTGCGCGACCTCAAGGGGTTGCGGCTGACGCCGGATGCGGCGCTGTCGGATGCACCACAACTCGATGTGCTTCATGTGCCCGGTGGATTCGGCCAGGAAGCCCTCATGGAGGACACTGAAGTGCTGGCCTGGATCAGGCAGCAGGCGGCCGGGGCGCGTAGCGTTTTCTCGGTATGTACCGGTGCGCTGCTCTGTGGCGCGGCGGGGCTGCTCAAGGGAAGGCGGGCGACGACGCATTGGGCGTCGTTTCACCTGCTGCCGTACTTCGGCGCGATCCCCGTCAACGAGCGGGTCGTCGTAGACGGCAACTGGGTTTTCGCCGCAGGCGTCACGGCCGGCATCGACGGCGCCTTGCGGCTTGCCGCCGGGTTGCGCGGTGACGACGCCGCTCGGACCATCCAGCTCTATATGGTGTACGCGCCGGAGCCGCCCTTCGACAGCGGTACCCCGGAAACCGCGCCTGCCGCGATCCTCGCACAAGCGCGGCAATCGGTAGTCGGCATCACCGCGCAACGCAAAGCGACCGCCCGGCGCGTCGCCGCCCGCCTCGGCATTGATTTTTCCGAGGCCGCGCCATGAGTTTCACTTGGCGGAAAACGAGGGGTATTTGGCAAATCCGCCAAAGCATCCTCGCCTAAATGAGCATAGGCGGAACGATCGTCTCCGGCCTTCGCTTTCACCGATCGGTGGCGGTTCCAGAAAATCAACGGCGTAGCCATCGCGTCAAACCTGTAGGAGAAACAAAATGCAAAACTTTCCCGTTCTTACGATTGATACGGCGCCCGCGAAATCTAAGCCTGCACTGCAAGCACTGCAGGGCGCTTTCGGCATGATCCCGAACGTTGCCGCCACCATGGCAACGTCTCCCGTGCTCATCGACAGCCTGGTCGCGCTGTTCGGCAAGGTGCATGGCGGCAGCTTTACCGAGGCGCAAATCCAGACGCTTCTTCTTACCAACGCGGTGACAAACGGTTGCTCGTGGGCGGTCGCTTTCCACACGGGTCTGGCGCTAAAGGAGGGCCTCGACCAAGCAGACGTCCAGGCCATTCGCGAACGCCGCGTTCCGAAGGACGCTACTTCCGCCGCGCTATCGACATTCGCGAGAACCTTGATCGAGAAGCGCGGACGCGTTGACGATCATGACGTCGATGCATTCGTGGCGGCCGGTTTCCGCAAGGAGCACGCGTTGGAGGTCATCGCGGTCGTGGCGGCATCCACCATCACAAACTATACTGCCAGCGTCACGAAGCCGCCGGTCGAAGAGCCTTTCCATCCCTATTTGTGGAGCGCCTGATAATCGTGCCGGGTTCCAAAGCAACGTCCAGCGCCCGCAAAACGAAACCTCGCCGGCGGGCTCGCGCATGTCCGATTCGGGTCAATCGCGTCACGTTGACGGCGCGCCGCTCACTTCCGGTCTTCCCCGATTAGCAGACATTCTCAGGGTCATTCGGCAAGTCTCAAAAGCGCCATGAACGGACTCAATTACGAAACCGCCTCTCCACTACGCGCCGCGTATGCTTCGTCTCGTGGAGACGCCGTTGACTACTCGCGAGTACCTTTTGTGAATATCGCTTCGCGCATCTTGGCGAGACTTTTGCTGCCCTGCTCGTACAAAAGCCGAGACACGTTTGTCCGAAGCCTGGACCTCCTTAGCCCTGCCCAGCTGGACGAAGCGGCCGCTTTTGGTCGTCACCGAATCCTTGGCGACACCAACGTCCGCTTCGCGCCAATAGCGGGCCTTCCTCAAATGCGGCTCGTGTTCGGATGTTGGCCTTACGCGATAGTCGATTGCGCTCGATCGCGGCGATAGCGCGCTCCGCGCCGGCCGAGGATGATCGCTGATCGCAGTTCCGCTATTCGCGACCAATTCTCAGCCGAGGCTTTGTCTGACTACGTGTCGATGGGTCCGTCAACCTCATTCGGAGCACGAAGCCAATAACCGACGCCCGTCTCGGTCAGAACGAACCGAGGGCGCTCAGGATCCGCTTCGATCTTTCGCCTCAGCTGTCGGACGTAGACCCGAAGGTACTGCGCGTCGACCAATTCGTCCCGAAGCTCGCTGCGCAGAACTTTCTGAGTCACCACCTTACCGGCGTGCTGCACTAGGATCCGCAACAGATCGTATTCTTTCGGTGAAAGCTTCACGTCCTGATCACCAACCTTAACGATATGACGCTCCAGGTCGACCGAGAGATTGCTGACCCGAAATGCCGGCAGCTCACTCCGAGGCCGCAATTGATGGCGAAGCGCCGCGCGGATACGAGCCAGCAACTCCGTCATTCCGAAGGGCTTTGTCAGATAGTCGTCGGCGCCCATATCCAGCGCCGCAACCTTTCCGGCTTCGTCGGCGCGGCTGGACAGCACCACGATCGGTACGCTCTCATGGCAGGCCCGAATCTTGCCAAGTAAATCGTGCCCTGTGATGTCAGGAAGACCCAGATCCAAGATGATCAGCTTTGGCTCTTGCTTCAAAAGGTCCAGCGCGATCTCGCCATTGGGGGCTTCCAGGACGTCGTAGCCTTGCGTGCCAAGACCTATCCGCAGCAAATTGCGCATCGAGTGCTCGTCATCGACGATCATTATCTTTAGGGAGGCAGCACTCACACAGGGGAATCCAGCCTTCAGTCGCGACGGTGATCGCAACCGATTGTCCGCGCGGAGATGCTTTTGGTACTCTTTCCGCCGCAATCGTTATACGCGGAGTCGACGAAACCGCCGGCAGATGGCCAAGTCGAGCTCGTGGCGGCGCGAGCCCTCACCCTTTTGCTCGCCGTGACGGATATCCATCAAGACGAAGCGTGTCGAGGTGTTCTGGCAGGGCGGCCCCTCTCCTCGCCTTTGTCGAGCGGTGAGTGCCAGCCCGCGCATAGGTTTTCGAGTGTGGAACAATGACGACGTTATAAGAATTCGATGTGACTCGATGCCTGCGCAATCGATCGCCATTTGCTCGTCTTACTGATCTCTCGCCACTCTCCTCAATCGAGTCGTCGAAATCTGCCCGCAATTGATGCGATCCCTATATTGCGGCTTTTTCGCCCATCTCGCTTCTTTATGGCGTCTTTCGTAACTTACAAAACGCTGTCATCGATGTCTGCTCCTCAAACGGGCAGACCACGCGACAGAGTTCACTCCATGTTCAACTATAGGCTCTGCTTGCGCGAGATGCCTGGTCGACGGTCAGCCGCCCTATCCCCGCGCAGTTCCAATACTCAGATCAGAATGGTGACGTCATGGCTCCCTTTCGTGGCACCTCCGCAGGCAACCGCATCCTTGAACCAATGATTGCGCTTGCAGGCTGTTCTAAGCAGCACCGTATCGTCGTGGCCGGGTCCAAGGCCATCGAGTTGATGTTGGATTTGTATCGTCGCGGCTACACGCAGGCTGCAGCCACGGCAAACTGCGGTCAACCGGCCGGCCAATACGACGTTGCGTTGGTTGACTGGCGGCGGCGCACGTTCAAAACCCTGGAGGTCGCGCTTGATTGGCTGGTAAAGTTCTTGAGTCCGGCGGGTGTGCTCGTCGTCTGGGTTGATCCCCAAAAGGCCTCGGCCAACGAAACCCTTCGCCTTTCGCTGGAAGGGCGCGGATTTGTCGTTGAGGACGGGACGGTCCATGAATGCGGTTGCGCGGTCCTGGCCCGGCGACGCCATGTGAAACCCATCCGCAAAGCCGCGTAACAGCCCGCCCCGCGGCAGGCGAGCGATGTGCCATGGAAACTAGACCGCCCATTCCGCGCGCGATCCTCGTCGGCATCCAGCTCCCTGGTGTCGACGACGTGGTGCATGCCGCGAACATCGAAGAGCTTGGCCGTCTCGTGAAGACCCTCGGTTACCAGGTCGTCGGCACGGTTTCGCAGAAGCGCGACGAGATGGACGGCGCGACGGTACTCGGCAAAGGTCGGCTTGAGGATCTCGCTGCAATGACTGGCGGGACGGGTGTCGTGGGATCGATGGCGATACCGCGGAAATCGAAGGCCCGCGACCGCTTTGACAATCCCGACGAGAAGCTCAACACCAGTAAGATAGAGCGCGATCCGGAGCCGATGAATGCGGAATTCGTGATCGTCGATCATGAGATTTCGCCAAGCCAGGCACGCAACCTTGAGCGCGCAACCGGTGCGCAAGTACTCGATCGGACCGGAGTGATTGTGGAGATCTTCCACCGTCATGCGCATAGCCACGAGGCCAAGTTGCAGGTCGAGATGGCGCGGCTGCAATACATCGCACCACGCCTGCGGGAATCGTCGGCTGCCGGCGAGCGGCGGCAGGGTTACGGCGCGGGCGAATCAGATCTCGAGCTCAATCGCCGCAAGATACGGGATCGCCTCGCTGAGCTGAAAGAGCAACTAGACGATATCCAGCGAGACAATGACGAGCGCCGGTCCGCGCGTCGTGACCAGCCGCGAGTTGCGCTGGTCGGCTACACCGACGCAGGGAAGTCATCGCTGATGCGAGCGCTAACCGGAAGCGAGGTGCTGGTCGCGGACAGGCTCTTCGCGACCCTCGATACGACGGTGCGCGCGCTCCACCCCGAGGCGAAACCGCGTGTGCTCATCTCGGATACAGTCGGCTTCATCAAGAAGCTGCCACATGATCTGGTCGCGTCATTCCGATCCACGCTCGCCGAAGCGCTTGAGGCGTCGCTGCTGCTTTTCGTCGTCGACGCGTCCGATCCGACCTACGAATCGCAGCTCGAGGTGAGCCGCAACGTGTTGCGCGAGATCGGCGCCGATGCCCTGCCTTCGCGCCTGCTCCTAAACAAGATCGATCGCGTGAGCGAGGCCGATCGCGCCACTCTTCATGCGAAGCACCCCGACGCGATTCTCCTCTCCGCAATGTTACCCGCGGACGTGGCCGCGTTGCGCGAAGCAATCATCACGTTTTTCGAAGCAGCCATGGTAGAGGACCAATTGGTGCTTCCGTACGCGAAGCAGGCGCTGCTCAGCGATATCTATGAGAATGCGCGCGTGCTCTCCGAGAATGACGACATCAGCGGACGGGTCATAAAGGTGCGGGGCCTGCCCGGCGCGATCGCGCGGCTGCGAAGAAATCTCGCCGCTTCCTGAGCGGTCAGACAGGGGGGCACGCCATGTGGTTCAGCACGTAGCCGGCGTTAGGTCGTTACGACGACGGGCCGGCTGTGACCAACGAGCATCAAATGAGCCGCGCGATCCATGAACTCCGGGCGCGTCGCAAACGCCTTCTCAAGCCGCTCGAGTTCATCTGCCAGGAAGCCGCCTAGCGAACACACGGGGTTCCATCGGGAGTCCGGTGTAAACCGACAGTGAAACAGGTCAAGACCTCGCAAATCCTCGATGTCGAAAGAGCCGGCGAAATGGTTTCGCAGTTCGGCCGCGGTAAAAAGGTGAAAGCCGAACGCCAGGCGTCGACCGTCGCTAAGGTCGATTTCGCAGCGGTCCCTGACGTGGTCAAATTTCAGTCGTCGGACATTCTCGACCGAATCGACAAAGGCTGTCGGAGTGCTTCCAACCGGACGCACCGTCGTTATGAAATACCCGGACGTAACGCGTGCGATCTCCGTCGATACGCCCTTCAGACTTGCAACCGGTAGATGGCTAAGAGCGCTGTAGAGACAGAGTGTCAGATCGACCGAGGCATCGGACTCGGGTAGCCGGTCTGTAAGGTCCCCGACGTCGAATGTCAGATTTACCCCGGGAAGGGCCGAAAGATTTCGAGCGACCAACCGCGCCCGTTCTATTTGTCCCTGTGCAATGTCAAATCCGCGCGCCGTGATGTTGTTGAACCCGAGCGCACGAGCACGTAGCACCAGCCGGCGTAGCCATGTACCGGGTCCGCAACCCGCATCGAGGAACCTGACCGAGCTTGCTCCTTTAGCCCGCAGGTCCGCTAGTTTTTCCTCCAGTGCGGCCCACACGCAGCGATCCGCATACGCGTGCAATCCGTCAAACGCAAATGGCTGCGAAGGATCGCCATCGGCATAGGAGACATATTCGTCACCAGCCTGGTTGTAGGTAGTGGCGACGTCATCTGTCGCTCCTACCGGGACAGAATGATCATCTCCATTTGAGTGGAGCCAATTTGACGTCCACTTCCGTGAAGGGATCGAATCCTGGTCGATCATCTACGATAATCTTTCTGCCAAGTCTCTGGATTACGTCGATGCGGTTCCGAACCGCTCGCGCGCTAACGCGATCGGTTCATGCGAAGCGGTATCTTCGGGCCGTTCTCCGATTGACGAGATCAGAAGGCGATCACCATCGTAGGTCGGGTCGGAGTTCTTTTCGTTGCGGGAAATGAATTGGGCCATCTTCCTTTTCCATTCTTACGGCAATACGGCTCGAGCGCCGCTCTATGATCGAAAGATGTGCCGGAGGGCATAGGAAATCGAGACCATCCGCTCGTGCAATTCATAGGCGCGAGATATCTATTCGCGGGCAAGGATTTGCTAGTTTGGTCCTTGAAGCGTGTCGAGGCTCCACGCGCCAGTGACAGTCGGAACTCCTTTGTCACTCATAAGGCTCGGCTTGGGCCCCGACTGAATAACCGCTTTGCGCCGATTGTGTTGAAAAACTCTCCTGTTGAAGCGCAAGGAGTTCGCTGATTCGCTCGGTCTCGTGGGCGGGAGGCCGGAAGCGATGATGGGTCCGCGACAGATTGATCAAGCGGCGCTGTTCTATGAGTTCTCACTTGAGCGACACGTTCCGGCGACCCACTTGTTGAGGTCGATCGATCGCTTTGTCGATTTGTCAGACGTTCGGAGCCATCTGGCGCCATTTTACAGCTCTACCGGTCGGCCTTCGATTGATCCCGAACTGCTCGTCCGGATGTTGCTGGTCGGCTACTGCTACGGCATTCGCTCGGAACGGAGGTTGTGCGAGGAGGTTCACCTGAACCTCGCTTACCGCTGGTTCTGTCGGCTCGGCCTCGACGGCGAGGTGCCGGACCACTCGACCTTCTCCAAGAACAGGCATGGCCGCTTCCGTGATTGCGATCTGCTGCGAAAGCTGTTCGAGACCGTGGTCCGGCGCTGCATGGCGGAAGGGCTGGTCGACG
>Ga0210400_10006019_pt1 | contig 10238 bp, 7 predicted proteins | sample IncBWH26MmetaG_FD_155456 | JGI IMG/M metagenome (GOLD analysis project Ga0210400, IMG submission 155456) | Forest soil microbial communities from Barre Woods Harvard Forest LTER site, Petersham, Massachusetts, United States - Inc-BW-H-26-M | ecosystem: Environmental > Terrestrial > Soil >... | reverse complement strand
CCAAGATCTCCGAGGCCTAGGATGCGGCCGCCATCCGTGACACAGATGAATCGAACGTCCTTCTGTGGCCAGTTTTTCAAAATCTCCTTGACTTTGCCGCGGCGTGTCATCGATAGATAGGCGCCGCGCGCCTGGCGGTAAATGTGGCCGAACTTTAGGCAGGCTTCTCCGATGGTTGGGTCGTAAACGATCGGCAGAAAGCGAGCCGGGTCAGACATGACACTCCGATAAAAGAGCGTTTCGTTGTGGTCGAGCAGATTGATCAGGTAAATGTAGCGATCAAGGTCCGTGTTCTTGTGGCCGAGTTGCATCATCACCCGGCTTAACTGAAGGTCTTCGTTCTCGGTCACGTCGGGTACGAGACCAACGAGTCCGAGGGCCTGCTTTTCGGCCTCGGTAAAGGCTGTTGACTTGTTGAGGGATGGGTCGTACAGCAATTCAATTCCGCGCTTATTGGTCGCCATAATTATTGTTTCCTTTTTCTTGATTTAGTATTCGTCTCTCTAGGGTTCGAAGAGGACAGAAATACCAAATTCAAATGCGCGCGGTCGCCAACCATCGAGATCCAATCGGTTGTTACTCTCAACTCAAAATCAACATATTCATAAGCGGCGAAGGAGTCTATTGGACTTTGGCATTTCTACTGTCCCAGAAAGGAGAATGCGAATAATGCTATCGTTTAGCGGTGTTGTCCGGCTTCACATCAGCGATCCGAATCAAAGAAGCATTAGCGACCTCAGCTCCGCCCCACCTTTAGCGTCTCAATGGGTTGTGTGAGGAACCAGGAGCAGCGCAAACCGGACGGGCCCATGTTGATCGCAGCTTCGATTGTTGCAGCCATTTGGCTTCGTCGTGGGCATATATTTACGCTAGATTTCCACGATTGTGAAGATGTTGCGAAAGACCCAAGGTTGTGGTCGGGGAATATGAATTCACGACGAAATCCAGCAAGACCGGAAGACTGATTCATCAACCCTTTGTGAGAAACGGAGGGGCAGTTCTCCGATCCTACTCCGAACAGGGCACAGGCGCCGCGGAAGTTATCCAGAAACGGGCTTCGCGGAGATCGGCCGCGATCGGCATTCAGCTTGAGGCAGTCATCCAGATGGACGGAAGGTTAAATCGCGGGTTCGGGTCGCATTGTCGGCTACCTGGAAGTCATCGCAACTCAGGATTGCATCTCTAGCGACATAGAACAAGTCGGGAGCCCTGTGTCACCCATGTTATTGAGATCATCCGGGAATCGAGAACTGCCCCTGTCGGAATACGAGCCTCTCGATGCACCGAGCCTCATCTACACGAGCGCACGTCATCGACAAGCGAGCAGCCCTCGCATCCACCCGTCGTCAGCCCCGTCGAGCCGCGTCGATCGTAGCGACATCGATCTTCTTCATCGACATCATCGCCTCAAACGCGCGCTTTGCCACAGCGCCACCAGCCGCAAGCGCATCGGTCAGCGCGCGTGGAGTGATCTGCCAGGAGAGGCCCCAGCGGTCCTTGCACCAGCCGCACGCGCTTTCCTGGCCGCCATTGCCGACGATCGCATTCCAGTAGCGGTCCGTCTCTGCCTGGTCGTCCGTTCCGATCTGGAAGGAGAACGCCTCGCTGTGCCTGAACGCCGGGCCCCCGTTGAGACCGAGGCAGGGAATGCCGACGACGGTGAACTCCACCGTCAAGACATCGCCCGCCTTGCCGCTCGGGTAATCGGCAGGTGCCTTGTGGACGGCGGTCACTTCACTGCTCGGAAAGGTGGCGGCGTAGAAACGCGCGGCGTCAAGTGCGTCCTTGTCGAACCAGAGGCAGATCGTGTTTTTCGGTTTCATCTACGTGAGTCTCCTTGTGCCATCAAAGTGAGCCGCCCGCCGTCGGAACCAATAGAGCCGGTCAGCTTCCGGGATGGTACTCCCTTTCCGTATGTCCCTGGAGTTGTTTGCGATAGAAGTACACGTCGCGCAAGTCTCCCTTGCTGTATCGCACACCTTCATCATTGAAATGATGGGACACGGGATGACCACTCTCACCGCCGGCCGTCACAGCTTTAGCGCGCACCCGCTCCCCAAACTCGACCACTGCGACAAAGCTGTTTCCGCTCGTGCCGTACCATTTCTTAGTGCCTGGGTACGCATGGGCACCAAATGAGGCAAGTGATCCCCAGATGCCCGAGGTGAACCCGACCGGGATACTCGGAGCAACGTCATCGAATGCCGACGCAATATCGTCGTTCAGTCGCTGGAAGCGATTGATATCTCCCCAGGGAGTTTTCCATGTTCCGAAAGATTCCTGGAGCTTCTCGGAGGCAGCCGCTAGAGCCTGTAACAGCAGCTCTGGCGAAGCCTTACTGGCGATGTAATCTTCTACTGAAACGCCCGCCTTTTTAGCGTCAGCGCGCACGCGATGCTGAATGTCCTCTGCCCAGAATATCGCGAGAGAAGTGGAGATAGAGGTAACGGCCCACCGGTGGTCCCAGGCACGCAGGGCTGCGACTTGTTCTGCAACTTTCTCTTTCATTGGGCTTGAAGATGGGACTTCATCCCAGGCTTTGAGCAATGCAGGCAAGGGCTTGTCAAACCACGTGAGATAACTGTCGTAGGCCGCAGCGATGAGAGAATCGAGCGTAAAATCCTTCTTGTTTTCCAGGACCTTAATTGCGTGCAGTCCACGCGCGGACTCGCCTCCAGCCTCAACATACGCGGGGAAGTCTTCTTTTTTGGGGCTGCTTGGCCCGGCAGCAGACCACGGCCAGTTGTTGGAATTGTAAAGCCAGCCGCTCTTTGGATTCAGCAGATGCGGTGTCTCGTCCACCGAAAGAAGTCCCTGCCATTCTGTCTCAGGATTGCTGCCATCGACCGGCTTGGTGAAATCGAGCTTCGTGTTACGCTTGGGAATAAAGTTTCCGTGGAAGTAGGCTATATCGCCATCCGCGTCGGCAAGGATCGTGTTGTTTGAGGAGTTGGCTTTCAACTCCATTACCTGGCGATAAGATTTATAGTCCGTTGCCTTGGTACGCTGAAAGGATTCGGTTAATGCCTTGATTGGCTCCTGCATCAGGCGAATGCTGACCCACTGGCCGCCCTCTTCGCGGATGATGGGCCCGTGATGGGTCCAGTAAGCTGTAAATGTCTTGTGCGCCATTCCATGGTCGGTCTTGTAACTAACTGTAATTTCCCTCGAGAGGAGCGGCCGCTCTTCCTTACCGTACTTGTAATAGTAATGATTTTCTTTCTTTGTCACCGTTTCCAAATACTCATCCACGGCGTCAACCCCGCTGGAAGTGTGCATCCAGCCAATGCGCGGGTTAAATCCCTGGTAAATGAAAAACTGGCCCCATGTTGCCGCGCCGTAAGCGTCCAGCCCTTCCCCGCTGACCATCTGTAACTCGGAGCGAAAAAAGAATGAGGTATGCGGGTTGATGAGTAACAGCGCATGATGATCAGCGGTGTTTGAGGGAGCGATGGCCATCCCATTTGACCCTGTAGGCTCGACCATTTCGTCACCACTCGCAGGATCGGAGATGCGTGCTAAATGGATACCGGGACCCTTGCCATAAAAGTCTTCAAGCTGACTGAGATTCACTCGTTCAATGTCCCCTCCAATGCTTCCTTCAGTGAATGAGAGGGCCATCCACGGTTCGAACCGCGTGATGACTCGCGGTTTCACCTCCGGATGCTTATAGAGGTAATAGTTCAGCCCGTCCGCCCATGCGTTCATCAGCTTTTTCAACCACTCCGGGCTTTTCGCGTACTGCTCCTTTAACGAGCCATCATTAATGAAGAGCTTCATGCGGAGATCCTGATAAATTTTCGATTCGCCTTCCGCCTCAGCCAGGCGCCCCATGGCATTGATGTAGTTCGTCTCAACGCGATTGAAGTCATCCTCAGCTTGCGCATAAATCGCGCCAAAAACAGTGTCTGCGTCGGTTTTTCCATAGACGTGTGCGATTCCCCAATCGTCACGAATGATGGTGACACTGTCTGCTTCATGCTGCCAACGCGCAATTTCTCCGCCTTGACTGCCGGAAGCAAAAGCACAGTGAACGGCAGCGAGAACAATAATGACGGTCAAAATAAGCAGGTCTGGTCTTATAGGGGCTTTTTGGGTCATGAGCAAGTTCCTTCGTGGCAAGGAGTGTGACGCGCATGGATCTGCTCGAACATCTTACCAAAGCGAATGTTGGCACAGGCGACTCAGGCAATTATGGTCAACGCGCCGACGAGGTTCCGAAGAGCAAACATCACATACGATTTCATGGACGTGCGAAACACTGAATTTCTGGTGTTACTATTTCGCACTATGAACAGAAACCGCGCAATTGCAGTTTTAAGTCTTGTTTTTCTGTATTTCATACCGAACTGTTTATCATCTGCGCAAGACCAGACCTCAGCATCGTCTCATACTGTGGTGCTGCATGCGGCACGTCTGCTTGATATTGAAAGCGGAAAAATCATTGCTCCAGCAGAAGTCCTTGTGGAAGGAGAGCGAATCACCGCAGTAGGAACTACCGTTCGCCATCCTGAGGGAGCAGAGCTGATCGATTTAGGCGATCGCACTCTGATGCCCGGATTGATTGACGCGCACGTGCATTTGTTCCTGCATCCTGGCGCGGAAGATTTACAAACCGTGGAGGAATCCGTACCGCAGCGGACCATTACTGCGACTGTGGCCGCAAAAGATGATCTCATGGCTGGGTTCACGGCAGAAAGAGACATGGGTACCGAAGGAGCGGGCTCCGCAGATACGGCCGTCCGCAATGCCATTAATAAAGGAGAGATTCCAGGCCCCAGGCTGCGCATCAGCGGCAATGCCGTGGATATTCTTGGTGGACATGAAGACGCCACTCGTTATAACCCCGAACAGCATGTTCTTCCCAACGCCACCTGGGCCAACAACGCTGCTGAGTTAGTCAGCGTAATCCGTGAACAATTCAAAGAAGGTTCCGACTTTGTCAAGATCTACGAAACCGGCCGTGATTCCTTCCGCGGTGGCAAATTTTCCACGCTATACCAGTTCAATGAAGGCGAACTCCGCGCCGCCGTTGAAGAAACAGCGCGTGTCGGCAAGCACGTCGCCGTCCATGCCACCGGTGAGCCCGGCACGCTGTATGCTGCAAAGGCCGGAGTGGTTTCAATAGATCACGCAGGCCAGCTCAGTGAAGAGACCATGCGGCTAATGAGGGAAAAACAGATTTTTGCCGTTCCGACATTCGCCATCTCAGAATTCTTTGCCGATCATGCAGCTACACCCGCAGCATCAGCCCATGAGCATCAAGTTCTTGAGTTCCACGCCCAGGAATTTCGCAAGCAACTTGCTGCCGGAGTTCCCATGGCAACAGGATCCGATGTCGGGCCGTTTCCTCATGGCACACAAGCTAGAGAACTTGTGCTGATGGCAAAGTACGGTATGACTCCCCTGGCCACTCTACAGGCATGCCTGCTGAACGGCGCCAAATTGCTTGGCTGGCAGGGAGCCCGGCTATTTTGCTGATGTGATCGCAGTGCCGGGCAATCCACTCGAGGACATCAGCGTGACACAGAAGGTTTCATTCGTGATGAAGGGTGGTGTACTCTATCGGCGGTAAGAAGCAGCCAGCGGTGCAACACTCCCCCTTGCCTGCAAAGGTCTCGGAAGGCAAGACCATTTTCATCCAGAACAATTCCGGGTACGCGGATGCTGTCGATCATTGGGAGTTTTCCGGATGGGAAAGGCGATTCGCTCGCAGGGGCTGAAGTGGCTTTTCTAGGCCGTGCGCTGCATTTAGCTGAAGAATGGCCATGGCCGGATCGTTCCACAATCATGTGATTACGGAACAGCTCGTCCTATCGCGCTTAAGGTGCTGCCGCATTACGAGTTAGAGGCATTTCCAAATGCTTTTGGAACGGCAGAAGATCGATGGGGATCCGGTCAGGCCGGATTCCACCGTACCAACAGCACCAACTCCGTGTTTCCGGGCCCAGTGCCTCCTCGTGCCTGCTAAGAAGCTCATTTCAAAAATGCGATCCCGAGACGGTAAGTTTAGTGAGCCTCGCCCCCTTTCAGCCTCGACATTAAAACGCGTTCCGAAGCCGTCGCCGTTGAACAGTTCTCTAACCGGCTTGTGCCGAGTCATAGTGAGAGAGCTGATGTTCCAGAAAACCATAAAAAAGCTGCTTCTGTTGTCGATTTTCTCCGAAAGCGACGACTATAGGTGAACGACCCAGGAAAGATGGGGACAGGTCCCGATTTTCCCCTGCAGCACGTAGCGCTCGCAATTGGCGGCCGGGGTGGTAGCATACTTTTTTGGGATGGAGGTCCAACCGAACATGGCATTCATTCGCGATCTCAAAATTGCGGTTTATTCTTTGTTTAGAACTCCCGGCCTGGCCGTTGCCGTGGTCCTTACCCTGGCGCTGGCTATCGGCGCCAATGCTGCGATCTTCTCGTTGGTGCGCGGCATTCTGCTCAAACCGCTGGTGAACCGGGACGAAGCCAGGCTGATCTATGTCCGCCAGAGCGCGCCGGGAATTGAAAGCGACAACACCACGTTTTCCGTGCCCGAAATCGCGGACCTGAAGTCCGGCGTCAAAAGCGTAGGTGCGTTCGGCGACTTCTCCGCGATGGGTTTCACCATGGTAGGCCTGGGTGAACCGCGCACCATTCGTGGTGGCGTGGTCAACGGAACGTTTTTCGACGTGATGGGCCTTCATCCCGTGCTGGGACGCCTGATTGGACCGCAAGATGACGGTCCGAACGCCGCCGGCGTCGTCGTCCTCACATATCGTTACTGGAACACCGCCCTCAATCGCGATCGCAGCGTCATCGGGAAACAAATTCGCCTGGGCAGCATTGGCGACCGGACCGCGACCATCATCGGCGTGCTTGAACCCTGCGTGCCGTATCCGCAGGATACGGAGATCATCGGCAACGTGGTGATCAGCCCGCATCACCTTTCCGCAACCATGGTGACAGGACGGGTGCATCGCATGACCGAGATCTTCGGGAGGCTGGGCCCCGGAGCCACGATCGAACAGGCCCGGGCGGAATTGCGCACGGCCTACTCGGCCATGACGCAGAAGTATCCCGAAGCCTATTCGAAACAGGCGAACTTCCAGATTTCGGTCACTCCATTTCGCGATGAAGTCACGTCCGGCGCCCGCACCATCCTGTTGGTGCTGCTGGCGGCATCGGGGCTGCTGTTCATCATCGCCTGTTCCAATGTCGCCAACCTGATTCTGGCGCGGACCGTCCGCCGGCAAAGCGAACTTGCGATCCGCACCGCGCTGGGCGCAAGCCGGGGCGCATTGCGCCGGATGCTGCTGGCCGAAGGCCTGATCGTCTGCGGAGTTGGAGCCACGCTGGGCGTGATCAGCGCGCAACCGCTGGTCACAATTCTGGCGCGCTACGCCGCCCGCTTCTCGGTGCGCGCCCTGGACCTGACCGTGGATACCAGCATGTTGTGGGTGGGCGCAGGACTGGCCATCATCGCCTCCGTGGTCCTGGCGTTCGTGCCGCATCTGCCCTCAGGGGACAGCGCTCAGGGGCTGAGCCTGGCCACCGGCGGCTCACGCATGACCGGCAGCACAACCCGCCGCCAGCGAATCTTCGCGGTGACGCAGATCGCCCTGTCTTTCGTGCTGCTCACCGGAGCCAGCAGCCTGATTACGACGCTGATGGCCCTGCGCCGCGCGCAGACCGGCCTGGACACGGAGCATGTTCTCTCCATCAGTGTCCCCGCGATGTCCTATGGAAAAACGCCGGAACAGCTGGTTGAGTTCTACAAGGAATCCATGCGGCGCATCAACGCCCTTCCCGGCGTAACCTCGACCGCCTTTGCCAACGTCATTCCCTGGCGCGACGGCCAGAGTTTCGGCCTGCAGTTCGCTGGAGACGGACATCCCCATGAAGCAGGCAAAGACGATCCACGCGCCCGCTGGCGCACCATCTCTCCGGGGTTCTTCGCCGCCCTGGGCGTTCCCATTCTTGCGGGACGCGATTTCGATGCCCGCGATACGAAAAGCTCAGAGCCAGTCGTCGTGGTAAGCCAGTCGCTGGCGCAAAGCATGTATCCCAAAGGCGATGCCGTGGGCCACCATATCTACTGGTCAGACCCGGTGCTGGAATTTATTTCTGGAGACGGCGCGGAAAAGGCCCGCATCAAGGGGCCGCACCGGATCATTGGAGTGGTTGCCGATATTGACGACGAGCACATCGTTCCCCGGCCAACCGTCACCGTCTATAACACGTTTGAAGACGGCCCCATGTTTGGCGCCGACCTTTTCATCCACACCAACCAGGACCCCTACGCCTTGGTCACTCCCGCCACGCACATCATCCGCGAGCTCTCCACTGATCAGCCGGTCGAGAACCCGTCAACGCTGAAGGACGTCCGCACCGAAGTGCTGACTCCGGACCGCCTGAACTCCGTGGTGTTTGGCGTATTCGCCGCGGTGGCTCTGGCGATCGCCGTGATCGGCGTCGCCGGCGTCCTGGCCTTCTCGGTCAGCGCGCGCACACGGGAGTTCGGCATCCGGCTGGCGCTGGGATCGCAGCCGCGGCAAATCCTGCAGGATGTAATCGCACAAGGCGCGCTCATGGCCATCCTGGGCGTCCTCGCCGGAGGTGCGCTGGGGTTTGCCCTGGCGCAGATAGGAGCCAGATACTTTGGCGATCTCAAGATGCCCGGCGTTTTGCCAGTTGTGGCCTCGGCCCTGATCCTGCTGATCGTTGCCATCGTCGCCTCTATGCTGCCGGCGGTGCGCGCCTCACGCGTAGATGTGACGCAGGCGCTGCGGTCGGAGTAGATCGCCACGGCCTTGAGTCCCCGCCAGATGCGGTTTTCGTCTGGTGGGTGGAACCCGGGGTTACCTTTGTGCACTCTGCACGTACCCTTGGCTCGGCTGCCGGCTTGAGGCCAAGCGCAAATCGAGCAGGGATTTGAGCCGGCATCGGACATTGGTCCTGTGAAACGCCCAAGGGTGGGGGAATCCCTCTGGATCGGATCATAGTTCGCAAACGCCCGAGAAACGGGCTTCCAGGAAGTTGCTACACGGATCGGGATCACGCAAGCGCTCTTCGTACTGGAACCAGGCGGACCCGTTCGGGTGATAGTTCACCCATGAACGGGCCCAACCTTGACTATGCCGGCAGCTGGGCGAGGAAACCTCCCAGCTTGGCCGTTGCTTTGAACTGCGGCACCGGGTCGAGCTTCTTGAAGGCGCTGGTAAAGGCGTTCGACAGCCTCCACATGGTCCTGGCCGAGAATTCCGGGTACTGCGGCTCAAAATAGTGCCGGTGGACCTCGGGCAGCAGGCTTCGAGGCACTTACAACTTGCCCTCGACGAACGCCGAGTACAAGATAAGCTTTTGCGGTATCGTCGGCGATCTGCGTCTTTCTCCACAATTCAACCTGGCGCTGCAGCGGCTCGAAGTTCCGCTGGATTCTGTCCACGCCCACCGAGAGCGTATCAACCAAATTGAAGTTCTTGGTGTGCTCGGCCAGTACAAGTGTGAACGCGTCTGTGACAATATTTCCGAATTGCGTGAATTGTGACTTCCCAGAACTGGACGTCTGGCGTTGAGGGGTTCAATGTTCAGGTGAAGACCGTCTTTTCTAAAGCGGATTGCTTCCGACCCGCCCGTCGCTCAAACGACCCTCGGCGGCAATCGCGAATGGACTTTCCAATTTCCCAGAAGAGGGCTTCTGGCGCACCATGGAGACTCCACCAGCACGAGTGCGCTTCATACCGGATGTGCGCGGCGACTACTTGCGCGATTGCGACTTCCGCCGATTCGCGGGCACACCCCTTCGGCTCCTCGTTACGGGCTTCGTGGTGTTGGCTGCCTCAAACAAATGCCGAATGCCGTGTTCCAACAGTTCGACAGCCCTCTCCAAAGCGCCGAGTTGTCCAACCCGCACTATTGCGACGGACAAGTGCAACTCAAATGACGGGGGGCGCAACACTTCAACTGTGCCTATGAATTCTTTCCTGGCAATAAAGCGAGCCGGCAGCAGCCCGACTCCATATCCTGACTGAATGAGTGCTAGATGCAAATGTACGTTGTGGTGGATTTCGGCTGCAATCGTGGGGGTGACGCCGGCACGCTCCATCTGATCGATGAGGCTTGCCCGAAGCAAGCACCCGGGCGGATTGAGCACCCAAGGTGCTCTGCCCAAACTTTCCCAATCACCGCCCACGTTGCCTGCGGCGCCTTGAACGATCTCCATATGGTCGCTAGCGATGATATTCGTCAGAAGAGGTGAAGGC
>Ga0210400_10006018_pt1 | contig 10240 bp, 7 predicted proteins | sample IncBWH26MmetaG_FD_155456 | JGI IMG/M metagenome (GOLD analysis project Ga0210400, IMG submission 155456) | Forest soil microbial communities from Barre Woods Harvard Forest LTER site, Petersham, Massachusetts, United States - Inc-BW-H-26-M | ecosystem: Environmental > Terrestrial > Soil >... | reverse complement strand
CCAGCACCGTCCGGCGCTCATAGCGCTTGTGAATGCTCCGGCAGATCACCGGAAAATCCTCAGCATCGATGCTCTCGGGCACACTCTGCGCGTTCATTGATCGGTCTCCAGGAGCACTCGCAATCGGTCCAGCACCGACTCGGCCGGTAAGCCGAGTTCGCGCGCCTGGCGCGCCACTTCATCGAGCTGGGGTAGCAGTTGTTGCAGTCGCCGGTCCATCGATAGCGCACGACCCCGCAGCGCCGCCACCACCATGCCCTTGCCACGACGACGTTCGAGCAGCCCTTCGGACTCCAGCTGGCCGTACGCCCGCGACACCGTCATGGGATTGATGGCATGTCTGCCCGCGACGTCCCGCACCGACGGAATGCCCGACCCGGGGGCCAGGCGGCCGCTGGCGATTAGGCGCCGAAGCTGCTGGGCGATCTGCCGATAGATGGGCTCCGCGGAGCTGGGTTGGATGAGAAGATCGTCTGACTCCATGTGTATTGAGACACTAATACACATGGGTCAACTTGGCAAGTCACCCGTCGGAGATTTCGGTACACACAAGCTTGGTTTCCAGATACTCGTCCATGCCGAAGCTGGAGCCCTCGCGACCCAGCCCGGACTCCTTGACGCCGCCAAAGGGCGCCACGGTGGTGGAGATCAGGCCGGTGTTGAGCCCGACCATGCCGTACTGCAGGGCCTCGGACACCCGCCAGGCCCGGTTCAGATCGCGGGTGTAGAAATACGCCGCCAGCCCTGCGGTGCTGTCATTGGCCATCTGGATCGCCTCCGCCTCGGTCTCAAATTCGACAATGCCCGCCAGCGGGCCAAAGGTCTCCTCGGTGCACAAGGCCGCCTCGGGACTGACCTGCGTGATGACGGTAGGCTGGTAGAAGTTGCCCGCGCCGCGCGCGCCGCCGGCCAGCAACTTGCCCCCGCGCCCCAAGGCATCCTGGACATGCCGTTCCACTTTCTCGACCGCCGCGGCGTTGATCAGCGGACCTTGCTGCGTGACGCCGGCCAGGCCATCGCCCATGACCAGCTTGCCGACCTGCACGCACAGCTTCGCGACGAATTCATCATGGATGCCCCGCTGCACCAGGATGCGGTTTGCACACACGCAGGTCTGGCCGGAGTTGCGGAACTTGGAGGTCATGGCGCCCTGCACCGCCTTCTCGACATCAGCGTCGTCGAACACAATGAAGGGCGCATTGCCGCCGAGCTCCAGGGACACCCGCTTCACCGTGCCCATGCAGCGGGCGGCGAGCAGCTTGCCTACGCGAGTGGATCCGGTGAAGGTGAACTTGCGCACCCGGGGATCGGTCGTCAGCACCTCCCCGATGGCGGCGGGCTCGCCCGTCACCACATTGAACACCCCGGGGGGCAGGCCCGCCTGACTGCCCAGCCAGGCCAGCGCCAGAGCGGAAAACGGCGTGAGCTCAGAGGGCTTGAGCACGACCGTGCAGCCGGCCGCCAGCGCCGGGGCCACTTTGCGCGTGATCATCGCGGCGGGAAAATTCCAGGGCGTGATGGCGCCCACGACGCCCACGGGCTCGCGCAGCACGACCAGGCGCTTGTCGGCCAGGTGCCCCGGAATCACCTGTCCGTACGTGCGGCGGCTCTCCTGGGCAAACCACTCGATGAAGGATGCCGCGTAGCTAATCTCGCCCCGGGATTCGGTGAGCGGCTTGCCCTGCTCGGCCGTCATCAGGCGGGCGAGATCCTCCTGGTTCGCGAGCATGAGTTCGAACCAGCGCTGCAGGATGCCCCCGCGCTCACCCGCGGCCAGACGCCGCCAGGGCCCGAAGGCACGGTGCGCAGCCGCCACGGCGCGCTCAGTCTGCGCTGCGCCCAGGGCCGGCACCTGTCCGAGCACCTGCAGCGTGGCCGGATTGATGACCTCCAGGGTGCGGGAGTCTTCGACCCATTGCCCATCGATGTAGGCGGCCTGCCGCAGCAGCGCGCCGGACTTGAGCGCCAGCCGCCCCAGTTCTGCAGTATTGATGGCACTCATGATCTTTCTCTCCACGGCTAGGCAAACCCCTGATCTGCCCGGTGAGAATATCCGCGCAGGCCGCACCGGTGCTACGCTACCTTCATGAACGCGCTTCCAGCCGATCTTCCCAGCCCCCTGCCGGCGGATCTGCAGCAGCAGGTGAGCGATGCCCTGCGCGAGGATGTCGGGGGCGGTGATGTCACCGCGAGCCTGATCCCGGCCAGACAGCGCGTGCGCGGACGCCTCATCACCCGCGAACCCATGACCTTGTGCGGCAGCCCCTGGGTGGAAGAAACCTTCCGGCAACTGGATCCCCAGATCGTGCTGAAGTGGCAGGTCGAGGAAGGCGGCCAGGCCGATGCCGATGAGACCCTGCTCATCCTCGAAGGGCTGGCGCGGCCCATTCTCACCGGCGAGCGCACGGCGCTGAATTTCCTGCAGCTGCTCTCGGGCACCGCCAGTGAAGCGCGGCGCTACGTGGATGCGGTGGCCGGCACCGGCTGCACCATCCTCGATACCCGCAAGACCGTGCCGGGGCTGCGCAGCGCGCAGAAGTACGCCGTGCGCTGTGGGGGCGCCCAGAACCACCGCATGGGCCTGTACGACATGGTGCTCATCAAGGAAAACCACATCGCGGCCGCCGGGTCGATCACCCGGGCCATCGACACGGCGCGCCGCACTGCGCCCCGCCTGCAGGTGGAAACGGAAGTGGAATCCCTGGCGCAGCTGGAAGAAGCGCTGCTCGCCGGGCCGGATATCATCTTGCTGGACAACTTCACCCTGGCCGATCTGCGCAGCGCCGTGGCCCGCAATCGTCAGGGTGGTTCGGCCGTGAAGCTCGAGGCCTCCGGTGGCGCGAATCTCGACACCATCCGCGCCATCGCCGAGACCGGCGTGGACTTCATTTCCGTCGGCGCCATCACCAAGCACGTGCGCGCGATCGATCTTTCGATGCGCTTGGAATTCACCCCCTCGGCCGCGGCCGAGGCTTAAGTCCCGACGGCCTTCAGCACCCGCTGCGGCTGGGCGATGCCATAGCCCTGGGCGTAATCCACCCCCAAGCTGGTCAGCATCTGGATGATCTCGGCATTCTCGGCGAACTCGGCGATGGTCTGCTTGCCGGTGAGATGGCCGATCTCGTTGATGGAACGGACCATCTCCCGGTCGATCGGATCACGCAGGATTTCGCGCACGAAGCTGCCGTCGATCTTCAGGTAATCGACCGGGAAGTGCTTCAGATAGCCGAATGAGGACAGCCCGGTGCCGAAATCATCCAGCGCGAACTTGCAGCCCAGCTCCTTGAGCGACTGGATGAAGCGATTCGCCTGCGAGAAGCTCGCCACGGCCGCGGTCTCGGTGATTTCGAAACAGATCTTCGAAGCATCCAGCCCACTGCGATGGAACTGGTCGATCACGAACGGCAGGAATTTGTCGTCCCCCAGGCTCTGGCCGGACAGGTTGATCGAACACAGTTTCAGGGTCTCGCGCTCATCGGCTTCGGAGACCAGCCAGCGCAACGCATTCTCGATCACCCAGCGATCGATCGCCGGGGCAATGCCGTAGCGCTCGGCGGCGGAGATGAAATTATCCGGCGAGACGATCCGGCCGCCTTCATCGCGCATGCGCAGCAGCAGCTCGTAGTGCTGGCCGGGATCCGGTTTCTGCAGCGGCTGGATGGCCATGCGGAAGAGTTCAAAGCGGCCCTCTTCCAGTGCCGCATTGATGCGCGCCGCCCACTGCATTTCGCGGCGTCGGCGCATGAGTTCGATGTCGTTCTCGGCAAAACTGTGCACCCGATTGCGGCCGGCTTCCTTGGCGGCCTGGCAGGCGCTGTCGGCCGCCGACAGGATCGACGCCACATCCTCGTTCTCGGCCGTAATGGGCACCACGCCCACGCTGGCGCCCAGGCGAAAGACCCGGTCTTCCCAGGTGAAGCGGAAGGTGCGCACGGCCTCGCGCAGCTGCTCGGCGGTGTGCAGGGCCTCATCGAGCGAGCAGCTCTCCAGCAGGATGCCGAATTCATCGCCCCCTAAGCGGGACAGGGTATCGCGCCAGCGCACCTTGGACTTCAGCAGCGCGCCCACCTGGCCCAGCAGCGCATCGCCGGCGCCATGGCCACAGCTGTCGTTGACGATCTTGAACTGGTCGATGTCCAGGTAGCACAGCGCATAGGAGGCCTCACGGGCCTTGGCGCTCTTGAGCGCCCGCTCCACGCGTGATTCGAATTCGCGCCGATTGACCAGGCCGGTGAGCAGATCGTGGCTGGCGTGATAGGACAGGCGGCGGTTCAGTTCGCGTGATTCACTCACATCGTGGAACACCAGCACGCCGCCGGCCACATGGCCTGCGCCGTCGCGGATCGGCGCCGCGGTGCTTTCCACATACAGCTCATTGCCGTCGCGACGGATGAGCAGCACGGGCCGCACCGACTTGATCGGTCGTACCCGGCGGATCGCCACGGCCAGCGGATTCTCCAGCGGCTCGCAGGTCTCCTCGTGGAAGGCGCGGAACACCTCTTCCACGGGACGGCCCATCGCATCCTCCAGCCGCCAGCCGGTCAGCTCCTCGGCCACGGGGTTGATGTAATCGATGGTGGAGTCGGCATTGGTGGTCACGACGCCATCGCCAATGGACTGCAGGGTGATCTGCGCGCTCTCTTTTTCCCGGAACAGCGCTTCCTCGTACAACTTGCGCTCGGTGATGTCGAGCTCCACCCCGACCAGGCGCAGCAGACGGCCATGCGCGTCCACCCGGGCCTGTGCGCGGCTGATCACCCAGCGCCACTCGCCGTTGCGGTGGCGCATGCGATGCACGCTTTCAAAGATCGGCAGCTTGCCGGCGACATGGTCGCGGATGGCGTTCTGCACGCGGGTCATGTCATCCGGGTGCACGAGGTTGCGCCAGTCGGGCGACTCGCGCATGTCCTCATCGCCGTACCCCAGCATGGCCTTCCAGCGGGGCGAGAAGTAGACCTCGTTGTTCTCCAGGTCAAAGTCCCAGACCCCGTCATTGGCAGCCGCCTGCGTGAGCTGCAGGCGCTCTTCGACTTTCGCCAGGCGCTGCTCCATGCGCAGCCGGTCGAGCCCGGTGGCGACACTGGTGCCCACCAGTTTCAGCAGCAGCTGCAGGTTCACGTCCCAGGGCCCCTGCGGCATGGCCCGGGCCAGCGCCAGGATGCCGGCCGGCTGGTTCTGGATGCGAAACACGATCATCAGCAGCGATCCGATCTGTAGCGCCGCGAAGCGGCGGCCTTCGATGGCCTGCGATGGCGTCGGCGTCCCCGTGTCGCGCAGCTCGGTGAGCCGCAAATGGTCCAGGCGGGTGCTCAGCCAGGGGTACTCGCTGAGCGCATCCCCCGTGAGGGCTTCGGGCTGGCAATGGGCCATGCCGCGGCGGGCCACCTTCACCTGGCCAAACTTCAGGTCCTCGCCGATGAAGGCCAGGAAGGCGCAGTCACTGATGGTCAGGTTGACGAGATGCTGGAGATTCTTCTGGATGGTTGCATCGGCGGACTCACGACGCAGGTTCTGCAGGTCAACCGAAATCTTGGTACAGGCGACATCGATTCCGACCACAGTGGGGGGCGACTTGCCGCTCCACGCATCGGTGGACAACACATCGGAGGCGGTAAACTCCACGCTGGAGTCTGGCGGGACGCTCGGCATTGCGACCTATTTGCCCTTGAGTTTTGGTTTTACCAATAATGGCATACCGCAGCAGGAATTCAAGCTAAGTTACTGTCTGCGCTTGGAGTATTGACCCATTATGGGACCTGTTGCCGATTGCCGCGTGCGGTCGGTTCACAGTCCGGCATGTGCTTTGACAAACAGTTGCTTCAGCTCCTGTTCCATTTCCCGCTGCAGGGTCTCGATACCGGCGGCGTCCAGCACCCGGGCGACATAACGCGGCTTGCCGATGGCGATGCTGATGCGTGCAAACGGCACCGGTATGACGAACTTGTCCCACTTGATGAGCCAGGCGCGCGAGGCCGCGTAGGCCATGGGCAACATGGGGCGGCCCGACATCTGCGCCAGCAGGATGGCGCCGGGCTTGAACTTGAAGCGCGGCCCTTTCGGGCCATCCGGTGTCACCACCGGGGAGATGTTGTCCTTGACCAGCGCCACGTAGTAATCCCGCAGCGCGCGCGCCCCGGTATGCGAGGAGGAGCCGCGGATCGCCCGGGCGCCCGCCCGCGTGACCATCATGGCGCCCAGTTCCCCATCCACCGACGGGCTGATCAGCCAGCCCGGCGTGAGGCCCGGCGCGGGCCGCCCCAGCAGGTAGCGGGCGCAAAAAAGCTGGTGCTGGTGCCAGTAACAGGGCACCAGGGAGGGGGCTTTCGCCAGGGCCGCGGTGAGGTGTTCTTCCCCGTCGATGCGCACCACGCGGCAGGTCCGCCACCACAGCCGGATGATGCCGCTCGCCAGCGGCACCACGACCGCATACAGGGCGCGCCGGGCCCGCGTCATGCGCCGGCCGGAACGCGTGACGGTCTTGTAGAGGGTGTTACGGAGCTCGCCGCCCGGGCCGGTATCGGTCATGCGACAATATTACCCTTTGCTCACCCCCCCATCAGGCATGACAGCGACCGATTTACCGTCCCAATCACCGGCGGCGCCACCGCCGGAAGCGGACATCCAGTTCGACGTGGGCGCCACGGAGGATTCGCTGGACCGGATGACGGAACTGTTCGCGCGCTACGGGGATATCTATCGGGTGTATGCCCCGGGCCGCAAATCCCATACCTGGGTCATCAATCATCCCGAGGATGTGAAGCGCGTGCTGGTCGGCAATCACCGCAATTACACCAAGGGTCCGGGCCTGGACCGGGTGAAGATCCTGCTGGGCAATGGCCTGATGACCAGCGAGGGGGATTTCTGGCGCAGTCAGCGCTACATGATGCAGCCGATGTTCCACCGCCGCGTGGTCACCGAGTTCAATCAGCTCATCGATGCCGCCAACGACCGCTTCATCGACAAGTGGGCCGCGCAGGCCACCCGGGGCGAACCGGTCAACCTGACCGATGATATGAGCGAGCTGACGCTGGAGATCGTGCTGGGGTCGATTTTCGGCAAGGACCTCATCACCCTCACCCGGCAGCCGGGCGGCAACCCCTTTGCAGTGGTCACCAAGGAAACCGCCCGGGATCTGAAGTTCGCATACCAGTTCCGCTCGCTCGGCAAGCTGGTCTCGGCGCTCATGGCCAAACGCCGCGCCGAGCCGGCCGAGCATTTCGATTACCTGAGCATGCTGATGAATGTGCGTGACAAGGAGTCGGGCGACCCGATGACCGAGCGCGCGCTGATCGATGAGGTGATGACCCTGGTCGTGGCCGGGCACGAGACCACCGCCAGCGGCCTGAACTGGGCGTGGTACCTGCTGGCCCGCCACCCCGAGGTGGATGCCCGCATGCACGCTGAAATCAAGGCTGCTCCGGAAATGACGGCCCCGGGCCTGGGACAGATGGAAGCGCTGCAATACACCCAGAATGTCATCAACGAGGCGCTGCGGCTGTATCCCCCGGGGTGGCTGCTGTCCCGGCGCAGCGTCGCGGCCGATGTGCTCTCGGGCTTTGAAATGCCGGCGGGCACCGATGTGCTCCTGAGTCCCTACCTGGTGCACCGGCATCCGCAGTTCTGGAAGGAGCCGGACGCCTTTCGCCCCGAACGCTTCGACGCCGCGCACGAAAATGAACGGCCCCGCTTTGCCTACATCCCGTTTGCGGCCGGTCCCCGGCACTGCATCGGGGAATCCCTTGCCCTTTACGAAATGCTGATGCACCTGTACAAGGTCGCCCGGCACTACCGGCTTACGCTGGCCTCGGATGAGCCCATCGAGCTGGAAGCATTGATCAATCTGCGCACCCGCAAACCCCTGTTCATGAGGCTGGAACGCCGCTGATGTCCACTCCCGCCACACTCGTCGAACTGATCGAGGCCAACCGCAAGGTCGCCCGCGGCATCACTTACCTGGAGGGCGAGCAGACCGAACGCAGCGTCTCCTTCGTCGACCTGTACACCCGGGCGCTGGGGATCCTCTATCACCTGCAGAAACTGGGTGCGAAACGCGGCGATCATCTGATTCTGTTTCTGGGCGACAACGAGCCCTTCATTGACGCATTCTGGGGTGCGGTGCTCGGCGGCATCGTTCCCGTGCCGGTGGCACTGGGCATCAGTGACGAACACCGCCACAAGCTGCTGCGCATTGCGCGCAAGCTGGGCAACCCCTTCCTCTACACCGATCGACGCTCCCTGGAGCGCATCGGTGCCTTCGCCACCCAGGCAGGCGAGACCCCGACCTTCGAGAAGCTGAAATCCCGGGTGTTCCTGGTGGATCAGCTGGATGACATTTCCCGCCCCGGCAAGCCTCACGTCCCGGCACCGGACGATGTGGCCTTCATCCAGTTTTCTTCCGGTTCCACCAGCGCTCCGAAGGGCGTGGTGCTGACCCATCGCAACATCCTGGCCAACTGCCAGGGCGTCAGCGAAATCGTGAAGTTCACCCCGGACGATGTGAGCGTTTCCTGGATGCCGCTGACCCATGACATGGGTCTGATCGGATTCCACCTCATCATGTTCAGCAACCACCTGCAGCAGTATCTGATGCCCACCGACCTGTTCGTGCGCCGCCCCCTGCTGTGGCTGACCTTTGCCAGCCAGAAACGCGCGACCATCCTGTGCTCACCGAATTTCGGCTATCGGCACTACTTGAAGGTCCTGGGCGACCGGCCGGTCGATGGCCTCGATCTCTCCAACGCGCGGCTGATATTCAACGGTGCCGAGCCCATTTCAGTGGCGCTGTGCAACGAGTTCCTGACGCGCATGCAGCCGGCGCGGCTGACACGCAACGCCATGTTTCCGGTGTATGGCCTGGCAGAAGCCTCGCTGGCAGTGACCTTCCCGGTCCCTGGAGCTGCGTTGCATACCTGCCAGCTCGACCGCCACCACTTGTCGGTGGGCGAAGCGGCGCAGGACCTGCAAGCCGGTTCCCGGGACTCGGTGGAACTGGTCTCGGTCGGGCGCCCCATTCCCCACTGCCAGGTGCGCATCTGTGCCGACGATGACCGGGATCTGCCGGATGGCACGGTCGGTCATATCCTCATCAGTGGTACCAATGTCACCAAGGGATATTTTGAAGATGCCGCCGCCAATGCGGCTAGTTTCCGGGCCGATGGCTGGCTGCGGACCGGGGATCTGGGGGTGATGCGCAACGGCGAGCTGTACATCACCGGACGCGCCAAGGAAATCCTGTTCGTCAACGGCCAGAACTACTACCCGCACGATCTGGAAGGCATTGCCCAGGCCGCCGAAGGCCTGGATCTCGGCAAGGTGGTCGTTGCCGGCGTACGCCCGGCGGACGCGCAGACCGACCACATCATCGTGTTCGTTCTGCATCGCGGGGACACCAGGGACTTCCTGCCCGTGGCGAATGAAGTCGCGAAACTCATCAATGAGCATACGGGCCTGGAAGTCGCCGACGTGGTGCCGGTGAAGCGTATCCCCAAGACCACCAGCGGCAAGATCCAGCGCCACCTGCTGGAGGAAAGCTATGTCGCGGGGGAATTCGCCACCGAGCTTGCCGAATTGGCCGCCTTGCGCAGCGCCCTGCGCGGGCCCGCTTCCGCATCGCGCACCGACATTGAAGAGAAGATCCGCAACATCTGCGATGCCGCGCTCGAAGGCAGGAAACTGGATCTGCACGACAATCTGTTCGAGGTCGGCGCCAGCTCGCTGAAGCTGATCGAAATCCACGAGCAGATCGACCGCGAGTTTCCCGGTCAGATTGATCTGACCGAGCTGTTTGATTTCCCGACCATTGCGGAGCTTTCCGCGCACCTGGAAAGCAAGCTGCAGGGTGGCGCAGATTGACCGAAGTTGCTACGCCTAGTTAAGGCGAAAGCGGGGCTCAAGCGAGACGCCGACGAGCGCGCCGTAGAAGCCCTACCCACCTGTACCGCCATATTGCCCCCCTCGAATTTAGTAGTATCGGTATCCAGCATGTAGACATCGCCAGCAACCCGATGGACACCAACCACCTGACTGGAAACCTTCAGGGCCTGCGAGTGGCTCAAGCCGCAAGCGATGAGATTCGCACATACCGCTCCCGCGCACAGCATCATCCACATGGCTCTGCTCTCCGCCCGGCTATCCGGCGTACAGCGACTTCTTCAGCTTCCAGCGTTTGTGGGACCACGGCCAGTCGCTGGGCGATGCGTGAATCTGTGCCTCCACCAGCCTGGCATAGCGTTCGGTCAGC
>Ga0210400_10006017_pt1 | contig 10242 bp, 7 predicted proteins | sample IncBWH26MmetaG_FD_155456 | JGI IMG/M metagenome (GOLD analysis project Ga0210400, IMG submission 155456) | Forest soil microbial communities from Barre Woods Harvard Forest LTER site, Petersham, Massachusetts, United States - Inc-BW-H-26-M | ecosystem: Environmental > Terrestrial > Soil >... | reverse complement strand
CGTTGGTCGACGCGCTGAAAAAAGGAGCAATCCAGGCGGCCGGCCTTGATGTGTTCGCCAACGAGCCCGTCGTGCCGGACGAACTCAAGGCCATGCAGAACGTGGTGCTGCTGCCGCATATCGGATCGGCCTCGGTGCTGACCCGCCATGCTATGGACCAACTTGTGGTCGACAATTTGAAAGCGTGGTTTGACGGCAAGGTGCCGCCGACCCCGGTGCCGGAAACCCCGGTCAAGGGCCGCTAGAGCATCAAATCAAAAAGCTAGAGCCGCATGACGAACGACCGATGGCTCGCTGCGAGCCTCTCCCTGGCTTTGATCGCGCTCGCTACGACGGCGTCGTCGCAAACCGGTCCCGACCTTGGCAAGGACATGATCGGGCAGTGGGAGCTCTCCACCGCCGAGCGCAACAAGACCTGCGTGCTGACGCTGAAGGGCGACGCCGGCCACGGCGGCTCGCAGCTCGAGATGGAAAAGGGCTGCCCTATCGCGCTGCCCTTCACCAAGGACATCACCGCATGGTCGATCAAGGGCCTCGACATCGTGCGGCTGCAGGATGCCAAAGGCGAAGCGGTGATCGACTTCACCGAAGTCGAGAGCGGCATTCTTGAGGGCACGCGATCCGGCGAGGGCGTCTATATCCTGCAGAATCTCGCTGCGGCTCGGGCGCTTGCCCGTTCGATGGATCAGATGATCGGCGACTGGTCGATCGTGCGCGACAACGGCCGCGCGATCTGTGGACTGACGCTGACCAACAACGATGCCGGCAACGACAATTTTCAGCTGTTCCTGAAGCCGCGCTGCGATCCCTCGATCGTCAATTTCAACCCGACGGTCTGGCGGCTGGAGCGCGGCGAGCTGCTGTTTCTCTCGCCTGGCGGCGAAGCCTGGCATTTCGAGGCCGACGATAACGCGCAATGGCGGCGCGTGCCCGATACGGCCGATCCATTGGTGCTGGTGCGGCAGTAATTCTTAGCAAGCTCTTTGGGAGTTCGGGACAACAGCCAATCAGCGACTGACAATCACATCAGCTTCAGGCCCTTCAGCGTCGCGTGGCCGTTCTTGCCGACGATGATGTAGTCGTGGATCGCGATGCCGAGCGGCTTCGCGATATCGACGATCTGTTTCGTCATTTGCACGTCGGCCTGCGACGGCGAGGGATCGCCGGACGGATGGTTGTGCATGAACCCATCGCTTCGCGCATCACGTTGAACATTCGATCGATTTTCAGGTAATGATAGTAGTAGGGGACGTGGACAGGGGACTGTAAGGAGTGATCGTTTATGATCATCACGTTCGCACACGAAGGCGCTGTTTCGCTCACTTCCGATCATCAATGAACTTCTGCTCTTACCTCAACACCGGACATGTCGCTGCACTGCATGAATCAACGCTAAGGGCCAGACTCGGACATGCGCATTCGTCGGCTCTCGCGGCAGCGCCCCACTATGGTGCGGTTTCGACGATCCGTATGTCTCGCGCGGCTCCATCTCCGAGTAGCTTGAGCGCTTCCTGATAAGCCGGGCTGTCGTGCGCCGCTATTGCGCTTGCGGCACTCAATGAGCGTGACCCGCTGCAAAATACCTAGCTCGTAGGCCACCACAGGCGTAGCCCTAACCAGGAAACGCCCACCCGCGGCCTCGATAGCAGGTGCTGCTATTTTCGCGTATGCCGCCAACGCGTCGGGGTTCTTAATTGAGCGATAAGTGGCGACCCAGTATGCTTTGCCCATGCGGTTCTCACCAAGCTGATCATCTCGTTGACGCGCACGCAGATTTTGACACCCCGTGCCGCACTAGTTCGGAAATAGGCACACGGAAATAACTTCGACATTAGCATCCACAGGCCGCGCGGCCGGCGAATGAGGAACGTCGGCGCGCAGGGGTCTGCGCTCCTACGAAGCGGCCCTCCAAACACCGATCGTAGCCGGAAGCAAAACCGGTTTCCAGATTGTCGGAGGACCGAAGTGGCAATACCAAATCTGCAATGTCGGAGTTGGGTCTCAAAATGCGAAGAACTCACTCTGAGCACAATAGGTCGGCTCTTCCCCCGCTAAGCGGACTTCACTGAATCGGCGCCATTAAATCGGCAATGCAATTGTAGACGTCATCACGCGGTAGAGCATCGGATCTCTCGAATCGCCCCGCACGGCGTGATAGGCTTGGCCTAAGCGGCTCGCCAAAGTCCACCATACCTTGGGGGAGAGACATCATGAGATTCTTGGGTGCGGCGCTGTCTGCCGCCTTTGCACTGACGTCGTTCGCCGCTGGCGCTGCCGATTATCCCGCGCCCAAACGGGGCGACTGGATCGCGAAGGACTTCAAATTCCATACCGGCGAAACGATGCCGGAGCTGCACCTTCATTACACCACCGTCGGCGAGCCGACCGGCCAGCCGGTACTGTTACTGCACGGCACCGGCCAATCTGGGGCGAGCTTGCTGTCGCCAGCTTTCGCCGGCGAGTTGTTTGGCCTCGGTCAGCCGCTCGACGCGTTGAAATACTACGTCATCCTTCCCGACGGAATCGGCCATGGCAAATCTTCAAAGCCGTCCGACGGTATGAAGGCCGCGTTCCCGAAATACAATTATGATGACATGGTCGATGCGCAGTATCGCTTGGTCACGGAAGGGCTCGGCATCAAGCATATGCGGCTCGCAATCGGCAACTCGATGGGCGGCATGCATACCTGGATTTGGGGGGTGAAATATCCCGGTCTGATGGACGCGCTGGTGCCGATGGCGTCGCAGCCGACCGAGATGGCGGCGCGCAACTGGATGATGCGGCGGGTGATGATCGAGGCGATCCGCAACGATCCCGACTACAACGGCGGGAATTACGCCGCCCAGCCACGCATGATGAAATACGCCATCGTCGCCTATGGCGTCGCTTCAATCGGCGGCACGCTCGCCTATCAGGCCGCTGCGCCGACGGCGGAAAAGGCCGACAAGATCGTGCTGGATCGGCTGGCCGCACCGATAGCGGCTGACGCCAACGATTATGTCTACCAATGGGAATCATCGCACGATTACAACCCGTCCGCTGGGTTGGAGCGGATCGATGCCGCACTGCTTGCGATCAATGCGGCGGATGACGAACGCAATCCGCCAGAAACCGGCCTGATGGATAACGCACTCAAGCGCGTGAAGAATGGCCGGCTCTATTTGATCCCTGCCAGTACCGAGACGCGCGGCCGCGCCGCGACCGGCAACCCGGTGCTCTACAAACAGCAATTGCAGGAATTTCTGAAGACTGCGCCACAGCGCGCTATGTGAGGCAGCTTCCCGAGCATCAGCATCAGGCGCGACCAATGTCGCAGTTCGGCGGAAGCTGCTTTGAATTCATTGGCCGAAGTCCACCAAACCATTGAAAAATTCTCCGCGCTGCTCCGCGTTAGCTGAGAGCAAAACTAGGAAATTGCTAGCAACAATAGACTTAGCAAGTCGCAGTTCACGTCGGGAGTAGGATCGCGAGTCGGCATTTTGTGCATGAAGCTACCGCCGCTGCTATCTTTTTCAATGCACTTTAGTTTTTGCAGGCGAAGAAGCAGCTGGGGACGTCAATTGGGGACTGTAGGCTGTGACGGTTTGTGAACATCATGTTGCTTCACGGGTACTCGCCGAACCTAGCTTTCGATCACGCCTGGTCACGAACGCAAATCTTTAGCCCTGTCTTAATCTCTGCATCTCCTTCGCTGCGGTCGCGGGGGCCGATCGTCGGCGTGTGAATGCCACCGTGATCGTGCAGGTGACGATGATTTCACCGTTAGGCGGAGGTTGGAGCGCTTGGACTAGAAATCACCATTCGGTAGCAATCGAGACCGCCGCTGAAGAATTGATACGCTGTGCCCCACAGGTACAACCGGAAGCTCCGGTAAACATTCTCGCCGAACTTGCTGGTCACGACAGCTCGATTGGCGTCGAGGTTTTGGGCCCATTGCCTGGCCGTCAAATAATAACTCCATCGATCATTGTGCAATTCGATCAGACGGAGCGGCGTTAGCGCGAGCGCTCGGAGAAAATCGTGCAAAACCATGTATGAGTGATTGCCCGGATAGATGTGCTTGACCAGAAATTTCGCGACGTCGAATTTGCGCACATCCGCGCTCCCATCGAGAAATATCTTCCCTCCCGGCTTTATGAGCTTGCTGAACTGCTGGATGACGCGATCATAGTGGGGAAGGTGTTCAATCACGCCCATGATGACGATCGCGTCATATTTTTCGGTAGGATGATACTCCAAAAAGTCAGCAAGTACGATGTTCCACTCGTATCCCAGCGTCGCTGAGCGTGCTTTCAAATAATTCATCGAGGCTTCGGATATCGTTATTCCCGTGCTCTTGATGCCCCGCGCCGAAGCATATTCAAGCCAGGCGCCCCAGCCTGGTCCGATGTCCAGCACGTGATCGCCCGCCTTGAGATCGAGTGCGTTAAAGCAGTAATCGAATTTTCGCAACGTGGCCTGGTCCAAGCCTTCGTCTTCGTTGGTGTAGACGCCCTGAGTATAAGACGGGACCTTCTTGTCGAGGAACTGCATGAAGAAGTCCGCGTCAACGTTGTAGTGCTTGGATATAGCCCTCTTATTCGTCCGGATTTGACCAAAAAGAATTGGTTCTAACAGTCGCCAAAGCGAAATGACTGCTGCTTTGTCGTCGAATAGCTGTCTCAATCCGAAGCTCAGAAGCATCTCGCCGTCGATCTCGATGTCGCCGTTGAGGTAAGCTTCGGCGATCCGCAGCTCGTTCAGGCTCGCGGCGGCTTTCAAACCGGTTGCATTGCGCAAAACAATCTCAAACCGAGGCGCCAGGTCGCCAAACCGTCGGACCGACCCGTCGGGAAACTGCATCGCGAACGACATCCCGGATCCGGCAAGCGCGTCCAAGACGCGGGTCGGAAGAAACGACTTGGCAATGCAGGAACGACGAGGTGGCTGCTCGTTTGTTTTGTAGATCGTGGACATAGCCGCCCCATCAATTTGACGTTACTCTACCCTAGAACAAGGACGCGCTCACCTTCAACCGGGGCCCGCTATTTTTCGCGTGCGTCCTCAGCAGGATGGACAAACCATGGACGTCGGAGGCTGGTTGCGGGGGCTCGGCCTCGAGCAGTATGAGGCCGCGTTTGATCGACATGGCATCGATGACGAAGTCCTGCCGACCCTGACGGCGAACGACCTGATCGAGCTAGGCGTCAGCGCCGTGGGGCATCGGCGCAAGCTTCTGACGGCCATCCGGTCGCTCGCCAATGCCTCCGTTCCGCGCGTGTCGACAGAATCTCAGCCGGCTCCGGAAGATGCCGCCGAGCGTCGGCAACTGACCGTGATGTTTTGCGACCTTGTCGGTTCGACTGCGCTTTCTGTCCGAACCGATCCCGAAGACCTGAGGGCCATCCTGCTGCAGTATCAGAGGGCGGTTGCAACAGCCGCGAAGCGTTACGACGGCGTCGTCGCGAGACTGATGGGCGACGGGACGCTCGTTTATTTCGGCTATCCCTACGCCCATGAGGACGATGCCGAGCGCTCGGCTCGCGCCGCCCTGCTGGTGATCGAAGCGGTCAGAGAGGTCGGGCTTGAATACGACGTTGCCTTGCAGGTGCGGGTTGGTATTGCGACAGGCCTCGTCGTCATCGGCGAAGTCATGGGAGAAGGCGCGGCGCAGGAGCTCGGCGTGGTCGGCGAGACTCCAAATCTGGCAGCAAGACTGCAGGCCGTCGCTGAGCCCGAAAGCGTGCTGGTTGCGGAGACGACGCGCCGGCTGATCGGCGACGCCTTCGTCTTCGAGGCTTTGCCGCCTCAGACGCTCAAGGGGTTCACAGCTCCGGTCGCTTGCTGGCGCGTCGTGCATGAAAACACCGCCGTGAGTCGGTTCGAGGCGTCGAGATCCGAAGTGCTGACGCCGCTGATCGGTCGAGAGCAGGAAGTTTCCCTGCTGCTTGATCGATGGCAGGCCGCAGTCGATGGCGATGGTCAGGTTGTGCTGTTGCATGGCGAGGCCGGTATCGGAAAATCGCGCATGCTCGCCGCGCTTCGCGAGCGACTGAGCGGCACTAAATATATCCCGATGCAGTATCAGTGCTCACCGTTCCATACCAGTGACGCGCTGCATCCCATCATTGCGCAAATGAAGCACGCCGCTGGCTTCGTCGATGGTGAAAGCAACGAGAGTCGCTTCGAAAAACTGGAGGGGATGATCAGGTTGTCCCGCGCCGACGTGGCGAACGTTGCGCCGTATATCGCAAGATTGTTGTCGATACCGGGCGGAGATCGCTATCCGACGCCGCAAATGACCTTGAGCGAATTGAACGAACGGACCATCGCGGTCTTAACCGATTTGTTCGTCGGACTGACACGTACGGCACCCGTTCTCGCACTGCTCGAAGACGCACACTGGTGCGATCCGACCACACTCGACCTGATCGGTCGCCTGATTGAGAAACTTCCGAGTATTCCGTTTCTTCTGGTGGTGACCTTCAGGCCTGATTTCTCGCTGCCATGGCGAGGTCGGTCGCAGATGACCTCGCACGGGTTAAGTCGATTCGGCCGTCGGCAAGTCCTCGCGATGATCGACCGCATCACCGGTGGCAAATCACTTCCCCCGGAAGTTACCGAACAAATCATCGCACGGACCGATGGCGTTCCGTTGTTTGTTGAAGAGCTGACCAAAGCCGTGCTGGAATCGGAATTGCTGCATGAAAGGGAGGGGTCATACGTGCTCGCCCAGTCGATCACGCCGTTTGCCATTCCCTCCACCCTCCGCGATTCATTGATGGCGCGGCTCGATCGGCTAAATCTGGTAAAGGAAATCGCCCAGATTGGCGCCGCGATCGGTCGGGAGTTCTCATACGGGGTGTTGGAAGCGGTATCGACAATCAAAGGGCGGGCCCTGCAGGACGCTTTGGACCAGCTCATTGATTCCGAGCTGATTTACGCGCGAGGCAGCGTTCCAGACTCCGTGTACGTATTCAAGCACGCCCTCGTTCAGGATGCCGCCTACGCCTCAATGTTGCGCGGCAGAAGGCAACGGGTCCATGCCGCAATCGTCCGCGCGCTTACAGATATCAGGACCAATGACGTTGAGATTCCTCCCGCGGTGCTCGCCCATCACTACTCCGAAGCCGGCCTCTATGTTCAAGCCATACGAGCCTGGTTGACCGCGGCGGAGCTGGCCCTGTCGCGGTCCGCTCCGGCAGAGGCGAAACTCAACGTCAATACCGCATTGTCGTTGCTTCCGCATCTCGGCGATGCAACGGAGCGTTTGCCACTTGAGCTGGCGGCTTATCTTGCGCAGGCAAATGCCTTGCTGCATCTGATAGGCTACACCGCTCCCGATACCGTCGAGGCCCTGACCAGGGCAAAAGCCATTCTCGACGGCGGTGTCGGGACAGACGTGCAGAGGTTCTCCGCGATTTATGGACTCTGTGCAGCCAACTACTTCGCGGCGCGATATGAGGCTGCGCTGTCGCTTGCGCACGAATTGTTGGAGGTTGTTCGTCGCCAGAGCGACCCGATTTACTGGCTGATCGCATACCGCCTGTTGGCCACTCTGCGTGTCCTGACGGGTGAGCAGCGGCTCGCCCTACAGTGGATCCGGGAGGCCGAGCAGCATCGCGATCCAGGTCGCGAGAAGGTCCTGAGCTTTCGCTTTGCAATTGATCCAGGCCTGGCCGTTCTTGCCTACAAAGTGTGGACGTTATGGTTTCTCGGCTCGGTCGACCAGGCGGAGCAGGCCCGCGATCAAGTCAGCACCGAAATTTCTACGCACCTCCACGCTCCCACGATTGCAACATGCCGTTTCGTCGCGGATGCATTGCCGGAACTCGTGTTCGGAGATCCGGACGCCTGTGTCGAACGCACCGCCGAGCTCGTGAAATATTCCTCGGACAAGAAGGTCGAGCAATTTCGGCTGGTGAGTGCGGTTCTGTACGCCTGTGCCGTGGCAATGCGCGAACCGTCACAAGCAAACGTCGGCGAATTGCTTGCGCGTCTCGAGGACTATCATCAATCAGGCGCGCATGTGATCGACTCGATATTCTTCTGTCTGCTGGCGGAAATCCTGATCAAATCCGGCGACCTCGCGGGTGCGGAGGACACTCTCACAAAGGCGTTTGCCTTTGTGAAAATTTCCGGAGAGGAATGCTGGCTTTCCGAATTGCATCGCGTCGAAGGTCAACTTGCGATCAAGATGTCCGCGCCGGCGCGCGCGGCCGACTGCTTCCGCCAGTCAATGGTGGTTGCGCGCCGACAGGACGCGAGGATCCTGGAGCTCCGAGCCGCGACCGACCTGGCCTCGATGTCGCGAGGGGCCGAACTACGCGTGAGCGCGCACCGGCTGTTGACGCCGATCCTCGCGGCGATTACCGGCGGCGAAATTTCGCGCGACGTGCGACGCGCACAAGCGCTTCTGGCGGCCAGGTGATGGCCCACACTTTTCTTAGGCGGCAACTTTGGCAGATGAGAACACACATAACCCCGATACTCTTGGCTATTACTGGCGGCGAGTTTTGGCGCGTTGTGCAAAGAGCGCGAGCAGTTCTGGCCGTCCGCTCTTAAAGTCGCACTCTAAACATTGGTCGATTGGCGAAAGAGACCAGCGCTCGCCGCTACAGGAACACATGGGAAAGCCGGGACATATGAGAAATTATTGCCGCGCCAATCCGACCGGATGTCGCTTCAGGGTCTCAGATTCGGGAAGAACTGAGGTTGAGCAAATCTTGTCCGAGATGCGCTCAACAGCGGACATTAGGACCGCGGAGTGGGATCGAGAGTCGGCATTTTGTGCACCAACCCAACACCTGATCTATCGGATTGACCGCAAAGTAGTTTCCGCGAGTGCGCAGGGACCGGCGACGCGAAGAGGGGACTGTAAGCGGTGACCGTTCGTGATCATCACGTTGCATCACGGAGTTTCTCGCAATGAGCGTTTTAGTCGCGTGCAGTCACACACGCGGGTCGGCTTTGGCCTGAACAGCGGACATCCTGCTTCGTCAGCTCAGGTCCGAGAAGGGCCAGGAAGCGACATGCTTAATTCGTGGGCTGCGGAGCCGCACGCCGACGCGGCTCCGCGCGGAGCTATTTCACACCGCTGGCTGCCTGTTCGATGAGGGCGGCAACGGCACCGGGATTGGAGACGTAGATTGCGTGACTGCCAGGCACCTCGGCGACGGTGGCGCCGGCCCGTTTCGCCATGAATTGCTGTGCCGGATAAGGAATCATCTTGTCGTCGCGGACTTGGAGATACCAGCTTGGCTTGGACTTCCAGGCCGGCTCTGTGACCGCGCCGCCAAGGGCGTCGACGCCCCACGGCACTTGGGACTCGGCCATGAAAGCGGCGGTCTTTGGATCGACGTCGCCAGCAAAAGAGGCAGCGAATTTGGCTTTGTCGAGAAACAGGTAGCCGTCCTTGGGCGGTAAAATCGGTGGCACAGGCGCGCCGGGCGGCGGATTGGCGATCAGGGTATTAACTGACTCGCCTTTGTCCGGGGCGAAGGCGGTGATGTACACCAATGCTGCGACCTTCGGGTCAGTCCCCGCCTCGGTGATGACAACCCCGCCGTAGGAGTGCCCGACCAGGATCACGGGGCCCGGTTGGGAATCGATTACTAATTTGGTAGCGCTCACATCTCCCGCCAGCGAAATCGTCGGATTCTGCACGATGCTGACGTTGAAGCCGTCCTTTTTCAGGATGTCATAGACACCCCTCCAGCCGGCGCCGTCCACGAAGCCTCCGTGGACAAGAACGACATTGTTGATCTTAGGCATTGCGGTCTCCTTGCACATTAACAGCTGCGGTGAATGCGATAGTGAGGTGAGTCATTATACCCTCCCCCCGGGGGTTTACTTTGCCGTAGGCCTGCGCGATCTGCCCCAAGTCAAAACCGCTCTTATTGCGGATGACGATGTCCGGAAACGGCCAGCTTAATGCCGCGCCCTCCGGCATACACGAGGCCTGCTATCGAGCGTCATCACGAACAAGGATCCTCCTCATGACCGATATTATCCTGCACCATTACGAAACCTCTCCCTATTCGGAGAAAGTCCGGCTCGGTCTTGGGCTCAAAGGCCTGGCCTGGGCATCGGTCGAGATTCCCGTCATCATGCCAAAACCCGACCTGACGGCCCTAACAGGAGGCTATCGCAAGACACCAGTGCTGCAGATCGGCGCGGACATCTATTGCGATAGCCAGTTGATCATGCGCGAACTCGAGCGCCGGCACCCCACCCCGAGCTTTTATCCAGCCGGCCGCGGCG
>Ga0210400_10006016_pt1 | contig 10243 bp, 6 predicted proteins | sample IncBWH26MmetaG_FD_155456 | JGI IMG/M metagenome (GOLD analysis project Ga0210400, IMG submission 155456) | Forest soil microbial communities from Barre Woods Harvard Forest LTER site, Petersham, Massachusetts, United States - Inc-BW-H-26-M | ecosystem: Environmental > Terrestrial > Soil >... | reverse complement strand
GCGCTTCGGATTTGCCTGGGATACCAACGGCAAGGGATCGACCGTGATCCGCGGCGGCGCCGGTCTGGTTTACGAAACCGTGAACTGGCAGTCGTTCATCGCCTTCAACAACGCCTTTGGCCCGGGCAGTGTTCCTACGGCGGGCATCGTACCGGGCGGCACGATCACCACCGGAAACGTCACCACCAAGAATTTCTTGAACTTCGCTAATCCCGGGACGACCTGGGACAACACACCGGTTAACAACGCCACGATCAATTGCCCCGTCAGTGCCTGCCCCATCATGAGTGTTGACCGCAATCTGACCACCCCCCGCGTCTGGAACTGGACGCTCAGTCTGCAACACGCGTTTACCCCGAACCTTACGTTGGAGATGGCCTACGTCGGCAACCATGGTGGGAATTTAACCGGCATTCGTGACATTAACCAGCCGCCGGTAGGATCAGGGTGGCCCGCATCCAATATCGCGGCTTGTACGGCGGATGCACTGGTAAAAGGCTTTTACGACACTGTGAACAATGCTAACTGCCAGGTCGCCGGCGAGGTGGGACCGTTCACCCAGTTTCCATACCTAAGCAACATCTTCAACATGGCGAACGTGTACAGGTCCAACTACAACGGCCTGCAAGTGACGCTGAACTCCAGAAATTACCATGGCTTGAGCATGGTTGCCGGTTACACCTACTCGCACTCTCTTGATGACGTGGGCGCAAACTGGGATTTCGGCTACGGATCGGGACTGCCACAAAACGCTTATAACCCGGGCGCGGAGTACGCCAACAGCGACTTCGATGTGCGGCATCGCCTCACGGTTTCGCTCACTTACGCTATCCCTGGCAAGAAAGGCTTTGCACAGACCCTGGAAGGCTGGGAACTCAACTCGATCATCACATTGCAGAGTCCGCAACACTGGGGGGTGATGGATGAGGGAACCGACGCTGCCGGTATTGGTCCGTTGCCCGTCAGTCCTCCCGCGAACAGCCCCATCCGGTGGAATTTCTATGGAAAGCCTGGCGACTTCAAGTCGAACTCGGCGGGCATTCCATTCTTCCCCGGAAACGATAGTCCCTCCACCCCGACTGATAACACGGCCTGCAATGCAAAAGCTCTAGCGCTGGATGGAGGATCTCCGGGTGCGGCGACCGAATCCTTGGCCTTTTACGGCTGCTACGCCCAAGGAAACTCCATCATGATTCCTCCTTCACTGGGAACCTTCGGCACCATGGGACGCAACATTTTCCCCGATTCTGGCTTCCGCAACGTGGACTTCTCCCTGGCCAAGAACTGGCATTTCGGCGAGCGCTTACGCGCCCAGTTCCGGGCGGAGTTCTTCAATATTTTCAACCATCCCAACCTCGCTAATCCATACGGCGGCCAGAATGGTTTCGGTTTCAATGATCCTTCCGTGGGCGGCTTCGGTTGCGGCTGCGCCACTCCGGATGTCGCAGCCGCCAACCCCGCCGTAGGTTCGGGTGGCCCGCGCTCAGTTCAGCTCGGCCTGAAGCTTATTTTCTGATGGCGCAGATGTCATAAATCGGGGCCGGTCCTCCGGCCCCATCTTTATCTTCAACTGGAAAGGAATCCGTCCTGTGTCAACGCCGTTAGGGCATCATCCTCACCCCGCTCGACTCACGATGTCATTGGCCACGTCATTAACAGCAACTCTGGTTCTCATCCTCCCGCTGACCATCCCTTGCTTTTCGCAGCAGCGCGCCGAGCGCGCCATCGACGAGATCAAGATCGAAGCCGTCCACCGCGCCGAAGTGGGACAGTATCCGCTTATTGGACTCGATCCCGGCGATGTGAAGGAGGCCTTCAACTCCATCCACACTCGCGATAAAGACGAATGGGCGGCGGGGTTTATGGCTGTGGCGGATCGCTATATGAATGAAGGCAAGTTGCTGGAGAAAACCGATCCGGTGAAGGCGAATGCCGACTACATCCGCGCGTGGCGGCTTTATTCTTTTGGACGCTGGCCGATTCCCGCCTCTGTTGGCAAGCAGCGCTCGTATGAAAAAGCAATCGAGGCTTTCCTGGCACACGCGCGCTTCTGGGACCCGCCGCTTGAAATCGTGAGAATTCCCTTCGAAGGAAAAGAAATCGTCGGCTACCTGCGGTTGCCAAAAAATGCGAACGGGCCCGTGCCTCTCGTGCTGGCGGTGAATGGGCTGGACAGCCGCAAGGAAGATTTGTCCGAGAGCTTCAGCGCGATCCTGCCTTTCGGCATCGGCTTTCTCGCTGTCGACGGCCCAGGCACCGGACAGAATCCGATCAAGGTCAGTGAAAATGCCGAGCGCATGCTTTCGCGCGTGCTCGATTACGTTGCCACCCGGCCCGAGATCGACAAGAACCGCGTTGCCATGCATGGCGTGAGTTGGGGTGCGTATTGGGCAACGAAGATGGCCATCGTCGAGCGGGCCCGCTTGAAGGGAGCGAGTGCGCAGTCACCGCCCACCGATAAATTTTTTCAAAAAGATTTTCTGATGAATTCGCTGATCGGCAATCGCGAATATCTTTTCGATCAGGTCCCGGCGCTAATGGCGATCTTCGACAATGTCAAAACGATCGACGAAATGGCTGAAGTCTTGCCCAAGATATCACTCGTCAAACAAGGCCTGCTCGGCAAGCCGATGGCGCCCATGCTGATTCTTGCCGGAGTAAAGGACACTCAGGTTCCGATCGACGACATCTACCTGCTGCTCAACCAAGGCGATGTGCCGAAGACAGCATGGATCAATCCGCAGGGCGGGCACCTCGGGCGGCAGGTCGGAGTGTGGCCCGATCCGCGTATCTTCAAAGAGATAATCATTCCGTGGCTGGTGCACACTCTTGCGCCTATGGAGTGACGGGCGTCTCGTAAGCCTGCCCTGAGCGCAGTCGAAGGGTCGGCCCGGCGGGGACGGCCGGCTCTCCATTAACGACGGAAGACCGACGGACTACAAAGGACAGACAATTAGCGATGGCGAATCCTCCACCCGCAGCGGCGAGTCGAGCAAATGCCGCGCCCGCATCCAGCAAGACACCTGTCTACCGCGTCCTCTGGGTGCAGGTGCTGGTCGCAATGGCGTTGGCCGTAGTGCTGGGATACGTTGACCCGGATCGCGCAGTGGCCATGAAGCCCTTGGGCGACGCATTCATCCGCGTCATTACGATGATCATCACTTTGATCATCTTCTGCACCGTGGTCACCGGCATCGCCGGCATGGAGAACCTGAAAAAAGTCGGCCGCGTCGGCGGCATGGCGCTCCTTTATTTCGAAGTCGTTTCGACGATTGCCCTCCTCATCGGACTTGTGGTGGGTAATGTCGTGCGGCCAGGCAGCGGCTTTAACGTAAACGTCGCCACCCTGGATGCCAGGTCGGTCGCCGATTATGCCGGCCAGGCCAAGGCGCAAAGCGTCACCGAATTTCTGATGCACATTATCCCGACGACGGTGGTCGACGCCTTCGCCAAGGGAGATATCCTCGAAGTAGTGTTCGTCGCTTTACTGTTCGGCTTCGCGCTGTCGGCCGCGGGAGCCCGAGCCAAGCCGCTGGTGGCGCTCTTCGACTCCCTCACTCATGTCGTATTCGCTATAACGAATATTTTGATGAAATTCGCCCCCATCGGAGCTTTCGGCGCGATGGCGTACACGGTCGGCAAGTTCGGCCTTGCTTCCCTCGGTCCACTCGCCAAGCTGATTGGGACTTTCTGGCTTACCTCAGTGCTCTTTGTCGTGATCGTACTCGGCGCGATCGCCTGGGTCGCCAGCTTTAACATCTTTCGCTTTCTTGCGTACATCAAGGAAGAGATCCTGCTGGTGTTAGCCGTGAGTTCGTCGGAGATTGCGATTCCGACTTTGATGGCCAAGCTGGAGAAACTCGGTTGCTCCAAATCTCTGGTTGGACTGGTGGTCCCGACCGGATTTACGTTCAATACAGATGGAACCAGTCTTTACATGACCATGGCCGCTCTATTCGTGGCGCAGGCCACCAATACGCACCTAACGCTGACCCAGCAGCTCACCATTCTCGCGGTAGCGGTTCTTACTTCCAAGGGCGCCAGCGGGGTGCAAGGAGCATCGTTTATCGCGCTCGTGGCCACGCTCTCTGTGATTCCAACCATTCCGGTGGCAGGCATGGCGTTGATTCTAGGAATCGATCGCTTCCTGAGTATGTTCAGGGCCTTGGTGAACATGATCGGAAACGGGGTAGCGACGCTGGTTCTGGCGCGATGGGAGGGAGAATTGGAAAGCGAAACGCTGAGGCAACACCTAGCTCGACCGGCTTGATGGTCTCGCGATAGAATCATCAGACTCGCTCCTTCGTCTCGATCTGGCCACAGCCGGAAATCCGGCTCTAAAACCCTGAGGTTGCCATGAGACCAGTTCTGCCTCCGCGAATCTTTCTGCTTTCAGCTGCAATTCTGCTTCTCTCGCTTCTTTCGGTGCTGATTTTTCATCGTGAAATGTCGGCGGGAGCAGTGCTGTCGTTTAAGGGCGTGCTTACATATCACAATGACAACCTGCGGACGGGACGAAATTCGAGCGAGACGGCGCTCACGCTCAAGAATGTTAACTCCACTACGTTTGGAAAACTGTTCGTGATCCCTACAGACGGTCGCGTGGATGCGCAGCCGCTGTACGTTCCCAACGTGGGTATTCCGGGAAATGGCACTCACAACGTACTGTTTGTGGCTACTGAACATGGCACGGTGTATGGATTCGACGCGGACAGTGGATCAACTCTCTGGCGCGTGACCACACTCGCGGCGGGCGAGACTCCGTCTGATAATCGTAATTGCGGTCAGGTTACGCCGGAGATTGGAGTTACTTCTACTCCTGTAATTGATCTTACAGCGGGACTGCATGGGACGATTTATGTGGTCGCGATGAGCAAGGACTCAAGTTCTAACTATCATCAGCGGTTGCATGCGCTGGACATCACTAACGGAATGGAGCAGTTTGCCGGTCCCGTGAATATTGCCGCCAAGTATCCTGGCGCCGGTGACAACAGCCAGGGTGGGTACGTGATCTTTGATCCTAAGCAATATAAAGAGCGGGCTGGACTGTTACTGGCGAATCACATCGTGTACACGTCATGGGCTTCACACTGCGATATCCGGCCGTACACGGGATGGATCATAAGTTACAACGGGACAACTTTGGCGCAGAAGTCGGTGCTCAACGTGACACCAAACGGCCATGACGGTGCGATTTGGGCGGCGGGGGCGGGGCCGGCGGCGGACTCGAACGGTAACATTTATTTTCTCGTCGGGAATGGAACGTTCGAAACGACGCTGGATGCCAATGGTTTCCCCGTAAAGGGCGATTATGGGAACGCGATCATGAAGCTCTCGACGACGAATGGTCACCTCGCCGTGTCCGACTACTTCAACATGTACAACACGGTGAGCGAGTCAAATGTGGACGAGGACTTGGGGTCGGGCGGCGCAATGGTGGTCCCGAGTTTCAAAGACTCTGGTGGAGTTATTCATGTTCTGGTTGTGGGTGCCGGAAAGGACTCGAACATCTATCTGGCGAATCGCGCTAACATGGGGAAGTTTAGTGCGAACAACAACAGTCAGCTGTACCAGGAAGTGACCGCTGCGATAGGTGGGCCGGTATTTTCGGCGCCCGCGTTTGCCAACAAGAGAATTTACTACGGAGGGGTGGACGACACAATCAAGGCATTCTCGTTTAACGCCAGCGGCCAGCTGAATTCCACGCCCGCGTCGGTGACGAGCACGCAATTCAATTATCCCGGGACCACACCCAGTATCTCGGGAAATTCGGCCGGCAATTTGATTTTGTGGGCGGCGCAGAATACCTCGCCGGCGGTGCTGCATGCCTACAGCGCGAACAACCTGAGTGTGGAGTTATACAACTCGAACCAGGCCGCGGCTGGTCGCGATCACTTTGGCAACGGGAACAAGTTCATTACCCCGACAATCGCCAATGGTAAGGTGTACGTAGGTACGACAAACGGCGTAGGAGTGTTCGGACTACTGCCGTAGACGCGAGCGTAGGAGAGTTTTAGCTGTCTCCATAGACCGGCACACCCGCGCCATGAATCACCTTCGCATCGTCGCTGCATAGAAACAGGATGACGCGTGCGATCTCCTGGGGCTTCGGCCACTTTGCAAAGTCGGCGCCGGGCATGGCTTTGCGGTTCACTTCAGTGTCGATGATGCTGGGGAGAATCGAGTTCACCCGTATTCCGGTACCCTTTACTTCCGCAGCCAACGAATCCATCAGCGCCAAAGCAGCGGCCTTTGAGGCGGCATAGGCGGCGACACCAGCGCCGTGATCCAACGCGGCTTTTGACGCTACGTTTACGATCGATCCATGCTTTTGTTTGAGCATCGCCGGTATCGCCGCGCGCGATAACGCGTACCCCGAGCGCAAATTCAACCCGAGCATCTGGTCGAAAACCTTCGTCTCCAGTTCCCAAAAGTTCACACCGCCGGCGTAGCCGCCCACCGTATTCACCAGGACGTCCAAGCGGCCACTGTCGGCGAGAACTTTGGCGAGGAGTTGGCGCACAGCGGTTTCGTCCGTGACATCGACACGGTGCCCCACGATCGATGGGCCATGCGCTCCCGCCTCACTCTTCAGGGCATCGAACTCTTTCTGCTCCCGATATGTGACAACCACCCTGGCGCCTTCCTCCAGAAACGCGAGGCTGACCGCGCGCCCGAGTCCGCCGGTCCCGCCGGCGACCAGCACAACTTCGTCCGAGAATCTCATCTTCAAATTAGCCCCTAAGTTCGTCGGTGGAGGGACGGGCGCCTCGCCCGTCCAGCCAGGAGTGAATGCCCGGCGCTCCACCGGCAATCTCGAAACGACAGAACTAAGCCTTACGCCGCTACTTGACCGCTACGCTTTAGGAACGCGAGCAGATCGGCATTGATCTGGTCCGCGTTAGTGGTCGGCATCCCGTGCGGAAAACCCGGATAGACTTTCAACGTCGCGCCCTTAACAATCTTTGCGGACATAAGAGCCGCCGCCCCGATGGGCACGATCTGATCATCGTCGCCATGAAGAATGAGAGTTGGCACGTCGAACTTCTTGAGGTCCTCAGTGAAATCCGTCTCAGAGAAGGCCTTGATGCAGTCATAGCCCGCTTTCATCCCTCCCATCATCCCTTGCAGCCACCAGTGCTCCCGGATGCCTTCGGAAATCTTGGCACCGGGCCGGTTGTATCCGTAGAACGGCAGCGTAATGTCCCTATAAAACTGAGCCCGATTTTTCGTATATTGGGCTCGCAGGTCGTCGAACACCGAGATGGGCGCGCCAGCCGGATTCTTATCCGTCTTCACCATCAGCGGCGGCACCGCGCTGATAAGCACGGCCATGCCGACTCGCTTCGAGCCGTGCCGCCCAATGTAACGGGCAACTTCTCCGCCGCCGGTGGAGTGGCCCACATGGATTGCGTTCTTCAGATCAAGCTTTTCAGTGAGCGCTGCGAGATCGTCGGCGTAGGTGTCCATGTCATTGCCATCCCAGGTCTGGGTAGAACGGCCGTGACCTCGCCGATCGTGCGCAATGACTCGATAGCCCTGCTGGCCGAAGAACAACATTTGTCCGTCCCAGTCGTCCGCGGTGAGCGGCCAGCCGTGACTAAACACGATGGGCTGGCCCTTTCCCCAGTCCTTGTAGTAAATGTGCGTACCGTCTTTTGTCGTGAGCGTAGGCATAAAGGTTTCTCCTTAGTTGAGACTCTAGTTGTGACTCTCAGTTGCGGTTTTTACCTGCAGGTATCGAAGCTTCCGCCAGCGGGAGCCATACCTGAAAACGTGTGTCACCCGGTTTCGAATCAACCTGAATATTGCCCCTGTGTTTTTTCACAATGCGCTGCACTGTGTCGAGACCCAGCCCGGTTCCCTGCCCTACTCCCTTGGTAGTGAAGAATGGTTCAAAGATGTGGGGCTCGACCTCGGGCGAAATCCCTGGTCCGTTGTCGCCAATCTCCACCACAACGCAACCGTCGTCCTGATAGGTTCGCAGTCGAAGCTCGCCTTTTCCGCCCATGGCATCGATCGCATTATCGATGATGTTGGTCCAAACTTGATTGAGTTCGCTGCCGAATGAATTCACCAGAAACGGAACCGGCTGGTAGTTGCGCTGTACCTCCACTCCCCGTTTGAGCTTGTGGTTCAAGATGGTGAGCGTGGTCTCCAGGCTTTTCACGATATCGACGTTTTGCACCGGAGACTGGTCCATGTAGGTGTATTCCTTGATCGCACCCACCAAATCAGAAATTCGCGACGTACTGCTTTCGATTTCGTTCAGCAGGTTCCCAATCTCGACCGACGCAGCGATTCTCACCAGAGCAGCTCGAGCAGTGCCGGCATCGAGAGCCGCGAACAACGACTCCAGCACTTCCGGCTTGACGTTCTTGCGCGCCAGATCGGCTGCCAGTTGCCACAAGTCGTTCTGCCCGTGACTGCGCAACAAAGAATCAACCTGCTCTTCCAGGTCGCTGACGGCCAGCGCATCCAGTGGAGGTTCATCGTGCGCGGTGAACGCCGCTTCCAACTTTTCAATCTCCGATTTCTGCGCCGGGGTGAGGTCGCGCCTCCCCAGTTCAACGCTGGCGTCCTTGATTTTCTTTAGGATCTTACGCAGTTGACTGGTGGCCCGCTTGGCTGCCGAAGCGGGATTATTGAGTTCATGAGCCAGACCCGCCGAAAGCTTACCCAGACCGGCCAATCGCTCTCGCTGTTGCTCGATCCGAGTGGTTTCGCGGATCCGGTCGGACATCAGGCCCACCAGGCGCTTGGCCAGTTCTGGCATCTTCTGTACAAGTTCGGGAAAGAGAGTCGCCGAAAACTTTAAGGCACGGCTGTCCACGACTGCGCGCCCACCCACGGTAAAGGTCTTCATCCTCGAAAACGGAAGCGCTCCGGTGACGTTGCCCGCATCGATGGCAAATGCGACGGTTTCGCCGCCAATCTCTCCACGGATCTCGAGTTGCCCTTCAAGAATCACGAACATCGCATTCGCGGGATCGCCGGCGCGCAAGTAGGTCTCACCCGCTTTGAGCGGGAGTTCCTGCGCCTGGCTGAGGAACCAGTCAAGTTGATCGTCAGGCAAGTCCGCGAACGCGGGAACACGAATTAGCTCCGATTTCTCGACCATTTATACCTTGCTTAAATACTGATGAATGAACTGCACCGCTACCGATCCCTCGCCGACACCTGAAGCGACGCGCTTCACAGAACCATGCCGCACATCGCCCACCGCAAAGATTCCGGGAATATTTGTTTCGAGCAGAAATGGATCTCTGTCAAGCGTCCACCCCTTGGGACGTTCTCCGTCGCGGATGAGGTCGGGACCGGTCAGGAGGAAGCCCCGCTCGTCTCGCTCCACCAAGTCTCCCAGCCAGTCGGTTCGCGGCAGGGCTCCAATAAAGATGAAGATCGAACTTGCGGGCACCCGCTCCACTTTGTCGGTATCCGTACAAAGCACCGAAATCTCTTCCAAGCGCGCTTCGCCATGCACCTCGGCCACGCTGGCGTGGGACCACAATTGAATGTTGGGCGTCTCTTTAATCTGGTCAATCAAATACTGTGACATGGTGCTGGCCAGAGAATCTCCGCGCACCAGCATGACGACGCGTTCCGCATACCTGGCAAAGTTCATCGCCGCTTGGCCCGCCGAATTTGCGCCGCCCACCACGTAGACGATTTCGCCCTTGCACGACAAAGCTTCCGTCGCGCCACCACCGTAGTAAACACCCGCACCCTGCAGCTTATCGATTCCGGGAGCGTCCAATCGCCGCCACTGCACTCCGCTAGCGATCATCAGTGCGTGGCAGGATATTTCACTTTCATCAGCCAGCTTGATAAACCGATAAGACCCTTCGGTGCGCACCCCGACCGCTTCCTGGGGAGACAGAATTTCCACTCCAAAACGCTTCGCCTGCACCACGGCGCGCCGAGCCAGGTCGTTACCGCTGAGTCCGGCTGGAAACCCAAGATAGTTTTCAATCCGCGAACTCATCCCGGCCTGGCCGCCCGGTGCTTCGCGCTCAATCATCACCGTGTGCAGGCCTTCGGAGGCGCCATAAACGGCGGCCGCCAGTCCTGCCGGTCCACCGCCTACAATCGCTAAATCGTAGAAGTCGGTCTGCGCTCGCGTTCGCAAGCCAACTTTCTGCGCAACGTCCGCCGGGAGGCTCTCCAGAAGCTTCGTTCCGTCCGGGAAGAGTACGACCGGGAGGTTCGCGGCCTCGGGACCAAGGGCCTCCACGAGACGCTT
>Ga0210400_10006015_pt1 | contig 10245 bp, 7 predicted proteins | sample IncBWH26MmetaG_FD_155456 | JGI IMG/M metagenome (GOLD analysis project Ga0210400, IMG submission 155456) | Forest soil microbial communities from Barre Woods Harvard Forest LTER site, Petersham, Massachusetts, United States - Inc-BW-H-26-M | ecosystem: Environmental > Terrestrial > Soil >... | reverse complement strand
ATTAATTATTAAAATTAACCATTAAGTAAATTAAGATATACTATACATTAATTATTATATTATTTAGACGTATTTATATATCTTTCTATATTTATGCTATGACAATTTTAATATTTCGCAACCCTAAGTCCCCAGACCGATTCTTGAAATTTTTTATGTTTTTGTTAATATTTTTTTAATTATATTCGAACAAATTAATTAAAAATTCACAATACTAGACCCGAAGAGGGCCATCCATGGTCAAACCCGAACCCAGAGGGCTAAAATTTTAATTTCTACAAGCTTGTGAGAGCCCGGGGAAGAATAAAAAAATTTTATTTTAATGATAGTCTACTGTTAAGATTTTTTAAAACTCTTTAAGACACTTTAACGTTAAGTTAATTTGAGGGGGCCTGGGCTATTTATTATTTATACCCTTCAAACATAAAAATAGAGAGATTAATCATTCAGCCTTAAAACGATATTATATATTTATTTTAATTCCCCATTTTCTACTTTGTAAATAGAAATATTAGTCTTAATTTTTAGGTATTGTTTGAATTTCTAGTGGGTCAAAACTTTTTCCCCCGCAAATCTGCGGGGCCGGGAAAGAAATAATAATAAAAAGAGTACTTAAATCTTTAAGATTATTTTAGTCTTGAACAAAGAAATTCTTCCCCGACCTTCGTAAGGGGGGAGAAGTTTAAATTAAAAAAGTCATTAAGAAGAATTGAACTTCTATCTAAAAAGTATGAATTTTTTGTTTTAACCGTTAAACTATAATAACTATTTATTATATATAGTTTAGGGGGGTGTTAGTTTATTATAATTTAAATTTATAAAGGGATTAACTAATAAATTAAAAAGATTCCACACTAATAGTATATTAACCCTTACTATTATTCCTTACTATTATTCCTTACTATTATCCTTTACTAAAGAAGATAATAAAATCCATTGTTTTTTATATATTTTATTTTTATCTAAGTATCTAGATATATTACGTGTGCTACAATCAAAATATTTAGCAGCTTCTATACAAGTATTAAAAGATTTATATAGTATAGTCTCTTGAGTTTCTGAATTTAATGAATAAACAAATACACTCTTACTCATTGAGTTATTTTCACCAGATAAAGCTTTACTAATCTTAGTTACAGCGTCAGGAGAATGTGATTTCCCAAACATTGGGTGGTTTTCACCCTTTTTAGCTATACTAATTTTTTCTATTGATTCTACAGTATGTTTATAGCCTAGCAAGGATCCTGCTACCTTAAGAATGTTGTATTCAGGTAAAAGCAAATTTATATAATATTGTTCTCGTTCAAGAATCAATTGACGTGCTCCCTCTAAAGATAAATCTTTTATTTCAATAAATTCAATAATTATAAGAGAGAAAGCGGAATGAGTGTGATGAAGAAGAGCTCTAGAAATATAATTATTCGCTCGTTTTAAATATAAAGGAGAATAATAATCATTCAATCGTTTAGATAAGTCCACTGCTGATCCAACATAATTTTTACCTGATTTCTTATTAGTCCATAGGTAAATCCCAGTTTTGTTTTTATTATCTGACAGGATTTGTAATCTGTCTGTTTCCGCGTTATTATAAATAATTACCGGTTGATAAGGTAAATTTTTATTAAATAAAATTATTGTATTTTTCATATTTTTTATATATATTTTTTGTTCCCAAAATAATATTAATCATTATAAAACAATATTTAGCTTATTAAAACCAATATTTGGCTTATTAAAACTAACTACTTTATAAATTATTTTAATAATATACTTATTTATTTGACACACTTTATGGTAAGAATATACAAGACTTGAACTTTTTCAAAATATTTTATCTTTTTATTCTTTTACTATAAGACCTAGTCTTATATATTTATTGTCCGGACATAAATTGATTATTAGGTCATCGGGAAAAATATAATTTATTATATTAATGGTCAAAAATTCATATAATTGTATTATATATATATAGCTAAAATGGGTTCTAGTCTAACTGGCAGGACACTTAAATTTGACTTAAGAGATTGGTAGTTCGAATCTACCGAACCCAGAAAATAAAGTTCCAAAAAAGTTTTCCCTCGGGATGCGTCCCTTCCTGAGGAAACTCATTGGTCAATTTATTATTGAACCCTTAGTCAAACAAATAAAATGCTGGAGACCGAATTATAATAAGCCGGTTGAATTCTCAATAAACTCGTTTCTAGTTAACTAAGTTAAAAACTGATTTTATAAGCTAATTTAATTTGATTAATTTATCAAAACCCCCGAAAGGGAAGACATAAGTATTTTTGGAAGGATCGTCATGGGCAAGACAAAGTATTTGCTAAATCCTTAGAGATTCCTCTTTGTGGGTTCGAATCCCTCTTCTTCCGTTTATTAATAAAATTATCCAAAAAGTCCCACTAGGGACCACTCCGAAGGTGGTTTATTAACCTCCAAAACTCCTGATGAGTTTCCTCCGGAATGTTGGATAATTATTTTTTTCAGAAGTCTCTATAATTATTTTTTTCAGAAATCTCTATATTTATATATTACAGACTAGTAATTAAAACTCGGCACTGATTAATTAACTAAGTTTATTAAATTAATCTTACTATTTAAAATAAATATTATTCCTACTATCGTATAAACGTAATTGGCTACCATGACAATAAAGGGAGTTTTAATAATTTGTTTAACCAAATATTATTCTAAATAAACTGAGTTAATCATTATAGGTTAATATTTTCTATTAAAAATTAAACTAAATAAAATATGATTTATTAATCAAATAAAAAAATCCCAGGGTCAATCACTCAATCAATGAGTTGATAGATGTTTAAAAGGCTTTATGTGGGTGATTTAACCCCCCGGGCAATTAACTATTTAACATTTTCTTATTATTGTTTGTATAGAATATTCTAAAACTAAAATTGTAGTAGATTTTATGCCCCCCGTAAGCTTGTGGGGAGAATATATAATTTGTATTTTATTATTTATTCAATAGATAATATGGCTACATTATCATGTAAATCTCGCATTTTCATGCGGGCATAATCAGGTATTTAACTAAACTTCATACAAGTATTATCATATTATATATTATTTTTATTTTCCCTGCAAACTTATGGAGGGAGGGTATTATTATGTTATATATAAACGGGTCGAAGCCTAAAGGTTTGGCGTTTAAATTGGGTTTAAAAACTAGTTAGTTCGATTCTGACCGACCCGAAAATATTTATAATAGGTCCCAGTTTTTATATGAATATATAAAAACATTATAAAATAAAGGGACCATGAAGGGGAGACTATTTTAAATTATTTTTTTTATAATAATTTAAATTCCTCCGGTCCTTTTTTATTTTTATTTTATAAATAAAATTGTTAGGTGTTAAAATACGACATCAATTGTATCGAATAGTTCCCTTCTATTCCTCAATTATCAGAGTTAACTTTGATTAGCATCTATAAAGGAAGTAGATAATATCCATTGTTCTTTAAATACTTTCCCACTTCTTAAATATCTCATAATTACTTGATGGTCAGTTTTCAAAAATTCTGCAGCCTTTCTAGCAGAGTAGAAACTATTAACAAGTGAGCCATGAGTATTATAAATATAAATTATACCTCCTCCTTTAACTAGACTCATTTTGACTAAAGTATCAGGTGAATGAGTATGACCTAACATTCCTCGTGGATTTTTATACCTGTTCTGTCTATTTTTCTCTGAGCTTCCTTCATATTAGTAATAACATTGTCTGTAAGAGATATACCAAATCTTAGGTGATTTTCACCAGTTTTCCCAAACATTGGATGATTTTCACTTGACATTTTTGCTATTGATTCATTTGAATGAGTAAAGCCAAATAAAGAACCTGCTACTTGTAGTACATTGAATTCAGGTTTAAGCTCATCGAGATAAAATTGCTCTCGAGATAAAAGTTTTTCTACCTTACAATATTTAAAAACAATAAAATAAAAATCTTGAAAATTATATTTATTTATTGCTCTTTGAAGTAGAATATTAGATTTAGATCCGTTAATATGATGATTAAAGCGAATATCTAATGTTTTTGAAGAACCTATGTATAATTTATTATTAGTTTTACAAATAAATCCATAAATACCTGATTTATTTTTTAATTCTTTTCTAATAATTTTTTAAATTTCTGCTAAATGTAAATTACCTATCGATAACTCGATAGTTGAAAAAAAATGGTTGTAATCGTGTCATGGTTTATTTTGGATATGTTAAAAATGTTAGCAAGCGCAATTGTCAACTTTTTTAAATTACTATATCTACATTGGAACACGCATGGCATCCTAGAGTTTTCATCCCTATGTGATAATTATAATTCTATTTTAATCTTAAAGAAAATTTCTGATATAATTTGGGTAGAATACTATGAATAAAATTTCTGATATAATTTGGGTAGAATACTATGAATAAAATACTATAAATAAGATATTGCAAATTCAATTTTTCAAATAAATAGAAGATTTAAACTTATAATCTAACATTAATAAATAAAGTGGCTATAAAAGTTTTTTATTTATCTAATATTAAACACCTATTTGTCGAAATTGGTATACGATGTTGAATTAAAATCAATTGCTTTTTAGCGTGTGAGTTCGAGTCTCACAATAGGTAAAGTTAAAAAAAAAAGACCGGACACGGGTTGGCTCGCAGGGAAAAATTAACCAAATTTAAGTATATTATACTTTACAAAAATGTTGAATTAAAATCAGTTGCTTTTTAACATATGAGTTCGAATCTCACAAATAGGTTATTATTTAAATTTCTCTAAATAAGTTCTTCTTTGTGAAATTGAATAGATAAAGGATGAAAATTAAATTTGTTTTGTTTATTTTCCTATCTGTTCGTATCCGTTTCAGAAATTTTTTTATAAAAAAGAAAACAAACAATGGATTTATCTAGCTAAAGGTAAAAAGCTTTTGTAATTATTTATTAAATAAATTTTTTCTGTTCGGACCCTCACAAGCTTGCGGGAAAGGGTCCTTTTTTTTTATTTTGAAGAGTCAGACAAAAATATAACGTAATATTAAATAAAATAATATTATTTAATTAATAATATTTAATTATAGAACTTTCAAAGTAAAGTTATTATTTAAGTCTTTTTTTAATAAAACTATAAAGTGTGTCAAATAAATAAGTATAAATATAATCGGAGTTTTGTATGGAAATATAAAGATCCATAACAAAGCTTTGTAGACTTTTGTTTTTAACGTTTGGGAATAAAAAAATTTATATAAAAAAAATGAATTTATCAATTACTTTATTCTTAATAGGAATTTTAGGGTTCATCTTGAATCGTAAAAACATTATTTTATTAATAATTTCTATTGAATTAATGTTATTAGCAGTAACATTTATGATTCTTATTTCATCTTTTGCCTTTGATGATATTATGGGTGAATTATATGCAATATATATTATTGCTATAGCTGGAGCTGAATCAGCTATTGGTTTAGGAATAGTAATCGCCTTCTATAGATTACGAGGATCAATTAGAATTAAATAATTTTTTTTTCTCTAATGATTTTTTAATCCCTGAAGAGGAGATCCGTATAGGATCTAACATAATGTTTTATTATAGCGTTTTATAAATAAAGAGGAATATAAAAATATATATAAAAATGTATTTATCAATAATATTAATACCTTTAATAGGTTCAATTTTCGCTGGAATGTTCGGACGAAAATTAGGGGCTCAAGGTAGCCAATTTATAACAACTTTTGGGTTAATTTTTACATGTTTACTGTCATTTACAGCATTCTATGAGGTAGGTTTAAATAGTTCTCCTGTATCAGTAGATTTATTTAGCTGGATAGACTCTGAATACTTTTTAGTAAAATGGGGATTTACATTCGATAGTTTAACTGTATCTATGCTTATTCCTATCGTATTTATCTCTTCTTTAGTACATATGTACTCAATAGGATATATGGGAGCTGATCCTCATACACAAAGATTTTTTAGTTATTTATCAGCTTTTACTTTTTGTATGTTATTATTAGTGTGTGGAGATAATTTATTAGTATTATTTGTAGGTTGGGAAGGTGTAGGAGTATGTTCTTATTTACTAATTAGTTTTTGGTTTACAAGAATAGCTGCTACTAAATCAGCAATACAGGCTATAGTTACTAATAAAGTAGGTGATTGGGGAATGTCTATTGCTCTTTTTGCAATTATTTTTGTATTTGGAAATTTAGATTTTTCTAATTTATTTTCTTTAGCTCCATATATTAATACTGATATTTTAACATTTATTTGTTTATGTATATTAATTGGTGTTATGGCTAAATCAGCTCAATTAGGTCTTCATGCTTGGTTACCTACTGCCATGGAGGGTCCTACACCAGTTTCAGCTTTAATTCATAGTGCTACTATGGTAACAGCTGGAATTTTCTTAATGATAAGAACTTCACCATTATTAGAATATAGTAGTACAGCATTAATAGTAATCACATGTTTAGGTTCATTATCAGCATTTGTTTTTGCTTCTATTGGATTAGTACAAAATGATCTTAAACGAATAATTGCTTATTCAACAGCTAGTCAATTAGGATATTTAGGTGCAGTATGTGGTTTAAGTCAATATAACATAGCTTTTTATCATATTATTAATCATGCTTTCTTTAAAGCATTATTATTCTTAGCTGCTGGATCTGTAATTCATGCTATGGCAGATGAACAAGATGTAAGACGAATGGGAGGTTTAGCTAAATTATTACCATTTACTTTTGTAGTAATGTTTATTGCTGCTTTAAGTAATATTGCTTTCCCATTCTTATCAGGTTTCTATTCTAAAGAGATAATCATCTTATCAGGTTATGGACAATACACATTCCAAGGATCTTTTGCTTATTGGTTAACAACTCTTGCAGCATTCTTTACTTCTATTTATACAACAAGACTTTTATATTTAACTTTCTTCTCTATTCCTAACGGTACTAGAAATAATTATGAAAATACTCATGAAGCACCTTTCTTCATGGCAATACCTTTAGGTATATTAGCTGTATTATCAGTAGTTTTTGGTTATTTATCTAAAGACTTATTTATCGGAATGGGTAGCGATTTCTTCGGGAATGCTGTATTCATCCATCCAAATAATATTATATTAATTGATGCAGAATTTGCAATTCCATTATTCATAAAATTATTACCATCTATTTTAACTATTTGTGGGTTTATTGGTACATTATTATTCTATGAGTTTGTACCAAATATCCTTGTTGAAATTAAATTATCTAAATTTGGTAGAACTCTATACACATTCTTAAATCAAAAATACTTCTTTGATTTAGTTTATTCTCGTATAGTTGCTTTAATCTTAAACTTAGGTTATATGACTCATAAATTAGTGGATAGAGGAACTTTAGAATTAGTAGGTCCAACTGGTTTAACTAATCTTTTCTCAAATACTAGTAAAAACATTGCTGCATTAGATTCTGGTTATATCCCAAATCTTGCAATGTATATCATCTTATCTGTTTTAACTTTAACAGGTGCGGTATTATACTTAAGTGATGCTAGATTATTATTAGTGTTTATCTCTACACTTTTTTTACTTAATTCTCGTTATTTTACAACTAAAACAAACTCCCCCATTTTCCAAACCCCAAGGGGTTTGGTTTCCCACCCTTCCCGCAAGCTTATGATGGGGGAAGGGATCCAAGGATGCATTTGGCTTATTGATCAGAAGTTAATTTTTTTTTATCAAAAACTCCTCAATAATTTTGTTATTCTTTCATAACTTTATAGGGGGAAAAGGAAATAATTTTAGCAACTTATGACCATTCATAAGTTAATATATTAATAAGACAATAGCTTAACGTAAAGCTCTCTGCTCATAACGGATATGATGGAAGTTCGACTCTTCCTTGTCTTAATTTACATTTACCTTTATACTAAGGTATATTATATAATATAACGTACAAAGTTGTATGTTATTAAAATCTCTAATTTTATAAATAAAGCTATATCCCTTCTATAAAAACGCGGATTAAACACGAATGATAATTTTATCTATATTCTTATAATTATCTAATCATAAGTCTTGTAGGTTTATTATCAACGTTCAGATATAATTATTATATGCTTTAAATTTGTTAGAGTACTCATTTAGTTAAATATTAAACCCAGAGTAATTATATATTACTGTCTGAAGTGGCTAAAATAGCCTTAAATTAAAAACTAATTTTGTTTTTATTGTTTTGCATAAAGTTTTCTTTTTTTCCCTCGTAAGCCTGCGGGGGGCCGGAAAATAAAAATTATAAAAACAATATACTTCCGTAAAGGAGTATACCTTTTTTTATTTTTTGTTTTAATATAACATAGTTTTTTATTATTTTATAATAAAGAAATAATAAATTAAGGAATATAAAAAAATAAAAATATTTTGAAACTTTTAAAAACCCATCCATTTTTAAGTTTAGTTAATAGTTATGTAATAGATTCACCATCTCCTTCAAATATTTCATATTTATGGAATTATGGTAGTCTTCTTGGTGTTGTATTAGTAATTCAAATCGCTACAGGTGTTACATTAGCAATGCATTATGTACCACATGTAGATTTAGCCTTTATTAGTGTTGAACATATTATGAGAGATGTAAATTATGGTTGGATGATAAGATATTTCCATGCAAATGGAGCTGCATTTTTCTTTATTTTCATATATATCCATATGGCTAAAGGATTATATTACGGATCATATAAAGCACCTAGAGTAATGTTATGGTCAATAGGTGTAATTATCTTCTTATTATTAATAATAACAGGATTCTTAGGTTATGTACTTCCTTATGGACAAATGTCTTTCTGGGGAGCTACAGTAATTACTAATTTAATGTCAGCAATACCGTGGATTGGAAATGATTTTGTAGAATTCTTATGGGGAGGTTTCTCTGTAGGTAATCCTACTTTAAACCGATTCTTTAGTTTACATTATTTATTACCATTCATATTAGCTGCTTTAGTAATAATGCATCTTATAGCTTTACACGAGCATGGATCAAACAATCCATTAGGAATTACTTCAAATGTAGATAGAATAAGATTCCATCCTTACTATACTTTCAAAGATTTAGTAGGTCTTTTTGTTTTCTTCTTTTTATTTGCATATTTTGTATTCTTTAATCCAAATTTCTTTGGAGAAAGTGATAACTATATTCCAGCAAACCCATTAGTAACACCTATCTCAATTGTACCAGAATTCTATTTACTTCCATTCTATGCAATATTACGATCAATACCTCATAAATTACTTGGGGTTATCGGAATGGTGGCAGCTATTTTAATCTTATTAGCAACACCTTTCTTAGATACATCTAGAATTAGATCTATGCAATTCAGACCAATCATGAAATTCTTCTTCTGGTTATTTGTTGCTAACTTCTTAATTTTAGGTTGGATTGGTGCGAACCATCCAGAAAGCCCATTAGTAGAAATTGGACAAGTTTCTACAGTATTCTATTTCTCTTACTTCTTAGTAATCTTACCAGTAGTAGGAATTATAGAAAACACGTTATTTGATTTAGGAACTAAAACTAAATAATAACACCCCCTTGTTTTACACTCACATAAAAGGATATGAGAAGGGAAATTTGTGCTTATTATAACAGTTTCAGCTTGACTAATACCCTTCTGCATCTCTTTTTCTTTTTTGATTTTATTTATCTTTCTTCTTTTATTATTTAATCTTATCTCTTCTTTTACCTTACTCTTTTTATTTCTTACTCCTTCTCTTAACGAGCATTCCTGGTCTTTATTTGCCTCTTCCTACATCTTTGTAGGGGTGTTAACATACAATTTGTATAAAATAGTCCCTTTACCTATTCACCCTTACGGTTTAACATTTTCTTTATATTTTCTATAAATTTATTTACTTTGTGAGACATTTTTTGGTTTAATGGATTTTCTCTTATAGCTGTTAATACAGTTCTGTGAATATCTTTATAACTTATAATTAGTCCATCTTCCTATAAATAGGTATTTTCCCTTATGATATTATCTGTTTAATAGTTCCATATATTTCTTTCTCGAATATCGATAAATTATTCAATGATTTAAATAACTGAATTCTTTTAAATTTAATTTCTTCATCTTTTTGTATTCTTATTAAATCTTCAAAGGTTAATCTTTTACTGGTATTTCTCTTGATTTATTATTTCTTCACCTGAGCTTAATCTTAACCCGTATAATTTTGGTAATATAAATAATACTTCATTTATTAATA
>Ga0210400_10006014_pt1 | contig 10245 bp, 10 predicted proteins | sample IncBWH26MmetaG_FD_155456 | JGI IMG/M metagenome (GOLD analysis project Ga0210400, IMG submission 155456) | Forest soil microbial communities from Barre Woods Harvard Forest LTER site, Petersham, Massachusetts, United States - Inc-BW-H-26-M | ecosystem: Environmental > Terrestrial > Soil >... | reverse complement strand
AGCGAAAACGAGATACTTGTAACTGCCATTGACAGAATTACGAACGAAGTAGTAGTAACGGACTTCATCGGATTCTCCGCGGAGATGGCTGTATCATTTAGACCGGAAGATGGGGCCACTTATTGCAGTCCGCGACATCTGCGTTAGTAGACAAAGAAGAAGTCCCGTCTACAAGTCAGCCGACTCGAGGTCACTGGCCAGCACAAAGATCAGTTCCTCCGTATTTAACCGTTACTCCTGATCTTCGCCGCCAGAGACTTCAAGCCGCGATGAATGCCCACTTTGACCGCCGAGACCGACATGCCCGTGCGAGCCGCAGCGTCGGCTACCGAGGCACCCTCTATCTTCACGTATTGAATAGGCAGTCGCTGTCGATCCGGTAATTGCTCCAAGAGCGTTGCAATGTCATAGCGCGCTTCCGCGGCTTCGCTATCCGGTGCTGCAAACAGCTCTCCGGCCTCGTCGAGGGAATCGTAGAGCATATCGCTCCGCGAACGCCGGCGTAGTAAATCGATGAGCTTGTACCGCGCTATGGCATGCACCCACGCAGTTAGCGGCAGCTTCGCATCATAAGTATGCCGCTGACTGTGAATCGCCAATAGCAACTCCTGCACGAGATCCTCGGCCTCCTCCGGCAATCGCGCCAGGCGCTTGCGCAAGAAAGAGCGCAGATGCGTCGCCAGTTCGTCCAGGAAAAGGCGATAGGATGATGCGTCGCCGGCGAGACTCAGTAACATAAGGCTACGAAGCCGCTCCTCTATTAATTGCATCTTAACCTTCAAGTTACTGCGCAGGAGAGGGGCGAGTTCGTTTCAACGCCCCGAAGGGGCCCCCGCAGAGTTGACCGAGCAGCCAGCCCATTTATTGCAGGCGTTCTGCGCCGCAGTTCCCAAACGTGCAGGGACTGAATACAATCGGACCGGTGCGACCGCTCAATTCTGCGACGTTTACAGCACTCGTGGCTGTAACCAATCCTTCATCTCCAACGAAATAATAAGTAGAGGCAATGGCGCGCGAGCATACAGACCCCGTATGAGAACTGAGAGTCTAACTGAGCTACTAGCGTCGAATCTCGAGCCGGTGGACTCGTGGCGAACGATGCGGCGCTATGCGCTGGGAATCACCATAGGCACGCTTGCGGCGCTCATCTTAGCGGGAGCCGTCCTCCACTTGAATCCGGCGCTGCCTCGCGAAGTATCCGAGTCCAGGTTTTGGGTTCGTGAACTCTTTTGCGCAAGCCTGGGTGCGCTCGCGCTCCTTTGCGTCGTACGTTTGGGGCGGCCCGGTGCTCAGCTCGGTTTCTTGCCGGCCGGGATTGCCGCTGTTGTGCTTATCATGTGGATTCTGGCCGCGGTGAGCCTAGTTTCAGCCGCTTCGCTGAGCCGCGTTCACTTGCTCCTGGGCAGCACATTCGCCGTGTGTCCGTTTCTGATCACATTCATCTCTACGCCGCTTTTCTTTGCCTTTGTGTGGATCCTGAAAGATCTCGCCCCAACACGGCTGCGTTGGGCGGGCGCAGGAGCAGGATTTGCCGCCGGATCCATCGGCGCGCTCGTTTATACCCTGCATTGCCCGGAGCTAGCTGCACCGTTCATCGCGACATGGTATCTGCTCGGAATATTGATCCCCACTGCGATCGGCGCGTGGCTCGGTCCACGGCTGTTGCGTTGGTGAATTCGGAAAAGTTAATCCCACACCGCTATCGCCGGAGGTATTCCATGACCTTGCGCATTAAACGCGCTGCCCTCCTTACCCTGATTTTCATAGGCCTGGAACTCGGAACGGCGGCGAATTTGCGGGCGCAATCAAGTTCGCCGCGGGGACCTGCGGTTGTGGAGTTATATACCTCGCAGGGCTGTAGTTCCTGCCCGCCAGCGGATGCATTGTTAGGCGAGCTTTCACAGATGCCAAGCGTTCTCGCCCTATCATTTCACGTCGACTATTGGGACAGCCTTGGGTGGCGCGACCATTTCGCCTTACCGATGGCGCGTGAGCGTCAGCGCGGCTACGTTGAGACACTGGGCCTCTCATCGGCTTTTACGCCTCAAGTAGTGGTCGATGGGCGCAGCAGTTTCGTAGGCTCGGATAAGCGGCGCATCCTGGCGGTGTTGGCCGAGTCCCGCAACACAATCCCGATCATCGTCGAAGTGGCTCGCGGGGAGCTTACCGTCACCGTGCCTGAACGGCAGGATCACGGGCGCTACGACGTCAACCTCATCGCTTATCTGCCGGAGGCGGCTACTAACATAGGGCGGGGAGAGAACTCCGGGAGGACGCTCAGAGAGTTTAATATCGTCAGACAATTCCGCTCGCTCGGTGTCTGGAACGGACAAGAGAGTATGTTTCGCGCGCCGGTGGATTCGTTCCCGGGTGACGCCACTCGTGTCGCCGTGTTGCTGCAGAGAGCTGGACAAGGACCGATTGTTGGAAGCGCGACGGCCCTTTTGCGGTAAGCCGTTCAGCTTCGTTGCTGCCCGCGCGGCTTCTTTGGCAAAACTGTTGTAAGCCTTGAGCTGCGACGAGAGTCGCAGGCGCTGAAATTCGCGCACCGATTCTTCGCGGCATGCCGAATCAGGTGACCACTCTCTGTAGGACGACACCAGCGCACCCGCCACCGACCTCGAGTCGAGGACGGCGCAGAAAAGGGTTATGGGCCTGTAACCGATCTCGCTGATGCGTCGAACTACTAGACTGATACTGTCACTCACCATTTTAGGAGTATGTTTCGATGTTCATTCAAAAGTCACGCTTGACTCTCGCATCCGCCGCTGTCCTGTTTGCATTCACGAACGGAGCGATGATGGCCTCCGCTTATGCGGCCGACCAAGGCACCCAAGCAGCTGCGCCCTGTTACGGGGTCAACTCCTGCAAAGGGCAATCGGATTGCAAGTCCGGAAGCCATGCGTGCAAGGGTCAAAATTCATGCAAGGGCCAGGGCTTTAAGGATCTGACCGCGCAGCAGTGCAGCGAACAGCACGGCTCTACGTCGCAAAAGTAACGCAACCGGAAAATTCAGCCGGCGGCTATGCCGGCTGAATCCATCCCAAATTGGTTTTTGTCTGAATTCGGAGAACAGTTAATGCCCGACACTTCAGTCGCCTCGTTTACCGGTTTCGGGTTGGGGTTACGGACGCCGCATTACCAGGAGTTCCTCGGCGGTGATGTAACCGTCGATTTTGTCGAAGTAATCTCCGAGAACTTCATGGTGAAGGGCGGACGACCGTTGAACGTACTCGCGGCCGTCCGCGAGCGATACCCGGTTGCGATGCACGGCGTTTCAATGTCGATAGGCTCGGCCGACGGTGTCAAACTCGATTATCTAATTCGGCTAAAGGCTCTCGCGGATCGGGTGCAGCCGCTATGGGTGTCGGACCATCTTTGCTGGACCGGCATCGAAGGATTTAACTCGCACGACCTGCTGCCAATGCCGTATACCGAGGATGCAATGCGGATCGTCTGCGCGAATATATTGCTAGCGCAGGGTGTTCTAGAGCGTCCGCTGCTGCTGGAAAATCCGTCGACCTACATGAGTTTCGCCGACGATGAAATGTCTGAATGGGCGTTCCTGTCGGAGATGTGCCGACGAACCGGTTGTTATCTTCTGCTCGACGTCAACAATATCTATGTCAGCGCCTCCAATCACGGCTTCGATCCCCTGGCCTATATCGCCGGGGTACCCGCGGAACGCGTGCGGCAGATTCATCTCGCCGGACACAGTGTGAACGGTCGGGGTCTGCTCATCGATACGCACGATCATCCCGTTTCCGATCCCGTCTGGTCGCTCTATCAAGCGGCGTGTGCTCGCTTTGGTGGGGTGGCGACAATGATTGAACGCGACGATGATATTCCGCCGTTGAGCGACCTTCTCGCAGAGCTCGACCTCGCTCGCGCGCTTGCAGCAGCGTGGCAGCGCGCGGCATGAACCTGCTCGCCGTTCAGCGCAGCATGCGTGACCACCTCATTAGCGGCGCCGACGAGATCAAAGCGCAGATCCACGGTGATGCCTCTTCGCGGCTCGCCGTGTATCACCATGCCTACCGCGCGCAGCTCCTCGATTGCCTGCGCGATACATTCGAGCGAGTCTGGGCTTGGCTCGGCGATACGGGATTCGAAGCCGCCGCCCGCAGGTACATCGAGTCGCACCCGCCGCGCAGCTGGACCTTAAGCGCCTATGGAGATGAATTCGAGCGCACCCTGAGTGGACTGTATCCCGACGACCGCGAGGTCGCTGAGCTCGCCTGGCTCGATTGGTCGTTACGCCGCGCCTTCGATGGCCGCGACGCGACGCCGGTCGCTGCCAGCGCCCTATCGGACATCGATTGGGATCGTGCAATCTTGCGTCTCGTCCCCACATTGCGTATGAGGTCGATAACGACCAACTGTGCGGCGATTTGGACCGCCCTTTCGGAAAAGAATAAACCGCCGGCAGCGGCGCGCCTGCACGCGCCAACGGCGCTGCGGGTCTGGCGCAAAGAATTCGCACCGCATTTTCGGGCTGTCGATTCGATCGAGCAACACGTTCTCCTGATGGCGTGTGACGGAGCGAGCTTCGCGGCGATATGTGCGGCCATCGCGGAGAGAACAGAGCCCGACAGGGCTCCAGAGGTCGCGGGCGCTCTGCTCGCGGGTTGGCTGCAGGACGGGTTGATCATCGCCGTCGAGAATCGCTTTAGTCATTAGGGCTAGGAAGGTGAATCATATGAACCAACGAGTTCCCATCCATGCTGTTGCGCTTGTTGGTGCGGCCATTATGTCAGTTGCCGTCGCCGCCTTCGCCCAAACGCCATCGTTGATTTCGCTAGAGGCGCAGAAGCGGATTATTGACTCACCGGGTGTGCCCTTACTCGGGGCAACCAGTCCTGATGTCGTAGTGGTTGAATATTTTGACTTTAACTGCCCGTTCTGCAGAAAACTAGCTCCCAGTATTCGCGCTCTTCTTAAAACGGATCCCAAGGTGGCGGTCGTTTATAAGGATTGGCCTATCTTCGGCGGAGTATCGGTATACGCAGCACGCTGTGCCTTGGCGGCTCAGTGGCAGGGTAAGTACGAAAAGGCGCACGATGCTTTGATTTCGGCACCGCGTCTTTCTCAGAATGATCAGGTAGATGAAACATTGCTGCACGCAGGTATTGACATCGGCCGGATACATCGCGATTTGCAACAACATGGCGCCGAAATAGAGGCGCTGCTCACGCGAAATTCCAGCGAGGCGCGAGCTTTAGGTATCCGAGGAACGCCCGGGATACTGGTGGCCAGACAGACCATCTCGAATATTGGCGACTTGGCAGATTTGCAAGCCGCGGTCTCTAACGCGCGTATCACTCATCCGTGAGGGTGCTGACCGGCATCACCATGGGCGGTGTATTGGCAATAGCTACACGGCGCAACATTTTTAGGCACATTGCGACGGCCTAGCCCAAGTTCTTGCTTTTTTACGGCAGCGGTTACTTTAGGTCTCAAGAAGGCGGGAATCAGTCTCCTGAGAATGTGCGGAAATCCGGCGCGGTGTAGGATGCTAGCGAAATGAATTCTTGGCTAACCCTGCAGCAAGCACTTGCCGCACCTGGTTTGCGCCTGGCACCGGTGCGCGCGGGTTTACCCTCGCCTTGGTCTGAATTTGCCCGCTCGTGCTTTCACTTCAAGCGCATTCCCTATTCACTGGTTGATGCCCGTGATGCGGATCGAGGTCTAACATCCATAAGGACCTTGACGGGACAAGAGAGTCTGCCGGTCGTCTTTTGGAATGATGAGCGACCGCGCTCCAGCTGGCTCGATCAGCTCCTTCTTGCCGAACGGATTTCTCCGCGGCCACGCCTGCTGCCCGACGATCCTTTCGAGCGAGCCAAGGTCGTGGGCCTAATTGCAGAGCTCTGCTCCGAGGCAGGTTTCGGCTGGCACCGGCGTGTAATGATGATCGCAAGACTGCTCACGGAGCCAGCCTTCGGTGAGCGCGAACGCGGCATCGGCCACTACCTCTCGAAGAAGTACCGGCACAATACGGATTCGGTCGAAGGCTCGATAAAGCACTGTGAAGAAATTGTCCTCACATTTGGAGCCTTACGGTCCGCCGGCCATGACTACCTGTTGGGCTCAACCCTGACTGCGCTTGATCTGGCTTGGGCGGCATTTGCGGCGTTGATTCAGCCGCTCTCTGAAGACTTGTGCCCGATGAAGCCGCTGTGGCGGGATCTATATACGTGGATGCCGTCAGTGACGCCCCGCCATACCCTAGAAGCGCTGCTCACCCATCGGGAGCGTATTTATCGCGACTGGCTAACGCTGCCCGTGGACCTAGGGTAACAGGGCTTTGGCAGCCATCCACAAGCGATTGAATCTTTTGTCGTGCGCGCGCGCCAATCCGCGTTTTGCGAGACTCTAGGATTTACTCGCCCCAAAGCGGCCGCTAACCACAGCCGGCAATGGTCTGCCATCCGTAAATAGAGATAACGATTCAAAAGCAGCGTCAGCGACAAACAGGGGTATCCTGAGCACCCGGTGCCGGAAGACTCGATCCCGGTGCTCCACAACAAAAAGGGAAATTCACAATGTTTATTCGCATGGTTTCTTTATCGGCAGCATCGCTTGCGCTGTGCGCGATCGCCGGCGTTGTTTCTGCACAGACGTCGAGCGCCGACCAGCAGGAAGTCTGGAAGGTTGAACAACAACAATGGAAAATGTCTGCAGCGAAGGACAGCAGCTGGATCGACACGCTACTGCTTCCAAGCTTGAGATACTGGGAGACAGGCGCGCCGATGCCGCGCGACAAGGCGTCACTCAAGCATTGGAGTCGTTACGACAACGAGTCTTCGACCGTCCTTGAGCAGGAGCTCTTTCCGATCTCAACGACCATCACAGGCAATGTTGCCGTTGTTCAGTACTACTACATGATGGCCCGGGAGAACTACAAGAAAGAACGTGAGTCCGTGACTGGCCATTACACGGACGTACTAGTGAAGGAAGGGGGCCGTTGGCAGTTTATCGCGTGGGCTGGCGGAGACGACCCAAAAAAATAATTTCTTGCGGCGATCATGACCGCGACCTCTGCTGTACACGAAGCCCCGGCTATGCCGGGGCTTCGTGTGTCACTGAAGTCTAGCGTCGGTCGGAGCGATTGGCCCCTTAGGATGCCGCAAAGCTCCGCTCAGGTCCTTAGCCGTTTCAACATTTGCTCGACGACCCGACCGGGCCGCTTCGTGGGCGCCTTGAAGTATGCCATGCCCGCACACAAGAAGTGGTTTCGCCAATCAGAATTTGCTAGCTGTGCGTAACTGTCGAACACAGCTTCCGAGAATTTGTAGTCGTGAGGTTCATCCGCGTTATAGACAAGATGATGTCGGGCCTTTGCGATCAGTGCTTCTGCATCACCGCCGGTCTGCAGATAGCTCAAGGACTTGCGCGCAGCGTGCAAACGGCGTCCAGCGGACAGCTCCGCGAAAATCTCATCGATTGCGTCGACGGCTGTGCTATCAAGTGCGAGCGGCTGCAGAGCTTCAAGGCTAATATCAGGTTGAGTCGTATTCACCAGCTTGCGGAACATCGCAATGAACGCCGCGCACTGTAGCAAGATCAGCTGCTGTGTCTGTTCTTCGGCGCAGACCCGGTAGGCGTAGTACAACGCGTTGGCGGTGGTCTGTGCATGCAGGGGCACAATACCCGGTTGGTGAATGAGCAATTCAGCGGCCGTATCGAATAAGACTTGCCAAATTGTCTCCGGCGAGATTCCCTGTCGCAGCAATGCGATCACAACTGTGCCCGATTCGTCCTCCGATACCCGATATAGGGCTGCGTGCAGTTCCGCCCGCGCGCCGGGATCATTGCGCCCTTGCTTCCAGTTCCGCGGGATCTCACGCAATCGTCGCAGGTTTTGACGCCACGGCTGATCAGGCTGAAGATCGTGGCTGGCCGGATTAGGATCACGATCGCTGTTCTGCAGCGCCGCCACCGTGGAGCGCAGTATGGGCACGGCCTGCGCGCTACCGAGAAGTTCGATGAGGCAGTGAGCGTTGCTGACAGCAATGGCCTTGTGACCGATCGCTCGAAGGTCGCGTGCGCCATACGGAAATAGCAGCGAGAAAATCTCTTCCGAGCGGGCCACCTGCGCATAATTTAGGATTGCCGCATCGGCGGCATCGCGATCCCAATTGTCCAGCCCGACAATCACGGCTTGCCGGGCCGCCTGTGTGCTGCCGACCGGAGCGGCGGCCCTCGTTGGCATACGCCAGCTGTCAGTGTCCCGCTCCTGTGCTTGCGTCTCCTTGAAATAATCCGCAGCCCAAGCGATGGGCAGCCATTTGTCCCAAGACGTTAGGTGTTGAGTAGTCAAATGGATGGATCGCAACATCATGATCGAATGATATTTGTATCCCACGTCAGGGTAGGGCTGGACATTACGAACGGCAGCCAGGGCTAAAGCCGAAAGCAGATCCCGGTAACGAAGACCCCCGCGAATCAGTCGGACGAGCTCGCGCGGGATCAGCTCTCGTGGCGAGTCTTCCAATAAATTGACTAGCCCCGCGACGGCTGGATCTGTTGCGCCAAAGCCGAACCGGCTGGTCAGGCTTAAACCAGTGGCACCGGCCGCATGAATAAATGTTCGTCGGTTCATGTTGAGGACGATCGCACTTGCCGCCCGCCACTGTACGCCAAATTGGCTGCGTCAGCCGAGGCGGCACTACGAATCTGGACTCCTCGCCAATACGCCTATCGCCGATTATGGCATCGGCGTCTGCCCCGCCGTGCGCCAGGGTGACCGGTCCTGCCAGCCCTTCAGCGCCTCGCTCGCCCAGGCCGTTGTCTTATCTGTATGACATAGGTTGCAGGCGTTTGGGATCTTCAACGCATCGCTTTCAGCTGGCGTGATGAATTTGAAAGTATGTGCACGCACATTAACGTCAGCTATTGTTTGCTCCATTCTTGGCATGTGGCATGCGACGCACGAGCTTCCAGCGCTACCCAGCGCGTGATGTGTATGCGCCTCGATGGTCCGTGCATGCGGCCCATTTTGAGTATTAGGCCCATGACATGTCGAGCAGACCTCGTTGACTGGTTTTATCAGCATCGCCTCGTTGTCGGAACCGTGCGGGTCATGGCAATTGACGCACGTGACGCCTCGCGTGTACATCAAGCTCTGCACGAAATCATTGCCCTGCATGCGGTTCTTATGCGCTGTTCCGTCGGGGAAATGCGTAAAAGACAGCTCGCCCAACTTGTGGTCTTCAAGTTTCCAGAAATCGACCAGTTTTTTGCCCATGTGAAAGCCCACCGGCCAATCGTAGTATTTGCCTTTGATGGGATTCGCGAGCGGCTGACCCTGCGAGTGGCATTGGATACAGGTGTCGTTGGCTTGCACATAGTTAAGCTTGGTAGGATTGATGATATTCGGGCTGCCCCGGTGCTCTACGTGATCGCTGCCGGGGCCGTGGCATTTCTCGCAGCCAACGTTCCACTCCGTGACTTTCTTGGTGTCGATATCGTAATTGACCGAGTGGCACCCATCGCAGAGCGGCCCGGTTGGCCGTTGCATGTTGTCGCCGGGGTAGAGCGGCGCCCACCAGTCTGTACCGTTCTTGACGAAGTACGGCCGCCAGAGCTTATGGGTGACGTCCCACTGCGCGGGAAACACAAAATAGTCATCGCCAACCTGTTTGAAATAGCGTTGCTTCCACTTGCTGCCGTAGGTCAGTGCGATTTCGTCTTTAGTGAAAGTCAGCAGTGGATCCGGTTTTGAAAGATCCGGAATGATCGCTTCTGGATGCGTGTGTGGGTCTTGTACGACGTTCGCCATGCGAGTCTTCTTCCAGCGCTCGTAAATTTCGCTATGGCAGTCTTTGCAGGCTGCTGAACCCACGTAATGCGCGGTTCTACCAGTTGGCAATTGCTCGGCGGCCATCTGTGGCGACAGCGCAGCGAGCCGGGGTAGATGGCGCAGATACGCGCTCACCTGCCAGAGCTTCCGGTCCGGAAGTGTCCACGCCGGCATGCCGGTGTGTCGGATGCCGTTCTTGAGGTGATAAAACATCTCGCCGTCGCTCATTCGTTGTACATCAGCGCCGCGCAAATCCGGCGGCCGTGGATACTGTCCGCTGCCGATCTCGGTCCTGCCGCCGCCGTCATACGCATGGCAAATTTCGCACTTCTTGGTGTAAACCTCGTGACCCGCCTCGACGTCAGCGCTTGCTGCTTCCACATCGAGCGGATTCTTCATTGCTCTAAAACTAGCTGGTACGGTGTAGTGCAAGAGCCACT
>Ga0210400_10006012_pt1 | contig 10245 bp, 6 predicted proteins | sample IncBWH26MmetaG_FD_155456 | JGI IMG/M metagenome (GOLD analysis project Ga0210400, IMG submission 155456) | Forest soil microbial communities from Barre Woods Harvard Forest LTER site, Petersham, Massachusetts, United States - Inc-BW-H-26-M | ecosystem: Environmental > Terrestrial > Soil >... | reverse complement strand
GAACGCCTTCGTCGTGAACCTGACTCCAGACGCCGGGATCGGTGACATCGCCGAAAGAGGACCAATCGACATCAGTAATGAACTCCCCACCTGCGCCCGTCAGGATTACGATCTTGTTCGCCCTATCTTGCGCAATCCGGTAGAAGGCATCGACAAATTCTGTGTGAGATTGCGCGGTCATGATGAACGGTCCGCCGTTGCTGTGGAATTCAGCAACCAGTACACCTTTGTCATCGCGTGTCAAGTTTAGGTTGTGATAGTCTGCAAAGTAGTTATTTTGAAGCGGCATTGCATTCTCCTCTCTGTGTTGCCCTGACTGCGTTCACCCGAATCTGTTATTGCGACGTTGCACTCAGGTGGCTACAACGAGACCGCCTGCGGCGCGAATGACCTCATCGGTGACCCAAGCTGATCAGTATTCTACTGCGAAAACGTGGTCCCGGCGATTATGCCTGGTAAGACGTATCAGGAATTGGGAACTTACCGCTGGCAATCTTCGAGGATAACGTCCGAGTGGCCGACCATGCGCTCAGTCGGCGCTGCCCGCGCCTGCGGCATATGCGCTGGCGTGGTTGAGTTTCTCCAGAGATTCGGGATCTAGCGTCAGATCGGCCGCACTGATCAACTCACGGAGCTGATCGAGATTCGTCGCGCTGGCAATCGGAGCAGTAACGCTCGGCTGTGCCAACAGCCAGGCGAGGGTTACTCGGGTCGGCGTCGAGCCGTGAGTTTTCGCGACTTGGTCGAGCGCGCCCAGGATTTGGAAACCGCGCTCATTCAGATATTTCTTCACGAGGGTCCCTCGCGCACTCTTGGCCAAATCTGCTTCGGAACGGTACTTGCCCGCAAGAAATCCGCTGGCCAGCGAAAAGTAGGGAATCACGCCGATGTTTTCGCGCAGGCAAAGAGGCGCCAACTCCGCTTCGAACTCCGCCCGCTCGTAAAGGTTGTAGTGCGGCTGCAGACTCTCGTACCGCGGCAGGCCCTTTTTCTTACCGATCTGCAGCGCTTCTCCCAGCCTGTTGGCGTCGTAGTTTGATGCGCCAATCGCGCGCACCTTTCCCTGCTGGATCAGCTGCGCGTACGCTTCGAGCGTTTCCTCCAGCCGCGTATCGGGGTCATCAACATGCGACTGATATAAATCGATGTAGTCGGTCTGCAGGCGTTGCAGCGAATCTTCCACCGCGGCCAGAAGGTAGCCCTTGGAAAGTCCTTTCTTTCCCGGGCCCATTTCCGATCCAGCTTTCGTTGCGATGATCACTCGCTGCCGCTTTCTGCTACGCTTCAGCCACTTGCCGATGATCGTCTCGGACTCCCCGCCTCCATTTCCCGGCACCCATTTGGAATAAACGTCAGCCGTATCCACAGCGTTGAATCCTGCCGCAACGAACGCATCCAGCAACTTGAACGACGTTGCTTCGTCTGCCGTCCATCCGAACACGTTTCCGCCAAACACGATTGGGGCAATTTCCAGTCCCGAATTCCCCAGTTTCCGCTTGTTAAGCGCCATGGTTTTCTCCAAAGATGCTCTGTCGCTAATCCCGGTGCTTGGATGCCGGTGCCGATGTGTCCGGTACATTCTGGACGAGAATTTCGAGATGATAGTTCGCGAAGCGCTTAGAAGGCTTACATTTGATGTTGGAGACGCGCCAATGGGCCACTATGGTGTATAGTTGAGTGTTGACTCATCCATGGGGGATTTACGTGGCGCGCCCTAAGAGCGAAGACAAGAGAAGTGCAATCCTAGACGCCGCAACGCGCCTTTTTGCAGAACGCGGTCTGGCGGCTGCTCCGACATCCGAAATATCCAAGCGGGCCGGAGTTGCCGAGGGCACTCTTTTCACGTATTTCGAAACGAAAGATGATTTGATCAATTCGCTCTACCGGGAGATCAAGCTGGAACTTGCTGACGCCATGATGTCGGATTTCCCCCGGAAGAAGAATGTTCGTACCAGGCTGCGGCATGTTTGGGATCGCTATGTGAATTGGGGCATTGCTAATCCTAAGCAACGCAAGGTGTTGGCGCAACTGCAGGTGTCGGAGGTACTCACCAAAGAGTCTAAAGACGCGGGTGGCGCGCCGTTCGTGGAGTTCCAAACCATGATTCGTGACGCGATTGAGCAGCGTATCTTTCGGAACGATCTCCCCGTGGAACTTATCTCGAAGTCGTTAGCAACCTTGGTAGAGGCGACGATAGATCTTACGGTGTCGAAACCATCCAAAGCGGATAAATACCGGGATAGCGGCTTTCAAATGTTCTGGGCCGGCATAACCAAGCAATGAGTCCGTGCATCCTATCAATGAGTGAGTACTCACACTGGAACTCGCTTGGAAGGCCGGCTGGCTGGGTCTAGGTCTATCCAAGAAGGAGAATGGAGGATATTGCAATGGCGAAGGTCTGGTTGATTACGGGAAGCGGAAACGGGTTGGGGCGGGACATCGCCGAGGCGGCGTTAGCCGCAGGTGACCGCGTGGTTGCCGGAGCGCGTCGCACGGAGGAGTTAGCGCCTCTGGTGGCGCTGTACGGCGAGCGGGTGAAGCCCGCTACGCTGGAAGTGCGCGATGAGGTAGCAGCAAAAGCAGCCGTGCGGTTAGCGGTGGACACCTTCGGGCGGCTGGATGTTCTGGTCAACAATGCCGGTTATGGGCAGTTTGCGCCGTTCGAGCAAATGAGAGCCGAGGATTTCCAGGCTATCGTGGACACCTGCTTTTACGGTGTGGTGTACACGACGCGCGCCGCCGTGCCCGTGATGCGCAAGCAGAAGAGCGGTCACATCTTTCAAGTGTCTTCGGTCGGCGGCCGCCTCGGGGTTCCCGGCAATACGCCGTATCACGCGGCCAAGTGGGCTGTCGGCGGTTTTAGCGACTCGCTGGCGATGGAAGTCGCGCCGTTCGGGGTCAAGGTCTGCACGCTAGAGCCAGGAGGCATTCGGACAAACTGGGCACGGCGCGCCGGTCAGAATGCGCCGGACTTGCTGCCGGAGTATGAGGCCGCGGTCGGTTCGTTCCTGAAGATATTGCGAGGCCTCGAAGGGCGTGCGGAAGGCGATCCGCGGAAGATCGCGGATGTAATCGTGCAACTGGCGAATAGCGACGAGGTGCCGTTGCGGCTGATCCTGGGTGTCGATGCGGAAAAGCGCGTGCAACAAGCGGAAGCTGCGCGCGCGAGTGAGGCCGAGAAATGGCGGCATCTCACGGTTTCAACGGTTTTTGAAGATGGGCGCTTCGACAGCGGATTGTATATGGCAAAGAGCGGAATCAATTCCTGAGTTGCTGAATCCTGAGTCGGAGTAACAATCATGATCGCTCATAACCCCCTCCGCGGATCCGGACAAGCGGGATTCCCGCATCCGGGTTGGGATAGAACGCAGGCGCCGTATCGGTGGGCCTTGCGAGCAGCTCCGCATGACTCGGGGCCGGTGTGGGTCGCTACACCACTTTCGTATGACTTTTTCATTCACTACACCTCGCCGGTTTAACCGGCGCACAAGGAGCACGATCATGAAATACAGATTGCTAGGCAAGAGCGGACTGCGGGTCTCCGAAGCGTCACTAGGCACCATGACCTTCGGCGACGAGTGGGGATGGGGATCACCAAAGGCTGAAGCGCAGAAAGTCTATGACACGTACCGCGAGGCGGGCGGAAACTTCATAGACACGGCGAATTTCTACACCAATGGCACGAGCGAGAAATTCCTGGGTGAGTTCATGCAGGGACATCGCGAGAGCGTCGTTCTAGCCACGAAGTACTCCAACGCCCCGCCAGGCAATGATCCGAATGCGGCGGGCAATCATCGCAAGAACATGATGCAAGCAGTGGAAGCCAGTTTGAAACGACTGCGAACCGACTACATCGACCTGTACTGGGTGCACATCTGGGACGGGATCACACCTGTGGAAGAAGTCATGCGCGGTCTGGACGACCTGGTTCGCCAGGGCAAGGTTGTTTACGTCGGCATCTCGGACGCTCCCGCCTGGTGGGTCGCCCAGGCAAATACTCTGGCGGAGCTTCGCGGCTGGACACAGTTTATCGGGCTGCAGCTCGAGTACAGTCTGATTGAGCGGACGGTCGAGCGCGAACTGATTCCCTTGGCCAAAGCTTTGAACTTGGGGGTTCTGGCTTTCTCTCCCCTGGCGGGTGGATTTCTAACCGGGAAATATCACGGCGAAGGCAAGCCTGACGGCGGGCGGATGACCAATAGGGAAGTGAAAGCGTTCTATCCTGAGAGGGAACAACGCGCGGCGCTGATGATATCGGCTGTAAAGTCGGTTTCCAAACAAACCGGTCGCAGCATGGCGCAAGTCGCACTCGCCTGGTTGCTCCATCAAACGGCGCCAATAATCCCGATCATTGGAGCGCGGAAGGTATCTCAACTCCAGGACAATCTCGCCAGTTTGGATCTGGAACTCTCCGCCGAACAATTGAAATCCCTTGATGGAGCAAGCCGAATCGAACCTGGATTCCCGCAGAGTATTTACGACAGAGAGATGGTTCGCGCAATTAGGTATGGCGGCATGTGGGATCGCTTGCTGCTCGACGACTCGTCCAGAATCGGCCGCTTGTAAGGCGGAGGCTGTCCGAATATGGACGAAGCATCCCAAAATCGCGCAATGCGAGGTGCAAGACAGAGCGGAGTTTCGGGGGTAACACCATCATAGGAAATAGCTTAGATTGATCGGTATCATGGATTGCGGATTGCATTCCTTTCTCCGATCGTACTCGCTAAGATGAGCCAAACGGATGCAAGCTGGTGGTTGCCTCCATCGCTTGGAAACGGACTTCCGGGAAGGAAGAGCAAAATCATGTCATTTTTTCACGATCTGAGAGTTGCGTTCCACTCGCTCATGCGGACGCAAGGGCTTGCGATCACCGTGATCCTGACGCTGGCCCTTGGCATCGGTGCTAACGCCGCCATCTTCACGCTGGTGCGCGGCGTGTTGCTCAAGCCTCTCGTCAACCGCGACGAAAACCGCCTGATCTACATCCGCCAGAGCGCCCCGGGCACCGGCGACAATAATACGGCGTTCTCTGTGCCTGAAATTCAGGATTTGCGCGCCAGCGTTAAAACCTTGAGCGCCTTCGGCGATTTCTCGACCACCGAATTCACTGTGATCGGCCTGGGTGAGCCTCGCGTGGTTCAAGCCGGCGTCGTCAGTGGCAACTATTTCGAAGTCATGGGCCTCCATCCTGTACTCGGTCGGCTGATTGGACCTCAAGACGATGGTCCAAAAGCTGCCGGGGTCGTCGTTCTCACCTACCGATTCTGGTCGACCGCTCTTGGCAAAGATCCGGGCGTCCTCGGCAAAACCGTCCGGCTCGATAGCGGGCTCATGGGCGACCGTTCTGCCACCGTCATCGGCGTCCTCGAACCCTCCATCCCCTATCCTCAGGATACCGAACTCATTGCCAACATCGTCACCAGCCCGCATCACCTTTCTGCGACGATGGTCACGGGCCGTGTCCATCGCATGACCGAGCTCTTTGGTCGTCTCGCTCCTGGTTCCACGGTCGAGCAAGCTCGCGCCGAGTTGCGCTCCGCCTACGGGGCCATGACCAAAGCACATCCCGAAGCATATTCGGCCAAAGCGAACTTCCAGATCGGGGCCAAGCTGCTTCGCGACGAGATCACCTCTGGCGCCCGGACCGTGCTGCTGGTGCTGCTCGCAGCCTCAGCGCTGGTCTTCGTCATCGCCTGTTCCAACGTTGCCAACCTGATTCTCACGCGGACGGTTCGCCGCGAAGGCGAACTGGCCACCCGTGCGGCGCTCGGCGCAAGCACGGGCGCGCTGCGGCGCATGCTGCTGGCCGAAAGCCTGCTGCTCTGCGGCGCTGGGGCTGCGGTCGGGATATGGAGCGCGCAGCCGATGGTCGCCATCCTGGCCCGCTACGCCTCGCGCTTCTCGGTCCGCGCGCTCGATTTGACGGTGGATTCCAGCCTGCTGTGGGTGGGAGGGGCGCTCGCCATCGTGGCCGCAGTGATTTTGGCGTTTGTCCCGCGCCTGCCGTCGGCTGACACGTCCAATGGCCACAGTCTGTCGAGCGGCACCGCACGCATCACCGGCAGCACTAGCCGCCGCCAGCGGATCTTCGCGGTAACGCAAATCGCTGCATCCTTCGTGTTGCTGGCCGGCGCGAGTACGGTGATCACTACTCTCATCGCACTCCAAACGGCGCAGACGGGTCTCGACATGCGTCACGTCCTCACCATCAACGTTCCCCCTATGTCCCATGGAAAAACGCCTGAGCAAGTGATCGAATTCTACAAGGAGTCGATTCGTCGCATTGATGCGCTACCCGGTGTGAACAAGACCGCTTTCGGTCTGTCGGTTCCCTGGCGCGACGTCGGTGCCAGCGGTTTCGGTCTGCAATTCTCCGCCGACGGCCACGTTCATACCCCCAATGAGGACCCTCGCGCGCAGTTGCGCGTCGTCTCTCCGGGATTCTTTGCCGCGCTCGGTGTTCCCATCCTCGCCGGCCGTGATTTCAACGAGGAGGATGGCCAAAAGGGCAAAGAGCCCGTCGCTATCGTCAGTGAAACTCTCGCAAAGCGCATGTTCCCCAATCAGGATGCCGTCGGCCGGCATGTCTATTGGACGGATCCCGTGATGCAATTCGCTCCCGGGATTAACCCCGCGCCGCACCGCATCATCGGGGTCACCGCCGATATTGACGACGAACACGTCGCTCCAGAGCCCATCGTCACCATCTATGGACCCTTTGAAGAGGGTCCGATCTTTGGGGGCCGCCTTTTCATCCACACCGGTGCGGATCCTTATTCACTCGTCACGCCGGTCACGCGCATTATTCGCGGCATGTCCGCCGATCAGCCCGTTGAGCACGCTGCCACTCTCGAAGACGTCCGCGCGGAGGTGCTCACGCCCGACCGCCTGAACTCGCTGGTGTTCGGCGTGTTCGCAGCTGTGGCGCTGGCGATTGCGTTGGTGGGCGTCGCCGCCGTGCTGGCGTTTTCGGTCAGCGCGCGAACCCGTGAATTCGGCATCCGACTAGCGCTTGGATCGCAGCCTCGGGATCTCCTGAAAGGTGTCATTGGGGAAGGTGCCGTGATGACGGCCGCCGGCCTCGTAGCAGGCGCGGCCTTCGGGTTCGTGGTGGCACGTTTCGCGGGCAGCTATTTCCCGGAGGTCAAGATGCCGGGCGCCTTGCCCGTGATCCTCTCTGCGTTCGTGCTGCTCGCGGCCGCAGTCGTCGCGTCCTGGCTCCCGGCCGCACGCGCCGCACGCATAGACGTCATCCAGGCACTGCGCGCCGAGTGAAATGCGCAGGTCGATCCGTCCTTCACTGCGGAAGGGGTTCGGGTTTCTTCCCTCCAGGTCGCTTTTAGAATCACCAGTCTCACCAGTTTTAACAAGCTACCACCACTACTGAAAACAGTTATCGCTTGACAAGAGCGCGGTAAGGAAGTATCTCAGCGACCGAAACGCAAGGCTTGCCGGATAAGAGCGGTAGCTTGCCCAGGCACTCTTCCCTTTCGCAGGCGGTTAGGGAAATGGGGCGCGCCGAAATTTCGAGAAAATTAGTGTGCTGGAGGTTCGGCTGTGACTTGGAATCAAAATTATGACCCCCTGGGACATTGGTGGCTTTCGACGCTCGTTGCGGCGCTGCCAATCATCGTCCTGCTCGGCCTGCTGGCGGGGTTAAAAGTGCGGGCGCATCTCTGCGCCGTCGCTGGCGCCGCCACCGCCGTCATTGTCGCCATCCTGGCCTTCAAGATGCCTGCGCTTCTTGCGGTTTCCAGCTTTTTCTACGGCTCGGCTTTTGGCCTGCTCAAAATCGTCTGGATCGTTATCGCCGCCGTCTTTCTCTATGACATTTCCGTTGAGACCGGCCAATTCGAAATCATGAAGCAATCCGTCGCCGCCATCACTCCGGATCGCCGCTTGCAGCTCCTGCTGGTGGCCTTCTGTTTCGGCGCTTTCATCGAAGGCTGCGCGGGATTCGGCGCACCCGTCGCTATTGCCGGCGCGTTTATGATCGGCCTCGGTTTCAAGCCGTTCCAGGCCGCCGCGCTCAACCTCATCGCCAACACGGCGCCCGTCGCCTGGGGAGCCATCGGGACTCCCGTGCATGCGCTGGCAAGCGTGACGGGGCTGCCGGAAAGCGATCTGAGCGCGATGATCGGCCGCATTCTTCCCATCACCGCGGTCATCGTGCCTTTCTGGCTAGTTCGTGCAATGGTCAGCTGGTCGGAAACGTTCGAAGTCCTTCCGGCCATTCTCGTGGTAGGAGGCTCCTTCGCCGCCACGCAATGGTTCTGGGCGAATTACATGGACAGCAACCTTGTGGACATCGCCGCCGGGGTCGTTTCCCTGATAGCCACGATGGTTTTCCTCCGCGTGTGGCAGCCGAAGCGAATCTGGCGATTTGAGGACGAACGCGTCGAAGATGCGGCAAAGGTGGAACGCAAGGAAGTGGCCAAGCACTACACGGCCGGCCAGACCGCCAAGGCTTGGCTGCCCTTCGCAATTCTCTCCGTCCTCGTGCTCCTGTGGGGATTGCCCAGCGTAAAGTTGGCCATGAATAAGGCGACCACACCGGCCTTCAAGGTGATGATGCCGGATGGCAAACCTCGGCCCGGCCCGGCGGGGTGGGATTGGCCGTATTTGCATGGCAAAGTGTTTCGAACGGCGCCCGTTGTGCAGAAGGCCACCGCCGAAGGCGCGCGTTTCGATTTCAATTGGCTTACGGCTACAGGAACGGGCTGCTTCATAGCGGCAATTCTTGCTGGCCTCCTTCTGGGCCTCGGGCCTGGCAAACTCTTACAAATCTTCGGACGAACTCTCGTCCGATTGCGGTTCGCGATTGTCGCGATGACTTGCATGCTCGGCCTGGGCTATGTTACGCGCTACTCCGGCATGGACGCCGTTTTAGGTCTCGCCTTTACGCGTACGGGCTGGTTCTTTCCTTTCTTTGGCACTTTCATCGGCTGGCTCGGAGTAGCCCTCACGGGAAGCGACACGTCTTCCAACGTTCTCTTCGGCGGCTTGCAGAAAATCACTGCCCAGCAGCTCAACCTCAGCCCCATTCTCATGTGCGCAACGAACAGCGCCGGCGGCGTGATGGGCAAGATGATTGACGCGCAGTCCATCTGCATCGCTACCGCCGCCACCAATCAGGTCGGCAACGAAGGCTCCATCTTCCGCTTCGTCTTCTGGCACTCCGTGGCGCTCGCAGCCATCGTCGGCATCATCGTCATGATGTATGCCTACGTCTTCCCACAATTCATCCCGAGTGGGTTGAACTTCATTCACTGATGGGGCAAGCTTCTTCTTGCATTCCGGTGGATGAATCCCATGGAAGCGCACATTCTTGCTGAGCTTCGAGCGATCGTCGGCCGCCGCGGGCTGATCTCTTCGCCCGAAGAGCTTCATACGTATGAGTGCGATGGCCTAACGAATTTCCGAGTCATGCCTCGCGCGGTCCTGCTGCCAAATTCTACTCAGCAAGTTCAGGAGGTCGTTCGAATCTGCCACTGTGAACGAATCCCATTCGTGGCGCGCGGCTCGGGCACGGGCTTAAGTGGTGGCGCGCTCCCCGTTGAAAACGGGATTGTCATCAGCCTGGCGCGCATGAATCGTATCCTCGAAGTCGATTTCGCGAACGCGCGCGTGGTCGTCGAACCCGGGGTCATCAATCTCGACGTCACCGGACGCGTCTCGCCGCAAGAATATTTCTACGCGCCCGATCCTTCTTCGCAATCGATTTGCAGCATCGGCGGAAACGTGGCGGAAAATTCCGGCGGCGCGCATTGTCTGAAGTACGGCTTTACGACCACACATGTCCTGGGCCTGGAAGTCGTCCTCCCCGATGGCTCGCTCGTCCATCTCGGAGGAAAAACTCTGGACACCCCCGGCTACGATCTTGCCGGAGTTTTCGTGGGCTCGGAAGGTACTCTCGGCGTTACCACTAAAATCATTCTGCGGATTGTGAAGCGGCCTGAGTGCATTCGAACGCTGCTTGCAGCATTTCCGTCCACGAATGAAGCAGGCGCGGCAGTGAGCGGTATCATCGCCGCCGGAATGTTGCCTGCCGCCATCGAAATGATGGATAACCTCGCCATCCAGGCCGCGGAAGCCGCGGTCCACGCGAACTATCCGAACTGCGGAGGCCTGCTGCTCGTGGAACTCGACGGTCCCGTCGCCGAAGTCGAAGCCTTGATGAGCTACGTGAACGAGATTTGCCGTTCGAATGGCGCGTCGGAAATTCGCCTGGCGCAGTCGGACGCG
>Ga0210400_10006011_pt1 | contig 10246 bp, 7 predicted proteins | sample IncBWH26MmetaG_FD_155456 | JGI IMG/M metagenome (GOLD analysis project Ga0210400, IMG submission 155456) | Forest soil microbial communities from Barre Woods Harvard Forest LTER site, Petersham, Massachusetts, United States - Inc-BW-H-26-M | ecosystem: Environmental > Terrestrial > Soil >... | reverse complement strand
CGGAAGCGGTAGGGAAGGAGCCGGCTCCCTTGCCGTAGAAGAACTGCTTATCCGCAAACCCGCTTTCGATGACCACGCCGTTGAACTCGTTCTTGACAAAGGCCAGGTGGTCGTCCTGCCGGATGAATTGCGGCAATACGAAAGCGGCCACCCTGCCATTGGCCAGTTTCTTGGCCTGGGCCACCAGCTTGATGTCGTAATGCTTCTCTCTGGCTACTTCCGCATCCGCGGCCTGGATGTGCTGGATCCCATTGAAGACGAGATCTTCCGTTCCCACCACGATCCCATAAGCATGGGTCAGGAGGAAGGTCCACTTATTGGCGGCATCATATCCTTCGACGTCGAGAGAAGGGTCGCTCTCCGCGAAACCCAGCTGCTGCGCCAGCAGCAACGCTTCCTGGAAATCGAGGTTCTCCTCGAACATCTTCGTCAGGATGAAATTCGTGCTTCCGTTGACGATCGCCTTGATGGAATGCAACAGGTCGTTGTCGTAGTATTCTTCCAGGTTACGGATCACCGGGATGGACGCACAGGCGGCCGCCTCATAGAGGAAGGAAGCGCCCGTCTCTTTCTGCAGCTGCAGCAGTTCGGACAGATGCTCGGCGATCATCTTCTTACTTGCGCTGACCACGGACTTGCCGCTCTTCAGGGCCCGCGACACGATCTCGAAGGCGGGGCCCGATTCGTTGATCACTTCCACGATGACATTGATCCCGGGGTCGTTCAGGATGACATCCCGGTCGGTCGTGAAAAGCTCCGCGGGCGCTTCCCGCTTCTTGCCGGGATGCTTGATACAAACTTTTTTGATGGTGGCTTTTAAGGAGGGAGTTTGTTTCAATACCTTGTAAAGACCTTCGCCCACCACCCCAAATCCAAAGAGACCGATCGTCAGCTGCTTATGTGTGTCCATGAATACTGCTTGTTTTTATTTAAATGACTTTTTCCAATTTTCGTTTTGATTCGGTTTTCGCGGTCAACCGGTCGAGCGCCTGGCGCAGATCGGCGATCAGGTCCTCGGTATCTTCCAGTCCCGCCGACAGCCGGATCAGGCTATCGGTCACGCCCGCGGCCTTCCGTTTTTCCGCGGGGATCGTCTTATGCGTCATCTGCGCCGGATGCGAGACGAGACTCTTGATCCCGCCAAGGCTTTCGGCCAGTTTGAACAGTTGAGTGGTCGTAACAAAGGCCGTGGCGGCGGCGATGGTGTCTTCTTTCAGCGAGAAAGAGACGATGCCGCCAAAGCCCTTCGATTGCCCCGCGGCGACGTTATGGCCGGGGTGCTTTACTAACCCCGGATAGTGCACTTTGTTCACGGCGGGATGATTTTCCAGGAATGCGGCGATTGCGCGCGCACTCGCGCAGTGCTGCCGTACGCGCAGATGCAGGGTTTCGATGCCCCTGATCAGCAGGAAGCTGTCGAAGGGTGAAAGGATCGCTCCGCTTGCATTCTGCAGGAATTTGATCTTCTGTCCCAGCTCCGGTTCCGCCGTCACCACCAGACCCGCGATGAGATCGCTGTGCCCACCGAGGTATTTTGTCCCCGAATGCACGACCAGGTCTGCGCCCAGCAACAAGGGCTGTTGCAAGGCCGGCGAAGCGAACGTGTTGTCCACGCAAAGCAGGCATCGATGTGCTTTGGCGATTTTTGCGATCGCCCGGATATCGGTGATCTTCAGGGTGGGATTGGTCGGCGTTTCGATCCAGATGAGTCTTGTCTTCGGCGTGATCGCCTGAAAAACGGCCTCGGGCCGGCTAGTGTCCACATAGCGCGTGGTGATCCCGAATTTCCGGTACACTTGCTCGAAAAGCCGGTAGGCGCCGCCATAGATGTCGTCTACGGCGATGATCTCGTCACCCGCCTGCAGCAATTTCACCACGGCGTCGATGGCCGCCAGTCCGCTGGCAAAGGCCGCGCCCGTGCTTCCGCCTTCGAGCTGCGCCACCAGGTCTTCCAGCGTGGAGCGGGTGGGGTTGCCCGTACGGGCATAGTCATACCCCTTGTTCACCCCCGGCGCCTCCTGCACAAAGGTGGATGTCTGATAGATCGGCACCGCGATGGCGCCTGTCAACGGGTCAACGGGAATGCTGTGAATCAGTCGTGTTGTCGCTTGCATGAGAAACAAATTTTAAATGTTTAAAAAATGTTCAGCGACACCACTTACCAAGGCCATCAGAAGAGCAAAAAAAAACTCTTCTGATATGTCAGAAGAGCTTTCAATATGATTGATCAATATCGTCAAGCTGAGATCTGACTTATCTGTCCCGATATTCCATCGGGATGGAGTTGGCACCTTACTTTCGTCCGGAACACGAATGAATGCAGGTTGTCAAGGCTTCTTCGGGCCATTTCCCTCAGCCTTTCTTGATAAGAGATGTTGTAAGAACTGGTGCAAATATAGTATCGGCATGCCGATATTTCCAAATCCACCCCGTTTTTTTTCTACAAATGCCCCGTTAAGGACTGATTAACATTGCTCTACCGCGCTTAACGGATCAATAACGAATATTTGGAACGGTTTTTGGCAACCTTTAACACGAACAATGGAGTATCTCTACCTATAAACTACACAAACATGAAAACCGTAACTAAATGGCTGGCGGCCGCCGCGGGCGCCACTGCCGTACTCTTTCTTTTTGCTTGCCATAAGGAAAGTTCCTCCAGTTCCAATCCTAACATTCCCAACGGCAAATCCCAGGTCTCGATGTATATGACGGATGGGCCCGGGGATTTCTTTAAGGTATTGATCGATATCCGGCAAATCGCCATTGAGATCGACACTGCATCCAAACAAAAAGACGCTGACCAGGACGATGAGTGGGATGACAACTTCAATGGTGAGCACCGCGATGCCGGCCACAAATCCGTGCTCTGGGACACGCTCGGTATTAAACCCGGTGTTTATGATCTGCTCGCATTGCGCAATGGTGTGGATACCCTTCTTGCCACTGGTGTGTTTCCGACGGGTAAGATCGTGAAGATCAAGGTTACCATCGGGTCGGACAACACGGTCTTCATCGACAGCTCGACTCATTTTACGCTGAAATTCCCAGGATCCGACAGCACCCACACGTTCACGGTCAACGTACGCCGGGAGGATGTTGATGATATTTCGAACAACGAATTCAAGATGTGGCTTGACTTCAATGTCGGCCGTTCGATCTTCTTTACCAACGGCGAATTCCTGCTCGAACCCTTCTTCCAGGTATTCAATGATCAAACGGGGGCAAAGGTATACGGTACGGTGCTACCCCAGGGAGAGGCCGCCCTTGTCACTGGCTATATGGGCACAGACACGATCTATGCGGTACCCTTTGACGAAGGCAATTATAAGTTCCGCAACGTTCCCACGGGCACCTGGTCCTTCAATTTCAAGGGCCGCAACGGGTACAAGGACACCACCATTGCCAATATCAAGGTCGATTCGCTGGCATCGGTGAAACTGCCGACCATCACCTTGCATAAATAACAAACATAAATACTTCAGCCATAGCCGTTTAGGCCTATCCTGGGCCGGGGATCATCCCCGGCCCAAATTTTTTAGCAAATTGTTCGTAACTTGCGGTGGTATGGAAAATTTCGAAGAGAGCATCGAAGTATCCGGAGCCCGGGTGCATAACCTGAAAAACATCGATATCCGCATCCCCCGCAACCAGTTGGTCGTGATCACGGGCATCAGCGGCAGCGGAAAATCTTCCCTCGCATTCGACACCATCTATGCGGAAGGTCAGCGGCGTTATATGGAAAGCTTCGGGGCCTATGCCCGCCAGTTCATCGGCGATATGGAACGGCCCGACGTGGACAAGATCACCGGTCTGAGCCCCGTCATCTCCATCGAACAAAAGACCACGAACAAGAATCCCCGCAGTACGGTGGGCACCGTTACCGAGATCTATGACTTTCTTCGCCTGCTCTATGCCCGTATCGGCGAAGCACATTCGTACAACACGGGTAAGAAGATGACGAAATTCAGCGAGGAAGAGATCGTGGACAATGTCTTCAAAAAATTCAGGAACAAAAAGATCTCGATCCTTGCCCCCCTCGTCCGCGGGCGCAAGGGACATTACCGGGAGCTCTTCGAAGACATCCGGAAAAAGGGCTATCTGAAGGTTCGGGTGGATGGCGAAGTAAAGGACCTCGCCCCAAAGATGCAGGTCGATCGCTATAAGATCCACGACATCGAAGTCGTCGTGGATAGACTCGCCGTTACCGAGGACATGAAGCCGCGGCTCGGGCAAAGCGTCCAGAAGGCCCTCCAGATGGGCAAAGACCTGCTTTTCCTCCTGCTGAACGACGACAATAAGGTCTTCCAATACAGCAAACAGCTGATGTGCGAGGAGACGGGTATCAGCTATGAAGAGCCCTCGCCCAACAGCTTTTCCTTCAACTCTCCCTATGGCGCCTGTCCTACCTGCAAGGGACTCGGCGTGGTGTACCAGATCAGCCTCGACAATATCATCCCCGACCCCGCGAAGTCCATCAACGAAGGAGGCATCCTCCCGCTCGGTGAAGAGCGGGAAGCGTACCTGTTCCGGCAAGTACAGACGCTGGCCAAAAAGAACAAATTCTCCCTCGACACGCCGATAAAGGAGATGCCGAAAAAGGCGTTGAACCTCGTGCTCTATGGCAGCGAGACCGGCGACACCGGCCTCGATGTGGAATACGATGAGAACGCAAGCGTGGGCCAGATGTATGCCGCCGACTACGAAGGCATCATCCCCGCGATCAAACGCTGGTTCGCCGGCGGCGGCCAAAGTGACTCCCTGCGGGAATGGGTAGAACGGTTCATGGCGCTAAAGACCTGTGACACCTGCGGCGGCGCCCGCCTGCGCAAGGAAAGCCTCTGGTTCAGGGTAGGGGAGAAGAATATCGCCGAACTCAGCGCGATGAACCTCAACCGCCTGGTGGAATGGTTCGATGGCGTGGAAAAGAAACTCAGCAACAAACAAAATATCATCGCCAAGGATGTCCTGAAGGAGATCAGGGAACGGCTGCAATTCCTCTCCGACGTGGGCCTCACCTATCTCACTCTCGACCGGCCCTCGCGAACGCTTAGCGGCGGGGAATCGCAACGGATCCGGCTCGCGACGCAGATCGGTTCCCAACTGCAGGGAATCACCTATATCCTCGATGAACCCAGCATCGGCCTCCATCAGCGCGATAACCATCAGCTGATCCAGGCGCTGAAGAACCTCCGGGATATCGGCAACAGCGTCCTCGTCGTGGAACACGATAAGGACATCATGCTGGCGGCGGATTACCTGGTGGACATCGGTCCAAAAGCCGGCTTCCATGGCGGCCGTGTGGTCGCGCAGGGCCGGCCGCCGGCACTGCTGAAACTGAATACCCTGACGGCCGATTACCTCAACGGCCGCCGCAAGATCGAGGTCCCGGCCGAACGACGCAAGGGCAATGGCAAGTTCCTCGAGCTGAAAGGCGCGAAAGGCAATAACCTGAAAAATGTCGAATCCAAATTCCCTCTCGGCAAATTCATCGTCGTCACCGGCGTCAGCGGCAGCGGGAAATCCACGCTCATAAACGAGACGCTGTATCCCATCCTGAGCAAGCACGCTTATGGAAGCCGGGTGACGCCGCTGGAATATAAAAGTGTCAAGGGCCTGGAGAATATCGACAAGGTGATCGAGATAGATCAGTCACCCATCGGCAGGACACCGCGGAGCAATCCCGCCACGTATTGCGGGTTCTTTACCGATATCCGGACCCTCTTCGCCTCCGTGCCGGAAGCCAAGATCCGGGGCTACAACGCGGGCCGGTTCTCTTTCAACGTCAAGAGCGGTCGCTGCGACGTCTGCGAGGGCGGCGGCATGCGCGTCATCGAAATGAACTTCCTGCCCGACGTTTATGTACACTGCGAGAAATGCAACGGCCGGCGGTACAACCGCGAGACGCTGGAGATCCGTTACAAGGGAAAATCCATCAGCGACGTCCTCGATATGACCGTCGACGAAGCAGTGGAATTTTTCCAGGCGGTGCCTTATCTGTATCGCAAGATAAAGGTGTTGCAAGAGGTAGGCCTTGGGTATATAACACTGGGGCAATCCGCGGTCACGCTCAGCGGCGGTGAGGCGCAGCGCGTCAAGCTGGGGACCGAACTGGGTAAGAAGGATACCGGGAAAACCTTTTATATTTTGGATGAACCCACGACGGGATTGCATTTCGAGGATATCCGGCATCTCCTCGAAGTGCTCAATAAACTGGTGGACCGCGGTAACACCGTCCTTGTCATAGAACACAACCTCGACGTGATCAAGGTGGCCGACCATCTCATCGACCTGGGTCCCGAAGGCGGAGACGGCGGTGGCAGGATCCTCTTCGAAGGCACTCCGGAGGAACTGATAAAGAACAAGGAAAGCCATACGGCAAAATTCTTAAAAGACGAACTATGAGTCAGCGGATCATCATTGACATGGACGAGGTCATCGCGGACCCGATGGGCGAAATGATAGAATGGTACAAGAAAGAATATGGCGCCGAACCGGATAAAAGCAAAATGACCGGCAGCTGGATCGTCGGTTTCCCCGAAGAACATCAGCAGCTGATCCTGGACCGCCTCAAATCTCCGGGCTTCTTCCGCCATCTCCCCGTGATGGCCGACAGCGTGGAAGTACTGAAGGAACTCAACAAGCGATACGAGGTGTTCATCGTCTCCGCCGCCATGGAATTCCCCAATTCGTTAAAGGATAAATATGAGTGGCTGATGGAGCACTTCCCCTTCTTTTCATGGAAGCAGATAGCCCTCACCGGTAGTAAGGACCTGGTCTTCGGCGACTTTATGATCGATGACCACGTCAAAAACCTGAAGGGCTTCAAAGGGAAGCCCTATCTTTTCACATCCCAGCACAACCTCGACGTCACCGGGTATGACCGGATCAACGACTGGAAGGAAGCGGCGGGCATCTTCTTGAAATAAAAAATGGCCGCGGGTGCGGCCATTTGTAAAACTCCCAATAAGCGGTAGCAGGGAGTGATTAATAAAATCTTTGTGTTTGTAAAGGGTACCTAAATAGGGAACGGATCAGGTTTTACTAAACCTTCGGATATTCGGATTTTACCAATTTCCCTGCTTGCTTATTGGGTTAGACATTACTGAGGTCATCTCACCGTCAATTGCCCATTCTCAATTCGCTCGTCATCGGTGAAAACCTCGAAAAGAAAGTTTCCTTCTGAAATATTTGTAAGCACCGTGGTCTCACGGCTGCGGATGCGGGTCTGACTCACCAGCCGGCCGTCCATGTCAAACAGGTACAGCTGGTAGACCTTGCCCTCTTCCCCAGTAGCGGAAAAGAACAACACCTGCTGCCTGGCATCAGGATACAGCTTGATCTTGTGCTTCTTGCTTGTCTGGGCCTTACTCACCTGGATACTGTGGATGGTATCATAACCCGGGTTGGAGAGAGATCGCGTACCGGTTGGGTCGGCTCCGGCCGCAAAAGCAGAACATTGGACGCTGAGGGCGAGCCCGAAAAGGGTCAGCCGGCAGACAGCGCCCGGGGACAGGGTAGTTTTCTTCAGGGGTACAATTTGATACATAGGTTCTTTCAATAATTGAAAAAATAGGGTACGGATAAACAACAACTTAAAACAACGATCAAAAAACAAATATGAGTACGATCAACAACTGACTTTTTTTAGAACCTCAGCAACGGACAGTGGGTTGAATTCCTCCAGCGGTCGGATGTGCGTCCGCCGATGCGGATACCCAGTTTGAACTGTGCAGTGAAATAGGCGTCGTTTTGCGTCGGGTCGCCTCTCTTGTTGTTAACATTATAGCCGCTTCCCGGAACATTCGCCAAAGGGCTCTTGTTGGCCATGGCCGCCGCGATCGGCGCCAGGGCCGGCGAGAGATATTTATAGAAAAGTTTCGGGTCGACATATCTCGTGCTTACGTCATCGATATAGTCCGTAAAGGTCTTGCGATGGACGATCTCGAAGGACAGGTTCAGATTCTCCGAGAAGAAATATTTTACACCGACACCCATCGGGATATTCATCTGGGTAAGCTTGTACGGCTTTCGGTCGGGATACTCGGGGAAACCCTCGCCTTCCGTATGCAGCGGCTGCAGATCCACCCAGGATATTTCACCCGTAGCGGGGTCGCGATAGCTGCCCTGCGGATTGAAGTGGAACAGGCCAAGACCGATTACGCCATAAGGACGCAGTCTCGCGGTCACGTCATCGGGGTCCTCTTCCAGGAAGACCGTGGGATAGAACTCCGCCATCACCGTTCCTTCCAATATTTTACTCTGGAAATCCAGGTTACGCTGCAGACGGGTCACTTCATCGCCGCCCTTCGGTTTGATGTCCTGGTCACTTCCTTCAATTGAACCATAATTTAACGAGAAGCGAAAACCCAACCACTGCGTGGGATAAGCGGCGTAGAAGCCGCCAATAGCCAGCTTCGTGGTGTTCATGTTATAGTCTTTGATAAAGGTGGTACCCTTGCCTGCATGGCCGCCAAGGTCACCTAAGAAGACCATGGGTCCAACGGATACACCAGCCTCGGTGTTGTTTCTCGCCTCCTCCTGGCTGTATGCAGAAGACGCAAAGCATAAGGTAACGGCCACAAACAAACACTTCCATGACAAGGAGTGTAAACTCTGTTTCATTGATATTAGATTTAGTTTTCCGATGGTTTGGATTCCTCCTTTCAATCGAAATTGAAAAGGGGTTGTATGTAAGAAACGAAAATTGACAATCAAATTGTGTGCATAGAAGCAACAATTTTATCCACAAAAGACATTCCCAATTAAGGAACAACCTTAACGACTGATAACAACATCTCTACATGTTCTATTCCGTCTTCGAGATATATTTCCCCTTTTTGGACAAAGCCGAATGAAGCGTAAAATTCTTTCAGATAATATTGCGCGCCGATGCGAATAGACCTTCTTCCATATAACTTATATACGTGATCGATACTTTGTATAAGCAACTCTCTTCCGATACCGCTGCGTCTTGCCGTTGGGGATGTTACGATCCTGCCTATCGAAGTTTCCTCATAGGAAATTCCCGCGGGCACGATCCGTGAATAGGCGGCCAGCAACTCTCCCTGCCATCCCATGAGGTGACTGCAATGGCGATCCTTGTTGTCCATATCGAGAAACACGCAATTCTGTTCGACGACGAATACTTCGCTGCGCAGCCGCAGGATCGCGTACAATTCTTCCGTTGTGAGTTGCTCGAAGGGTTTGATGCTCCAGTTTACCATATTGATGAGATATCTCTTAATACTTGTACTTATCACCCCACAGGCCGCGGAGGAATTTGCGCAGCTCTTCTTCGCGTGCGTTCTTGCCCGGCTCATAGAATTTCGTCCCTTCCAGTTCCTTTGGCAGATATTCCTGCAACGAGAAATTTCCTTCATAGCCGTGACTATACTGATAACCCTTTCCATAATCGAGGTCCTTCATCAGCCGCGTGGGTGCGTTGCGGATATGCAGCGGCACGGGGAGATCGCCATGATCGCGTACCGCGGCCTGCGCCGCGCCGATCGCCGTCGTGGCGCTATTGCTCTTCGGCGACGTGGCCAGGTAGATGGCGCATTGGGAAAGAATAAGCGCCGACTCGGGATATCCTATCTTATTCACCGCATCGAAACAGGCGTTGGCCAGCAGCAGGGCATTGGGGTTGGCGTTACCGATATCCTCGCTGGCCAGGATCAGCAGCCGCCGCGCGACGAACTTCACATCCTCGCCGCCTTCGATCATCCGGGCCAACCAGTACACCGCCGCGTTGGGGTCGCTGCCGCGGATGCATTTGATGAATGCGGAGATGATATCATAGTGTTGTTCGCCTTTCTTGTCATACAGGGCCACCCGTTGCTGGGCGATCTCCATGACAACGGCATCGGTGACGACGGCGCCCTTGCCCGCCGCGTCGCAGACGACTTCCAGCAGATTCAGTAGTTTTCGCGCGTCCCCGCCGGAGAGATTGATCAGGGCGCCCCGGTCCTGTAATTCGATACCGAGATCCCGTAGCCAGGGGTCGGTCTGCAGGGCATGATCGATCAGCCGGTTCAGGTCATCCTCGTTGAGCGGTTTCAGCACATACACCTGGCAGCGGCTCAGCAGGGCGCTATTCACCTCAAAGGAGGGGTTCTCGGTAGTCGCCCCGATAAGCGTCACTATTCCCTTTTCCACGGCGCCCAGCAGGGCATCCTGCTGTCCCTTGTTGAAGCGGTGGATCTCGTCGATGAAAAGGATGGCTTTCTCCATCCCCTTCGCCTCG
>Ga0210400_10006010_pt1 | contig 10246 bp, 8 predicted proteins | sample IncBWH26MmetaG_FD_155456 | JGI IMG/M metagenome (GOLD analysis project Ga0210400, IMG submission 155456) | Forest soil microbial communities from Barre Woods Harvard Forest LTER site, Petersham, Massachusetts, United States - Inc-BW-H-26-M | ecosystem: Environmental > Terrestrial > Soil >... | reverse complement strand
AAGAAACCCGAACACAAAAAGCAAATTGAGCAATACCAATACGCTCTTAAAAAGATTTCAGGTAAAGAAGTAAAGGCTTTTCTGATTTATTTGCCTTCCGAAGGACATAAGCATGAAAGCGATGTGCTGGAGATATAAAAAGCACTTTTATTCCCCTGTTTGCTGTCTAAAAAATGCTATTTTTGCACTTAGTCCGCTAGGTAGTTTATGTACACACTTTTCTTAAAAGAAATAAAAAGCTTTCTCACCTCTTTGGCAGGGTACATTTCGATAGGGGTTTTCTTGACCATCACAGGCACTTTTTTATGGATTATCAGTTCAGAAAGTACAGGGGGATTTAATATTTTAGATAACGGTTTTGCCAGTATCGATCCTTTATTTTCTATTGCACCAATGGTATACTTGTTTTTAATTCCGGCAATTACCATGCGTAGTTTTGCGGAAGAAAAAAAGACCGGAACCATCGAACTTTTATTTACCCGTCCGCTTACGGAGTTACAAATTATTCTTGCAAAATATCTTGCGGGAGTTGCGTTAGTGGTCGTTTCTTTATTACCAACTTTATTTTATTATTATTCGGTTTATAAATTGGGTTATCCTCCCGGAAACATAGACAGTGGCGGAACCTGGGGTTCTTACATTGGCTTACTTTTATTGGGAGCAGGCTTTGTTGCCATTGGTATTTTTGCATCTTCGGTTACCGATAACCAGGTAATTGCTTTTATTCTGGCAATGGCACTTTGTTTTATCTGTTTCAGTGGTTTTGAATATTTCGCGCAATCGGGTATGGCCGGAAAGATTGAACCTTTCATTATGGCTTTAGGCATCAGTTCGCATTACGCGTCATTGAGCAGGGGAGTGGTGGATACACGTGATGTGCTTTACTTTTTAAGCCTTGTAACTTTTTTTATTTTACTAACCCGTTTTACTTTGGAAAAACGTAAATGGCAATGAACAGAAGTGTAAAATCAAGGCACATCTCTCAGCTTGTAATAACTTTTGTTATTCTGTTGCTGCTTAATTACGTGGGCTCGTATTATTTTTTACGTTTTGACCTTACCAGTGAAAAGCGTTATACTTTGAGTGAGGAAACTGTTGATATGCTGAAGAACCTCGACGATAATATATACCTGAAAGTTTACCTTTCCGGCGATTTTAATTCAGACTTTACGCGTTTACGCAACGAAGCAAAAGAAATGCTTGACGAGTTTCGCGTGTATGCCAAAAAAGGTTTGGATTATGAATTTATAAATATTTACGAGCCGAAGTTTGAAAAGGATATCGTAAATATACAACGTCAATTGTATGAAAAAGGAATCAATCCCATAGAATTAAAATCGAAAACAGAAAAAGGTCAGAACAGGCAAGTGGTTTTTCCCGGTGCAATCGTTTATTATAAAGGAAAGGAGGATGTCTGGCAAATTTACGACCAGCCCGTCGGCGTCGCACAAAATCAGGCAGTAAATAATTCGGTTGAGGGTTTGGAATACGGGTTATCAAACGCCATCCGTAAATTACAAAGATTAATTCGTCCACGCGTTGCATTTATACGCGGTCACCACGAGTTAGATACCAATCAAACAAAAGATATTTACCGTTCGCTAAGTGAATATTACGATGTTGATTATATCCGCATTAAAGGAAGGTTGCGTTCTTTAAAACCTTACTCGGCAATTATTCTTGCATGGCCGGATACTGTGGTTGGCGAGCGCGATAAATTTTTAATAGACCAGTTTATTATGAACGGGGGCAAGGTGCTTTGGTGTCTTGAACCTGTTTATACCAATACAGATTCACTCAGTTTAAAAGGATATACGCTTGGCCTCGATAATAATATTAATCTGAATGATATGTTGTTCAGCTACGGTGTGCGTGTAAACCCCGAACTTGTTCAGGATATGCAATGTGGTGCCATTCCGGTTAATCGTGGCTTTAAAGGCGGCCAGGCAGACATACAATTATTTCCGTGGATTTATAAACCACTCGTTCTGCCGACTACAATGCATCCCATTGTAAAAAATTTGGATTTGATCCGCTTTGATTTTGCGGGAACGATTGATACCGTGAAAGCGGAAGGAGTTAAAAAAACGATTTTATTGGCTTCTTCAAAATATTCGCGTGCGCAGGCAGTACCCGCGCGTATTGCACTTGCAATGGTGAGTAATCAATTAAACGAGAAAAAATTTAAAGACGGAAATAAACCTCTCGCAGTTTTATTGGAAGGAAGATTTACTTCTGCTTACGAAAATCGTATTAATGATACTATTTCGCGCGACAGCGTCATTGCATTTAAAAATAAAAGCGTTCCTACTTCCATGATTGTTATTTCCGACGGAGATATAATCAAAAACGGATTTAATTACCAGACTATGGCTATCTCCGAACTGGGTTACGATCGTTATATGAAACAAACTTTTGCCAATAAAACATTTTTATTGAATTGTATGAATTATTTGATTGACGGGCCAAAATTAATGAGCATCCGTACCCGCGAGGTGAAATTGAGATTGCTCGACCGTAAAAAAACGGACGAAAACCCGATGAAATGGAAAATGTATAATGTGTTATTTCCATTGGTAATCGTGGCTGTTTCAGGATATATTCTGGCAATTATAAGAAGAAAAAAATTCAGTGTAACAAAAGCAAAGTAACATGAACAAAAGAGCGCGCGCTATATCAGTTGTTTTTATCATAGTCATCATTCCTTCGGTAATGTTGATTATGAAAAACAAAGGCAAAACCCTGAATGGAAAAGACACCGATTTTGCCGTGGAAGATACATCTGCTGTAACAAAAATTTTCATCGCCAATAAATTAGGCGGAAAAGTTACTTTAGAACGCAAAGAGGGGCAAGGCTGGATGGTAAACGATAAATACCCTGCCCGCCGTGATGATATAGAATTACTTTTAGAAACTTTTAAAAATGTCCAGGTTCGTTATCCCGCCCCCGCAAATGCGCAGGAGAACCTCATTAAAAAAATGTCGGCTCAATCTGTAAAATGCGAAATTTATTGTAAGGGAGAATTAACGCGTATTTGGTATATCGGTAATGAAACGCAGGATTTAAAAGGAACTTTTTGCCTTCTGCAGGACCCAAATGCCGAGAAACCTTTCGAAACAGTTTATGTATTGGAAATTCCGGGGTTTGTGGGAGTAATTACTCCGCGTTTTTTTACGGCCGAAGAAAACTGGCGTGAAAAAAGAGTGTTATCGCTTTTGCCGAGTCAGATAAAAAATGTTTCGCTGAATATGATTGGCCAGCCGGATTCTTCTTTTTCTATTGACGTAGCCGGGTTGCATAATTTTTCGGTGAAGACGTTGTCAAATAAAATAATTGCGCCTTTTGATACGCTTGCGGTGCAACAGTACCTTTCGTATTTTATGGCTTTGTATGTAGAGGCCTGGGCCACCAACTCAACCGATCATGAAATAGACTCCGTTAAAAAGACAAATTATTTCATTGAAATAAGTATTACTGATAACAATAATAAAAACGAGAAATTTAAATTCTTTCACAAGAAACCCTTGCCCAAAAATGAAGTTATTGAAGGTGTAAAAATGCCCTACGACCCCGAAAATATGTTTATGAAACTCCGCGATGATAAAGAGTTTGCGCGCGTTGGGGTTTATACATGGGGCAAACTTTTTCAATCATCTTCTTACTTCCTTCCGAAGCGTGTTAAAAAGTAGTTAAAAACTAAGCATAACTTAAAAGGGCTCGTGGTGCTTATGCTTTAACTTTGTTGGGCTTAAAGAAAAAATTTATGAATTTTATTGTATCAACAACTGTACTGCTAAAACACTTAAAATCTATCAGTGGAGTATTAAATTCCAGCAACACTATTCCCATCCTGGATAATTTTTTATTTGAAGTAACACCGGGTAAACTGGTGGTTTCCGCTTCTGATATGGAAACTACAGTAACTACCACACTAAAGGTAGAAGCTAAGGATAGCGGCAACATTTGCATTCCTGCAAAGCCCCTGGTTGATACATTAAGCAACTTTCCCGAACAACCTCTTACTTTTTCAATTGATAAAAAGAATTTTGGTATAAAAATCAGCACCGATAACGGTGAGTATAAATTAACCGGTCACAATCCCGAAGAATACCCTCACGCGCCAAAATTGGAGGGCTCTTCAAGCATCGTTATGAAAACGGATGTATTAGGCACTGCCATCACCAAAACTTTATTTGCAACCAGTAACGATGATTTGCGTCCTGTTATGTGCGGTGTATTTTGCCAGTTTGCGGAGAACGATACCATTTTTGTTGCAACTGATGCGCACAAATTGGTGCGTTACCGCCGGCTTGATTCTAAGGCTACAAGCCCCGCCTCTTTCATTATGCCTAAAAAGCCGCTTAATATGCTTAAAAATTTGTTAGCGGGTACTGATGATGTGGTAAATATTGAATTCAACAAAACAAACGCTTCATTTACTTTTGGCCATACTACTTTGGTTTGCCGTTTAATTGACGGGAAATATCCCAACTACGAAGCGGTTATTCCTAAAACCAACCCGAATAAATTAGTTGTAGACCGTTCTGCTTTTATGGGCGCGCTTAAGCGTGTAAGTGTTTTCTCCAACAAAGCCACACACCAGATTCGTTTAAAAATTACCGGCTCGCAATTAAGTATTTCAGCTGAGGATTTGGATTTTGCCAACGAAGCAAATGAGCGTTTAACCTGTACCTACACAGGCGAGGATTTGGAAATAGGATTCAACTCAAAATTTTTGCTGGATATGCTTTATAACATTGAAGGTGATGAATTGCAGGTTGAAATGAGCGCTCCTAACCGCGCGGGTATTATTACTCCTACTAAAAAAGATAACACCGCAGAAGATGTGTTAATGCTGGTAATGCCGGTAATGCTCAACAACTAATAAGGACTGAGGTTTATTACTTTTAATTTTTTTCTTTTACCGAGACTGACTCTCTTTTTTTCAAGAAGTTTAATTAGTATACCTGTAGAAACCAGGCAGGCTCCGATTATAACTATTCGGGGTTTAATAATCGTATTCTCATCATGAATGACGTTGTTAAAGGCGTCAATTATAATTATGCCAATGCCGGCCCTGATGAGTAATTTTGAAAACGCACTGGAAATACGGTTTGTACGGTTGAAAATCAGCATCCGTATTTCTTTTATCACAATCGTATCGCTTCTTTTTTTGTTCGCGATAATAATTGCGCTGTCGCCAATGGCTATAATTTTTCCGGAATAAGTTTTTTGGCCCGACTTAACTTTTAAAGAAATTTCGTCCTGCCTGTAAAAATGCCTTTGCTTTATTTTAAATCCGTTTGTTTCTAAAACAAGTGTGTTTTGCGCAGCGCAAAAAAAAGAAATCAGGAGAAAAAGAAATATAGGAAGTGTATACTTCACTAATTGGCTTTCACAAATTTTAAAACAGAAATATTTTTCCCTTCTTTATCTTCCAGCTTCAGAAAATAGCTTCCGTTATCAAGTGCAGACAGATCAATTTCGTTTTTACTGTTCGATTCTGCTTTAAACCGCATCACTTCATTCCCTAAAACGGAATAAACGCCGATGATAAAAATTGTTTGAGCATCGCATTTAATTTCTAATTGCGCTTTCTCTGTAAGGGGGTTAGGAAATAAATTTAAATGAACGCCCTTATCGTAATTATGTAATGAGGCAGCCCAATAAAAAAGTGTATCACCAAAGCATTGTGTAATGGTTTGCGTTATACCGGCATTTGTAATTGAATCGCTTTCAAAACGAACTAAAAAAGCGTCATCTAAACCCAAAGCCGGATTGGTGCTGCAAATTTGTTGGGCACTTCCGACTACAACAACTCTTCCGCTGCTGCTGTAAATTCCGCTATACCCGTAGTCATTATATTGCAATCCGCAATCGTGTGCAAAACCCGTTATCCATGTTAAATCAGGGTGAAAGCCCACCATAAACAAATTCATTCCGCCTAATCCTCCGCTTGCGGTCCCTATTGTATAAATATTTCCGTAACTGGTTTTTACAACCTGGTTAAAACAAACATATTCTCCTGTTGATGTTAATCCTCCCCGATACGGCCCGAATATAAAATTAAGCGAAGTATCCATTCTTGCAATCATTGATTGAGTAGAGTTGCTGTCAATCAAATCGGTTTTACCGCAAACGAAAAATGTATTGGCATCGTAAGCAGTTATTCCTTTTAATTCTTCACCATAATGATGAATACCTCCTATAAAATTCTGACTTATAAAATTTCCGTTCGTGTCAAGTTTCATTATCCACGCATCCGAAATTGAGTCTGTAGCGTGGGTAAGGTTGTTTCCCACGGCGTAAATGCGGTTATTTATTACATAAACACTGTTAAATTTCTCATCCAGTGCACCGCCATAATGTTTGTTCCAAAGGGTATCACCGTTTTTATTAATGCGAATTAAATACGCGTCGGCATTTCCGTACGAATTGGTATAAGTTTCTCCGCACAAAATAAAACCACCGTCGGGCATCGGAGTGCTTCCGTAAATAAAATCCCAATCAGAACCACTCACGGTTTTTTGCCATAATAAATTTCCGTTTTTGTCAACTTTAAAATAATATGCGTCATATCCGTTAGGCGGATTAAAAGAGTTGCTGTAACCGGCAACGAAAAAACTACTGTCGGCCGTAACTTCAACGCTGTATCCCCAATCGTTCTGGCTGCCACCAAAGGGGTAAGACCACAGGTGGTTGCCCATACTGTCGGTTTTTATGAGGTAAACAGAAGTGTTTCCCTGCCCGAAACTACTGGTAGTTCCTGCAATGATATATTGTTTACCGGGCAATTCTTTAATGCTGCGGGCTTCATCAAAATTTTTACCTCCGTACAAATAAAAATATTCTTTGGTCGCTTCGTATTTAGTGGTTTGCGAAAAAAGACAACCGGTCAAAAAACAAAATATGTAAAGTAAATGGCGCATTATAATTTTTTACTAAGGCTTACAAATAATCCTTGTCCTAATGTTTGTTTGGGCGCTATAAATCCCTGCAGGGCGTTACTTCCTATACGAAGATACCACATTTTATAATTATATTCAACATTTAACCCGTAAGTCATTTTGCCGTAACCGCCAATCCCCACATGTATGGTGGTAATAAAGCTTTTGCAAATGGTAAACTGCCCTTCGGCAAAAACATAGGGTTTGTAATTTCCCTGGAAAATGTGGCGGAATCCATTGGTAAGCGAGAATAAATTACTGAACTTGATAGTGTGCATCAGCAAAAAGGAAGTGGGCAGGTTGGTTGATTTTTTTTGCTTGCTGGAGATAATAAAGTGTTTGGTGATGGAATCTTTTGAAAGATGTTTTATAGCCGTATCGCTTACCTGGAAAAGATTGTTAATGGTAATGCCTCTGTAAATATAATTGGTGTCGAAATTTAAATTTAATGTGTTTGTATTCCAGTGAATAAATCCGAGATTATTTACGGAAATATAAAATTTACTGGGCCCGAGCTTTCCTTCGTAAGGCATGTCCGCAAAAAATTCGGCAGAGGCTCCGTTGCCGTTAAATGCCCCGAGCCCTTGTTTGTTTTTTGCGGTATCGCTGGTAGTAAATGAGCCATGCATGTTCAGGTAAATTTCTGAAGCATCTGCGGCTGTGTACACAGAAGAGGAGCCCGTATTTACCTGGAATAAATTCTGACCTTTTAAATACGATACCGAAAATCCCACACGCGCACTGGTGTCAATTTTATCCCATATCAAACCCAATTTCACTTCCTGAAATTTGAAATGGTTAACGGTAGTACCACCTATGTTCGCGGTTTTCCCCGCAAACATTTTATTACCGAAAAAAGCCATCGAAAAAAAATCATCACTGAAGGTACTGTTAAAAAATTCTACCTGTTTTAAGCCGGTAACAAAACTGTATTTGCTGTTTTTAAATCCCCAAAATGCCGTTACGCCTGCTGCGTACGAACCTCCTGCCCGGTTGGCAGACATTAGTTTGTTCTCCACATTGGCTTTGGTCATGCTGTCAAGATGACCCCCCTGTATAAAGCGGTTTACAAAAGCATTTTGTATGGCGGTTGAATTAAAATCATATTCGGCATGTGCAGAAACGCTTCGGCCGTATTTTATATAGTATAAAAAATCATTATTAAACTGACCAAACAACGAAGAACATAAACCGGAAAGAAAAAAAACAAATACTATTCTCCTCATTTCCCAATCGTGTAATTAATATCGGCGGTCAGCAACAAATCCAAAGCGTAGTAATCGTAAAATTTAATCCGGTTGGGTTGGGAGGCGGTGTTAAATGTGGCCGAGTAATAGATGTATTTCGCTTTTTGCAGGTTGGCAATTTTGCTTGTGTTAAGGGGGACAAAAAGTTTGCTTTGCATCGGGGCAATAACTTTAAAATTTGCATCGAGCATTGGTGCTTGTATAGTGTTGGGCGTTGCAAATAAGATATCAATAACATGTTTATTCGCATCAAGTAAATAGCCCTGCAGGTTAATGCTGAAGGGATAGGAATTTTCCGCTGTTAAAATTAATTGCCCGTGGTTTATATTTTTAAATTGATTGATGTTTGAGAGATTCAGTGCAACCGTATCCGCCAGAACAATATTACTTGCTGAGAAGTATAGCGGAATATCCGCATTTAAATACGCTTTAAAGCCTGTTCCGTAATAAGCAAAATCGTTATTGCCGCCTTGATTTCCCGCCGGATTTAGCTGTGTATTCAGTTTGTAAATAAACTTATCGGGCAATATCCCGATGAAAGAAGTGATGTTTGAATTGTTGTTGTTAAGCGTAATAGTTTTTGCAGAAGCAGTTACCGGCGCGTTTGGTCCGTTGTTTATGGCTCCGTTTATATTGTAAGGCGTATTTATTACGGTTGATGTTAGTACTGTTGTTGTTGCGTTAGGTGTACTTGTAGCAGAAAGTTTTGCAATAGTGGCACGCATAGCCACACCGAATTCATTTATAATTTTTAAATTCACATTGGCGCTGTTTAAATTCAGCATACCCGATTTGATAGTTTTAAAAATTTTAAAACCGGTGGTATCGGGCCCAATTGTTACAGTTTGGTTGCCGAAATATCCTTGCGCGTATTGGGGAATTATACCGGTGAAAGTGAATTTGGATGTTAAGCCTTTATTTACATAAATCGTATCCTTTGGCGCCGCGGTTGAAGATACGCTTACATCGCCTGACTGATCAATTGTATTATTCAGGTTGTGATTCAGCCCTGTAAAATCAATATCATATCCTGCAAGATTAATAGTGCAACTGTTTGTTCCCGGTGCAATAAATACTCCTGCACTATAAGTGGCAGGCGGAATTTTAAAAATGGTATCAAGTATTAAATTGTTTTTTTTGCCTGATAATAATTTATAATGGTATTCCAACGGTTCTCCTACTGTGTTTACTAACTCAACTTTCACATGTCCTTGTCTTATTGAAGCATGTGTCAACTGAATTCCGTTCGGAAAATTGTAATAACTTTCACTTGTGTTCGAGAATAAAAGATCTCCGGGATGGATTTCAATAGGAAAAAATGTGTTTGTGGAAACCGTTATCAGGGTAGTATCGGGAATTTTTAAAAGACTGTCGATACCGTAATTAATGAGAGTAGTTTCAAAAGCAATTTTTAAAGTGCTGTCAGGGTTGGATTTCAACAAAGTGTCGGGAAACATACTTCCTAAGGTTAAACTTCCGTGTGCCAACGGGGCAACAAAATCATCTTCCCAGTAAGTACTTTCTTTACGGCACCCCGATAATATGAAAAACACGGACAAGGTTATAGTAAGGCCATGTTTTATCGTTTTAAGCATCCAACAAATATAAGTTTTTTAAAACTTAACGTTTGCTAACGGGCTTTTATTATTAGCGCCCCTTTTTGTATGTTTTGATCCGGTTGAAAAGTTTTTTCCACAAAAAGTACTTTTTTCTTGCATGTGTAGGGCTTCTGTAGTACTTTTGCGCCCCCTTATTAAACAAAGGTTCTTTGAATAAGGGTTTTCAAAAAATAATTTGAAAATAATTTTGTTAAAGTAAAATAGTTAATTACTTTTGCACCCCCAATTTGTTGGGAATTAGTTCTGAGGTTTATTGAAAGCGGTTAAAAACAGGAGAATGGATCTCTAAAGAAGGAGTTTTTTTCTTTTTGTTTGAGATTGATTTTACAATACAAGTTCTTTGAAAGAAATGAATAGCCAAAAAGCAGGTAAAATGCGACCTGAGTTAAGAGTTATGGATGTAAGAGTTAAGAGTTGCGAGACGAATAACTT
>Ga0210400_10006009_pt1 | contig 10247 bp, 8 predicted proteins | sample IncBWH26MmetaG_FD_155456 | JGI IMG/M metagenome (GOLD analysis project Ga0210400, IMG submission 155456) | Forest soil microbial communities from Barre Woods Harvard Forest LTER site, Petersham, Massachusetts, United States - Inc-BW-H-26-M | ecosystem: Environmental > Terrestrial > Soil >... | reverse complement strand
GCTGGATCACCTGGGTCACGATTCTCTCAGCCACTGTGTTTCTGATCGATTATCTGTACTCGAGCGGTTCCCTCTGGAGCGCCGGCATGCGCACCATCGGTTACTCGGCTGTCGACCTGGCGTTTGACGGCTTGCTGGTGATGGTGCTCGGGGGGCGGCCGAGGGCGCTCGTCACCTTGTGCCGCTGGAGAGGGCTGGTTTGGGTCGGAACCATTTCTTACGGACTATATCTGCTCCACGGCTCCGCGGGAACCATCGTGCGGCGCTTTTCGACCAAACTGGGGATTTACCCGCACGGTTCGGCCGAGTTTGTTATGTGCATGGCCGTCGCGATGCTCGCCGCCTGGGCTTCCTGGTCCGTCTTCGAATCGCCCATCTTGAAGTTAAAAGACCGCTTCGCGGCGGCTGAGCGGGTATGATCAAAAAGTGCCGCGCACCGATCTGTACTTAAAAATCGAACTCGATCTGGACCCGAAAGAAAAGCCCGAGCGAGTGGCCACGGAAATCTGCCGGACCATCCGCAGAATCTACGGCGTCCGCAAGGCAGAAGTATCCAGCATGGTGGAACGGGACGAGTCCTGACTGCATCATGAGATCATGCTTACAAGAGGTGCCCGAGGAACCGATGAAGTTTAAACTAATCACCGCGGCGACGCTTGGTGCGGGGCTATTGTCCGCCGCCGAAGCGCCCGAACGCCTGGGAGCCGCGGCCAATTCCCTGAAAGAAGTCATGGGAATCCCCGATAAATCCATTCCGCAGGACCTTCTCACCCGAGCCCAGTGCATCGTGATCGTTCCCGGCCTGAAGAAGGCCGCTTTCATCGTGGGCGCCAAGTACGGCCGGGGATTTGCTAGCTGCCGCCGCCCGGGCGGCGTGGGCTGGTCCGCGCCCGGCTCCGTTCGCGTGGAGGGCGGGAGCTTCGGTTTCCAGATCGGCGGCGCGGCGACCGATGTGTTCATGCTGGTGATGAACCGCAAGGGCATGGACCGGCTGCTCTCAACGAAATTCACGTTAGGCGCTGACGCGTCCGTCGCGGCTGGACCGGTCGGCCGATCCACTCAAGCCGAAACCGATGCCGCCCTGACCGCCGAGATCCTTACTTGGTCCCGTGAGCGGGGTCTTTTCGCGGGCGTCTCCTTGAGCGGCGCCACGCTGCGCGAGGATGGGGATTGGAACGCGGAACTGTACGGCAAGAAGATCACGAATCGCGACATCATTGTGAAGAACACCGTGAAACCGCCCAAGGAGGCGGGATCTTTGATGACCGAACTCAACCGCTATTCAAGCCGGAAATAGAATATGGGCGATTCCGAAGTCTCCGGGCGCATGCGCGATGACTGGAACGCTCGCGCGCGCGAGGATGCCGGATACTACGTGGCCTTCGGCCGCCGCGAACAGAACGACGCGGACTTTTACGCCACCGCCACCGAAGTGGTGAATGGACTGGAGAAGGAACTACTCCGCGTGCCCGCGGCCCAGCGGCGCGAGTGGAAGGCGCTTGAGATCGGTTGCGGCCCGGGACGCCTGATGCGCCCCATGAGCCGGCACTTCGCCGAGATCCATGGCGTGGACGTTTCCGATGAGATGATCGCCTTGGCGCGCGGGCGGCTGGCTGATATTCCGAACGCGCATCCGCATGTGAGCGACGGCGCCAGCCTGCGTGAGTTTCCCGAGGATTGGTTCGATTTCGTTTACTCCTACGCGGTCTTCCAGCACATCCCCAGCCGCGAGGTCGTCTCCGAATATATGCGCGAGATTCACCGCGTGCTCAAACCCGGCGGCCTGGCGCGGCTCCAGTTCAACGGATTGCCGCGGGGCGGGGATTCCTCATATGACACGTGGTCCGGCGCGCGGTTCAGCACCAGCGAGCTGCTTGAATTCACCGAATCTCGCGACCTCCAGGTGCTCGCTCTCGAAGGCGCGTTGACCCAATACATGTGGACCTCGTGGCGCAAGCTTCCGGCCGGATGGCAAGCCGTGCAGCGTGACCGGACGTTCGCCGAATATCCCTCGCGGATCCGCCGCGTCAGCAATTCGCACAGTTCGGAGCCTGGCGCGCCAAGTCGCGGTTGCTTCGCTTCCATCTGCCTGTGGGTCGAGAACCTGCCGGTCGAGGCGGGACTGCACCATTTGCGGGTGGCCGTGGGCGATTCGCTCGGGACCGTCACCTACATCGGCGCTCTTACCAATGACGGGGTTCAGCAGGTGAGCGTGATTCTCCCCGAGCTCGAGGCCACCGGGTTGTTGCCCGTCGAGCTGCGCTGGCTGGAGACGCCTATTGCCCCGCCCGCGACCCTGCGTGTGATTCCTCCGGCACCCTCCGTGCCCGTCATCAAATCGGTTACCGACGGCGTGCACCTGGTAGCCGGAAAGCGCATCGAAACCCGCCAAGTCAAGGTGACCATCGAGGAAGTCGCGCGCCCGCACGAAATCGAGGCCATCATTGGCGGGCATCCGGTGGTCGATCTGGAGTTTTTCTGCATCGATCCGCGCCCGCAGAGATTTGAGGTGAATTTCCGGCTGCCCGAAGAGATCGGACCGGGAAGGCACGAGCTTCAGGTGCGCATAGGACGGCGCAAGCTCGCGCCGGTGATGCTGGAAGTCACTTCGTGACTGATTACAGGGGTCACTTCGTGACGGCAGTGTGCGGAGCCTGCGCCTTCCGGTAGTCGCTCCAGCCCTTCCAGCCGAGGTTCGCGCCCAGAACCACGAGCGCCACGCACAGTACGAAGCGCAGTTTCTTCGAAGGCATCCTTGAGGCTAGCAATCCGCCCACCAGCGCTCCGGCCGCACCACCGATCAGCAGCTTGATTAACACCGGAGTATTCAGATCGCCGAGCGCCGCGTGAATCCCTCCGCCCACCAACGACAGCACCAGTCCGAAACTCAAATCCGTCCCGACCACTGCCGCTGGACTAAGCAGGGTCATGTTCATCAGGCACAGCGCGCCCAAAGCGCCGGCCCCCGCAGAGGAAAAGCCTACTTCGATGCCGATCGGTAAGCCGACCGCGGCCAGCCACGGAGTCCGGTCATGCCGGGTGATGTTCGAAAAGCGGAAAAGGTTGATGGCCGCGATACCGACAATCGTGAACCCGACGAACGCCGTCAGCAGATCGCTCTTGAACCCCTGCAGCAGCAGAGTCCCGATGAGGACTCCGGGCAGTCCGGTCGCCATCAGGAACCCGAACGCGCGCCAGTTGACTTGCTTACGAGCGATGTACAGCGGCGTTGTCAGGATCTTAACCGCGGCCCCGAAGATCAGCGCCGTGCCCACCGCCTGCTTGGTCGGCATGCCGAGCAGAAGAATCAACAGCGGCGTGGTCATCGAGCCCGCGCCAACTCCGGTGATCGCGATGAAAATCGCGATGATAAATCCGAGCGCAATTTCCATGATCTAATCTATGGGTCTATTTCTCTTGGATGTGAATACCGCACTCGAGCTTGCCCTGGCCCTGCCAGCGGCCGGAACGCGGATCATTGGGATCCAGCGGCAGTTTCGTGCAAGGTTGGCAGCCGATGCTGGTATACCCGAGATCGTACAGCGAAAGCTCGGGGATGCCGTGCGCCTGCATGTACTGATAGACGTCGCGCGTGGTCCAATCCGCCAGCGGGCTGATCTTCTGGATCATTTTCCCACCAGACAATTTAAAGGGTTCCACCTGCTGAAGATTCGCGCGCGTGGGCGATTGATCGCGCCGCAGAGCCGTGAACCAGGCGTCGTAAGGCTCAAGACCGGCGAAGAGCGGCTCCACCTTCCGCAGCTTGCAGCAGCGGCTCGGATCGGTCTGGTTCAGAATCCCAAACTGCGATTCCTGGTCGGCTACACTCTGCTTGGCTTCGAGGTTAAATAGGTTGAGTTTCCAATCCGCGGCCAATTTGTCGCGATACTCGATGGTCTCCGGGAAATGATATCCGGTCTCGAGAAACAGCACCGGAATCCGCGGCTTTTGGGCCAGCAGCATGTGCACCAGCACCACGCACTCGGATTGGAAGCTGGACGTAACACAGGGCGCGGCGGCGTCCTTGAGGATTTTGGAGATCAACTCCTGAGCCTGTTCGGTCTTCGCGTCAATTGTAATCGCACTCATTTCAATACGCCTTTGAGTAACCCACGGACCACTTCCATGGCCTGCGCGTCGTCGGACGGCAGATTGAGGTGCGAGCCCTCGGGAACCGCGGCGCGCACCAGCCGGACCAGGCGATCCGCGGCGTCTTCAAGCGACCCTTCGGCTTCGGCCAGAATCATGCCCGCTCCTGCCGTATGGTTGGTCTTCCGGTCGATCAGAATGAAGCTTCCGGTGACGCGGTTCCCCTGATACGGATCGAAGAACAGCGGCTTGGCGGTCGCGATGCGCACCACCCCGATCTCATTCATCGCCAGGCTCGTGGCGGGTTCGGTTTCGAGCGTCGCCACGTTCACCAGATGCCGCACGCCGTCCACGCGGGTCGGCACGGTATGGGACGTGTGCTTGACAAGATAATCGTGCGCCGGATCAAGTGGATGGGCGTCGAACCAGACCATGGTCGCGTCGAATATCCGGGCGGATAGCGGCGGCGCCCCGGACGAGATCATGTCGCCGCGGCTGATGTCGACCTCATCGGCCAGTGTCAGCGTGACCGACATGGGCGCATGCGCCATCTCCAGGTCGCCGTCGAAGGTGACGACGCGCTTTACTTTCGAGCGCCGGCCGGACGGCAGCGCCTGTACCTCGTCCCCTGGCCTGATAGTCCCGGAACCAATCAACCCCGCATACCCGCGGAAGGTTTGATCCGGCCGGACCACTCTTTGCACAGCCATGCGGAAAGGCGCCTGCACCATGTTGTCGGCGGGATCCACCGTTTCCAGGTACTCGAGCAGGCACGGGCCATCGAACCACGGCATGTGCGAGCCGCGATCGACCACGTTATCGCCCTTCAAGGCGCTTAACGGGAGGAAGTAATAATTCTTGGTGCCGATGCGCTCCAGGAACGGCTCGAATTCCGCGCGGATGCGATTGAAAACTTCCTGGTCATACCCCACCAGGTCCATCTTGTTGACCGCGATCACGAAATTCGGGATGCCCAGCAGCGTCGCGATGAACGCGTGCCGGCGCGATTGCGTGGTCAGCCCGCGGTGCGCGTCCAGCAGAATGATGGCCAGCTCGGCGGTCGAAGCGCCGGTGGCCATGTTGCGCGTGTACTGCTCGTGCCCCGGCGTGTCCGCCAGGATGAATTTGCGTTTGGGCGTCGCGAAGTAGCGGTACGCCACATCGATGGTGATGCCCTGCTCGCGCTCCGCCCGCAGCCCGTCGGTCAGCAGCGAAAAATCGATCTGGCCGCCACGAACGGCCGATTTAAGCTGATCTTCGTAGGCGCCCTTGGCGTCATGCAGCAGCCGCCCGATCAACGTGCTCTTGCCGTCGTCGACGCTGCCCGCCGTGGTCAGACGCAGCAGGCCCTTGGACTCCTCGGCTGCTAAAAATTCCTCGATATTGAACGACGGCTGGGTGGGGGTTTGCACGAGCGTTGCAGCAGCCATTCTAACGCGTCTCCTGGTTTGTGTTGAACGGGTCCATCAGAAATAACCTTCCCGCTTCTTCAATTCCATCGATCCTTCCCGGTCGTGATCGATCAAGCGATTCTCGCGCTCCGAATTTCGCACCGCCACCAGCTCTGCGATGATTTTTGGCAGCGTATCGGCATCCGACCGCACCGCTCCCGTGCACGGCGAGCAGCCCAGGGACCGCATCCGGCACCGGACGGTTTCTAGACGATCGCCCAGTTGGGGCTTCACGAAATCCTGCTCGGGCACGATCAGCGAGTTCCCGCGCACCAGCACCTGCCGGTCTTTGGCGAAATACAGCGGCACAATCGGGATATTCTCCACGTGGATGTACTGCCACACGTCCATCTCGGTCCAGTTGGAGAGCGGAAACACGCGGATGCTCTCGCCCGGTTCCACTCGCCCATTGAAGAGATTCCATAGCTCGGGACGCTGGTTCTTTGGATCCCACTGCCCCAGCGAATCGCGGAAGGAGAAAATCCGCTCCTTGGCGCGCGATTTTTCCTCGTCCCGCCGGGCCCCGCCGAAGGCCGCGTCGAAGCTGCCTGCGCGCAGCGCGTCGAGTAACGATTGGGTCTTCAGCAACCCGCAGCAACGCTCCGTTCCCAGCCGGAAAGGGTTCGCGCCCGCCTCCAGCGCGGAGGTGTTCGAGTGCACGATCAGCTTCACGCCCAGCTGGGCCGCGAACCGGTCGCGAAATTCAATCATTTCTCTGAATTTGTAGGTAGTGTCCACGTGCAGCAGCGGAAACGGGATGGGACCCGGGAAGAACGCTTTCTGCGCCAGCCGGACCATGACCGACGAATCCTTGCCGATCGAGTACAGCATCACCGGACGCTGAAACTCCGAGGCTACTTCGCGGATGATATGGATGCTTTCAGCCTCTAAAGCCTGTAAGTGACTGAGCCTGCTCACGTAGCTAAGTATAGCATGAAAGGTACATTGTCTATTATGAATGTGGTGATTGCCAAAATCTGCTGATTCGTCAGTGGCATACAATAACTAGGGTGTTTTCTGATTGACACCTCCAGATATGGGGGTTAACATGACCGACAGCGGAAATTCAAAGTTTGGGAGCCACGAAGGTTCCTCCCCCACATATCCAGAAAGGCGTCTACATGGGACAATTAGGGTTGAGTGTTGCTATGAAGCTGAAGGACGTTCGGAGGCCGATACCAGTTCCCGAGCGCATAGGGGTTGTTTTTCCGCGATACTTCACCGCCCGGCTAGAGCCCGGGAAAACCCCTTATGACGACGTGCAATGGGAGCTGCGCAATGCCACCATTGGCAACGACAAGGGCGCGGTCATTTTCGAGCAGCGCGACATCGAAGCGCCGGTGGATTGGTCCCAGACTGCCACCAACATTGTCGTCAGTAAGTATTTCTACGGCAAGATCGGCTCGCCAGAGCGCGAAAACAGCGTTCGCCAACTGGTTTCCCGCGTGTGCGATACCATCGCCGGCTGGGGCGCCGAGCAGCGCTACTTCAAAACTCCCGAAGACGCCGAGAATTTCCGTTTCGAGCTCACTCACCTGATGCTGACACAGAAGGCGTGCTTCAACTCGCCGGTCTGGTTCAACGTCGGCGTGAAGGAGCCGCGCGGCTATGGCTACTACTTCGACGATGCGGCCAATGCGGTACAGAAACTGAATCCCGGCGAAGTGCGCCCGCAATGCTCGGCGTGCTTCATCAATTCGGTGGGCGACACCCTCGAATCGATCCTGGAATTAGCGAAGACGGAAGGAATGTTATTCAAGTGGGGATCTGGCTCCGGCACTAATCTCTCCACGCTGCGGGAAGAAGACGGGATTCTTTCGGGCGGCGGCCGTGCGTCCGGACCCTTGAGCTTCATGAAGGGCTTCGACGCCTTCGCCGGCGTGATCAAGAGCGGCGGCAAGACCCGCCGCGCCGCGAAAATGGTGATCCTCAACTCCGATCACCCCGACATAGAAGCATTCATCTGGTGCAAGGCCAAGGAAGAAAAGAAAGCGCACACGCTGATCGACGCGGGTTACGATTCTTCGCTCGACGGCGACGCCTACGGCTCCATCTTCTTCCAGAACGCGAACAACAGCGTGCGCGCCACCGACGAGTTCATGGAAGCCGTGGAAGCCGACGGCGACTGGTGGACCAAATCGCGCGTCAACGGCCAGCCCGTCGATCGCTACCAGGCTCGCGAGCTGATGCGTCAGATCGCCGAAGCCACGCACCAGTGCGGCGATCCGGGCATGCAGTTCGATACCACCATCAACCGCTGGCACACCTCCCGGAACACGGCGCGCATCAACGCGTCGAATCCCTGCTCGGAATATATGTTCCTGGACGATTCCGCCTGCAACCTGGCGTCCTTGAACCTGATGAAGTTTGTCGGCGTGGACGGCCAGTTCGACGTCGAGGCCTATCGTCATGCGGTGGACACGGTGATCATGGCGCAGGAAATCATCGTTGACAACGCGGCCTATCCCACCGAGAAGATCGCCAAGAACTCGCACGATTTCCGTCCGCTCGGGCTGGGCTACGCCAATCTGGGCGCGCTGCTCATGTCCATGGGCATTCCCTATGACAGCGATCAAGGCCGCGACTGGGCCGCCGCGCTCACCGCCATCATGTGCGGACAGGCGTACTTGACCAGCGCGCGCATCGCCGCCGATTCCACCGGGCCGTGCGCCGGCTATGCGATCAACGAAGATCCGTTCCTGGACGTGATCCGCATGCACCGCGACGCCACTCTCAGGATCGACAGCAAGCGCGTCCCGCAGGCGCTCTACGAAAACGCCCGCAGGTGCTGGGAAGAAGCCTACGACCTGGGCCGGGTAGCGGGATACCGCAACGCCCAGACCACGGTGATCGCGCCCACTGGCACCATCGGCTTCATGATGGATTGCGATACCACCGGCATCGAGCCCGATTTGGCTCTGGTGAAGTATAAGAAGCTGGTCGGCGGCGGCGTCATCAAGATCGTAAACAACACCGTGCCGAACGCGCTCATCAAGCTGGGCTACACCTCCGAACAGGTCAGCGCCATTGTCGAGCACATCGATTCCACGGGCACCATTGAGGGCGCGCCCCATTTGAAGGACCAGCACCTGGCCGCCTTCGATTGCAGCTTCCGCCCGCAGAACGGCAACCGATCAATTCACTACATGGGCCACGTGCGCATGATGGCCGCGGTGCAGCCGTTTATTTCCGGCGCGATTTCCAAGACCATCAACATGCCGGAAGAATGCACGGCCGAAGACATCATGAACGCGTATACCGAGAGCTGGAAGCTCGGATTGAAGGCGGTCGCGATCTATCGCGACAACTCCAAACGCGTGCAACCCCTCAGTTCAGGCACAGCGAAGGGCGCGAAGGCGGCAACTGGACCCGCGGCCGCGGCGCCTACGATCAAGATCGAAGAGAAAATTGTCTATCGGCCGATCCGCCGAAAACTGCCCGCCGAACGGCACGCTATTACCCACAAGTTTTCGATCGGCGGCCATGAGGGTTACATGACCGTGGGTCTCTATGAGGACGGCTCGCCCGGCGAGCTGTTTGTCACCATGGCCAAGGAAGGCTCCACCATCTCGGGGCTGATGGATTCCTTCGCCACCGCGATCAGCTACGCGCTGCAGTATGGCGTGCCGCTGAAGTTCTTCGTCGACAAGTTCAGCCACGTGCGTTTCGAGCCCAGCGGCTGGACCGGTAACCCCACGGTGCCGTACGCCAAATCCATCATGGATTACATTTTCCGCTGGATGGGCGCGCGCTTCATCGGCGAAGAGTATGCCGCCAGCGGAGAAGCCGGCGAATCCCCGGCGCTGCGCGTCACCGAGCCCGATCCGCAGCAGGCTCTGCCGTTTTCCCCAGTTGTCTCCGACGCCCCGACATGTTCGGAATGCGGCGGCCTGATGACCCGAAACGGATCTTGCTATAAGTGCGAGAACTGTGGCGGGACCAGCGGGTGTAGCTAGGTCCGGATCGAATTTCGTTGTGGCGGCGTGAGCCGCTCGGGTTGTCCGAGCTGTTCGACCACTCTCATTGGAAAACCATCATCGGCGCTCGCGATGGTGGTACTGGCAGCATGTCAGACGACATGACCGGTGAAACTTTTGAATCTATATGAGAAAAATTTCGATTAGTTTTGATTTACGCGAAGACCGCTCCTACGACTCTTTCTTCCTCAGGCTTCTCTACCACGGCGCCGAGGAACGTTTGCCCACGGAATGGACTCTTCTAACCTCACTCAGGGTTGATGAAATCATGGGCGATCTTCAAAAACACATCGACGCCGCAGACCGGCTTCTAGTAACGCAGGTCACTTCGATGTCATCTCGCAATCTGATCAATGGCGAGCAGTTTGGAAGAGGCGCCGCGTGATCGATTCGAGTTGCTGAAGGCGTTCCGCCCGCGAGTTCCGCGGCGATAACAGGGAAGTAGTGGAATACGGATACGCCACCCTGTTCGAACCCATGCCTGAAGATGGCTTCAACGTCCTTATTCCCGCCATCCCTGAGGTCTAAAGACGGTCGAAAAGGCTCGCGAGATGCTATTCGCTGCTACCTGGAAAGCGTCGTGAAAACTGGCGAATCCATTCCGAGCAACGTCGCTGAAATAATGACGGAGCGGGCCAACTTCGCGTAACGGTTCCCATCTACAAGTTTAAAAGGCGGGACTCAGGAGAACATCGAGTTTGCTCGGCCTGCATGCAAAGATTGACAATCC
>Ga0210400_10006008_pt1 | contig 10247 bp, 7 predicted proteins | sample IncBWH26MmetaG_FD_155456 | JGI IMG/M metagenome (GOLD analysis project Ga0210400, IMG submission 155456) | Forest soil microbial communities from Barre Woods Harvard Forest LTER site, Petersham, Massachusetts, United States - Inc-BW-H-26-M | ecosystem: Environmental > Terrestrial > Soil >... | reverse complement strand
GCCCGCAAGCTGGGCATTCCCGTGGTCGCGGTGGTCGATACGAATTGCGATCCCAGCGAAGTGGATTATGTGATTCCAGGCAACGACGACGCGTTGCGCGCCATCCGGCTGTTTACTTCGAAGATTTCGGAGTCGATCGCCGAAGGCGCGCAGTTGATGACCGATAAGCAAGTCGCAGATATGACGGCCGCGACCGAGCAGGCGCAGGCACGGGAAATGCAGCAAGCGGAAGATGCCGCTGCGGCTCTTGAAGTACGAGCCCAGGAAGCGGCGGCGGCCTCTGATCTGGCGGACATCGGCGAAAACATCAGCATGGAAGAAGTGCTGGGCCCGGGGACGCATAAGAAACCGGTGGCGAACGAGGAAGGCGACGTTCCGATCAAGGTGGAGAGCCAGACGGTTTAGGCGGTGGTCAGTGGCTAGTGGTCAGTGACCAGAGAAAACAAACCGGGCGTTTGAGATCAGACCCGCGCGGGTCGTCCGGCGCGGGTCAAAGTTTGTAAGGCAGCATCGAATGAGTGAGGAAGGGTTTCATCGATTATGGGTACTACTACTGTGAACATTTCTGCGACGCAAGTGAAAGACCTCCGGGAGAAGACCGGAGCGCCGATGATGGATTGCAAGCAGGCCCTCACCGAAGCCAAGGGCGACATGGAGCAGGCGGTCGTGATCCTGCGCAAGAAGGGTGTTTCGGTTGCGGCCAAGAAAGCGACCCGTGTGACCAGCGAAGGCGCGGTAACCAGCTACATTCACGCCGGCGGCAAGATTGGTGTGCTTGTCGAGGTCAACTGCGAGAGCGATTTCGTGGCCCGCACCGACGACTTCAGGGAACTGGTGCACGACATCGCCATGCACATCGCGGCCAGCGATCCGAAGTTCGTGCGCAAGGAAGATGTGACCAAGGCTGACTTCGAGCGCGAGAAGGATATTTATCTCGCGCAAGCCGTCGCTTCCGGCAAGCCGCAGAATATTGCGGAGAAAATGGTCGCCGGCAAGATGGAGAAGTTCTATGAGGAGGTTTGCCTGCTGGAGCAGCCCTTCATCAAGGACCAGACTATGTCGATAGCGCAGCTCATCGCGGCGAAGATCGGCAAGTTGGGCGAGAACATCAGCGTGCGACGCTTCGCGCGCTTCAAAGTCGGCGATGCGGGCGAGACGGTCGCAACGACCAAGCCGAAAGAACAGAAAGCTGAGTAATTTGAAGGCGCCCTATGGGCGCCTTTTTTTCGCGACAAAAAACGAATACAGGCTCACATGACCTCCACGACCCCTGCCTTCAAGCGCGTTCTGCTCAAGATTTCCGGAGAAGCCCTCGCTGCCAATCAAGGCTTTGGTGTGGATACGGCCCGCATCCATGAAGTAGCGGCGGAACTGGCTGATGTCCACAAACTTGGCGTTCAGCTAGCGATCGTCGTTGGTGGCGGCAACTTCTTTCGCGGCGTGGCCGACCAGGCTCGAGACATGGACCGCGTTTCCGCCGATCACATGGGAATGCTGGCCACGGTGATCAATGCGCTGGCGCTGCAGGATGCGCTGGAAAAGCAGAAAGTTTACACACGCGTGCAGACGGCGATCGAGATGAATCAGGTCGCGGAGCCGTTCATCCGGCGGCGTGCTATCCGGCATCTGGAAAAGGGCCGTGTGGTGATCTTCGCGGGTGGGACGGGCAATCCCTACTTCTCGACCGACACTGCCGCATCCCTGCGCGCGATGGAGATCAAAGCCGACGCGATTCTCAAAGCCACCAAAGTCGATGGCATCTACGACGCTGATCCCATGAAGGTGAAGGACGCAAAGAAGTTCACCGACATCACCTACATGGACGTTCTGCGGCTGGGGCTGAAGGTGATGGATTCGACCGCCATCAGCCTGTGCAAGGACAACAACCTGCCCATCATCGTCTTCAATCTGAATCAGCATGGCAACATCCGGCGGGTCGTCAGCGGAGAGAAGATCGGATCGCGGGTGAGCGCTTAAGACTTTGCCACGCACCACCGGTGGGCGTCATCCCGAAGCACGGCGTTCTTCAGCCGGGCGAGGGATCTCGGGCTGAAGACAGCTGTGGTGCGGGAGATGCTTCGCTCCGCCTGAAAAGCGGCTGCGCTCAGCATGACGCCAAGGAGCGGCTAGCGGTCGAGCTCCGGTGGTCCTATCGGTTCGGTTTATAATTCAACGCTTTGATATCTAAAATTCGTTACGGAGCTGACTGATATGGCTCAAGCCACCATGGCCGCAATTCCGGGCCTGAAAGAAACTTACGTACAACTGAAGACGCGGATGGACAAGGCGGTGGAAGACTTCCGCAAGGCAATGGCGGCAACGCGTACTGGGCGCGCCTCGGTGCACATGCTGGATAACGTGAGCTTGGACTACTACGGCTCGCAGATGCCACTGAATCAGATCGCGCAGGTGCACGCGCCGGAGCCGCAGATGATCACGGTGCAGCCCTTCGATCCGTCGCAGATCGGACCCATCGAGAAGGCGATTCGTTCCGCCGAACTGGGGCTGAATCCAATGAACGATGGCAAGCTGATCCGCGTACCGGTGCCGGCTCTCACGCAAGAGCGCCGCCAGGACATGGTGAAGCACCTGCACAAAGTGCTGGAGGAGCACCGCACCGCCGTGCGGAACATTCGCCGCGATGGCAACGATGCCATCAAGAAGGCGCTGAAGGATAAGAAAATCACCGAGGACGACGAGAAACGGTCGCTCGATGAGATCCAGAAACTCACCGACGACGAAATCAAAAAGATGGAAGAGATGAGCAAGGGGAAAGAAAAAGAAGTGCTGGAGCTGAAGTAGGCTCCCTTTGCATCCAAGAGGAGATAGGGCATCCGAAACGTGCGGATGCCCTTTGTGTTGCAGGAGCCATCCGCCCTTATAATCGGAAAGATATGAAACAGGTCGTCCATGCCGCGTGTCCGCACGACTGCCCTGATGCTTGCGGAGTGCTGATCACCGTAGAGGACGGGCGAGCCACGAAGATTCAGGGAGATCCGGGGCATCCGGTGACGCGCGGGTTTTTGTGCGCGAAAGTAGCGAAGTATCTGGACCGCGTGTACTCGCCCGACCGGGTGATGTACCCGATGCGGAGGGTTGCGGCAAAGGGGCTGGCAGCAGAGCGAAGCTTCGCTCCTGGACAGCCGAGGGCAGCTGTCCCTACACAATCAGAAGCTTGGCAGCGGGTTACGTGGGATGAAGCGCTGGACGAAATCGCCTCGCGCTTCCGCAGCATCATTGGCGAGTTCGGCAGCGAGGCGATTCTGCCTTATTCCTACGGCGGAACCCTGGGCGCTTTGAACGGGGGCTCGATGGACCGCAGGTTTTTTGGCCGCCTGGGCGCCTCGCAATTAGAGCGGGCGATCTGTTCCGCGGCGGGCGAGGCCGGGTTGACGTCCGTGCTCGGGGCGAAGCTCGGCACCGAGCCCGAGCAGTTCGTTCATTCCCGTTACATCATTGCCTGGGCCTCGAACATTCATGGCAACAATGTCCACTTGTGGCCGTTCATCGAGGAAGCGCGGCGCAAGGGCGCGAAGCTGGTCGTCATCGATCCCTACCGCACGCGCACGGCGGCGTGCGCTGACTGGTATCTTCCGATCAATCCCGGCACTGACGGCGCGCTGGCGCTGGCCATGATGCACGTGATCATCGGCGAAGGACTGCACGACGCCGATTATGTGGCGAAGTACACGCTGGGTTTCGACGAGCTGCGAGAGAAAGTAAAAGCCTACCCGCCGGAGCGCGTGGCGCAATGGACGGGAATCGCGGCCGAAGACATTCGTAAGCTGGCGCGGGAATATGCCATGGTGCGGCCTTCGGTGATCCGTCTGAATTATGGTGTGCAGCGGTCCGAGGGTGGCGGGATGGCGACGCGCGCCATTGCGATGCTTCCGTGCATCATCGGGTCGTGGAAGGAAGTGGGCGGCGGGCTGCAGATGTCGACCAGCGGCGCGTTTGGATTGAACGAAGACGCGTTGCGGCGGCCCGACCTCAAGCCAGAGGAGATGCAACACCTTCCTCGATCTGTGAATATGGTGGAATTGGGCAAGGCGTTGAATACGCTGACCGATCCGCCGGTCAGGGCGCTATTTGTGTACAACTCAAATCCGGCGGCGGTTTGCCCTAATCACAATGAAGTGGTGCGCGGACTGAAGCGTGCGGATTTGTTCACTGTCGTCCACGAGCAATTTTTCACCGACACTACTGACTACGCCGATATTGTGCTGCCGGCGACAACCTTCTTCGAGCATAAAGATCTGCAAAAAGCCTACGGACACTACTACTTGCAAGTGTCGGATCAGGCGATCGAGCCGCTCGGAGAGTGCCGGGCAAATGTGGAAGTGTTCCGGGCACTCGCCGAGCGGATGGGATTCAAGGACGCGTGCTTCCGCGAGAGCGTCGACGAGATGATCGATGGCGCGCTGAATTCGAGCAACCCCTGGTTGGAGGGAATCAGCCGGGAGCGATTGGAGACGGAGAGGCAGGTGCGGCTGAACTTCAGTGGTCAGGGGTCAGTGGCCAGTGGTCAGTCAGAGCCGTTTCTTCCATTCGCCGAGGGCAAGTTCCGCACACCTTCGGGCAAGGCTGAACTGTACAGCGAAGCGATCAGAGCTCAGGGACTTGATCCTGTGGCCGAGTTCGCCCCTCCAGCGGAATCCCGGCATGGAGGACAGGGGAGTTCATTCCCTCTCGAGCTTCTGGCGCGGAAGGCCGACAACTTCCTGAACTCAAGTTTTTCGAATCTGCCTTCCGTTCAGGAGATGGAAGAGACGAATCTTCTCGAGATCCACTCCTCCGACGCGCGCGCGCGTGGAATTGCCGAGGGAGAGATCGTAAGAGTGTACAACCAAAGAGGAGAAATCTTGTTGCAGGCTCGAGTCGATGGTGCGGTTCAGCCCGGAGTAGTATCGGCAAGGCTCAACTGGGCCAAACTCGGTCCGGGATGCCGGAATATCAACGTGCTGACCTCAGAAAAACTTTCCGACCTGGGCAACTCCGCCACGTTTTATTCCGTCTTGGTTGAGGTGGAGTCCGCCAAGTAAGGAAGCGAGCCAGACGCGCGGTTGATGGATCGCAAAGAACGCGATCCGTCGCGCGGCTCGCCCAGATCCCTCGCCGCGCAAAGGACGCTTGCTCGGGATGACAACCAAATGAAGCCACCGGCAAGAGTGGCAACTTGGACGCTTTCTGTTTCTCTACCGTATAATGATCGTTTTCCTACATCCCAGAGGCTGAGGTCGTAGCGATTCATCTTTGCTCTCATGCAGACATTGCTGTGCCCGGGCGCGGCCACGGTTCTTCCCGTGCTGCCCATCCTCCATCTTCTTCATTTGCACGGCTTTGCCGGGGGATGAAGGATCTCGGGTGGGCGCTGGGGATCGCGCTGGCCCTTCTTTCCGCCTCACTAAGCTGGGCGCAGACCGACGTGATCTCCGAGATCGACGTTCAGGGAAACCGCAGAATCCCCGCTGAGACTGTCCGGGCACGCATTTTCACCCACGCCGGGGACATCTATGATCCCGCCGCGCTGGAGCGCGATTTCAACTCGCTGTGGAACACAGGCTACTTCGAGGATATCCGCTTTACCCGGGAGCAGACCCCGAAAGGGTGGCGGCTGATTGTCCAGGTGAAAGAAAAGCCGACCATCCGCGAGATCAACTATGTGGGCCTGAGTTCGGTCTCAACCAGTGACGTGTTGGACCGCTTCAAGCTGGCGAAGGTTCCGTTGGCGGTGGAGAATCAGTACGACCCCACGAAAGTCAAGAAAGCCGAAGTGACGATCAAGGGCCTGCTGGCCGAGCACGGTCGGCAGTTCTCAACCATCCGTACGGAAGTACGGCAGATTCCGCCGGCTGCGGTCGGGATCACATTTGTGGTTAAAGAAGGTCCCAAGGTCAAGGTGGGCAAGATCAAGTTCGAGGGCAACAAGAACGTCAATACTCGAACCTTGCGATACGCCATGAAGAACTTGCGGCCCATCGGCGTCCCGCACTCGATCTTCCTGGAAAACATCTTCGCCAGAACCTACGACGCGACCAAGCTGGACGAAGATACGGAGCGTGTCCGGAACGAATACCAGAATCGCGGTTATTTCAAGGCCAACGTGAGCCAGCCCCAGACACAGATTCACGACACGGGACACGGGGGCGCCCGTATTCCACTGTTGCAGGGCGGCCCAGGTAAGGCCGTGGACATTACCATGCCCATCGAGGAGGGCGAGCGCTACACGCTGGGCGGAATCACGTTCAAGAACAACAAAGCGGTACAGAACGTGAAGGCCCTGCGAGCACTCTTTGCGATCAAGGATGGAGAGGTCTTCAGCAAGGAGAAAGTAGGCAAGGGCCTGGAGGCCCTGCGCAAGGCCTACGGCCAGTTGGGCTACATCAACTTCACTTCGATACCCGACACCAGGTTTGACGACGAAAAAAAACTGATCTTTCTCGACATTGACGTCGACGAAGGCAAGCAGTTTTATGTGCGCCGCATCGAGTTCCAGGGCAACACCACCACCCGTGACAAGGTGATCCGGCGTGAGATCGCTCTGGAGGAAGGCAATATCTACGACTCGCGTCTCTGGGAGGTGAGCTTGCTGCGCTTGAACCAGTTGGGATACTTCGACCAGCTGAAGCCGGACGATCCCAACACCACCGCCCGTCAACTGGACGAGAAAAATGGCCTGGTCGATCTAACGCTGAAGGTCCATGAGAAGGGCAAGAACAGTATTGGCCTGAACGGTGGCGTGAGCGGACTGGAAGGCGCATTCATAGGCATCAACTACTCGACCAACAACTTTCTCGGTCTGGGTGAGACTCTGCAGGTCCAGGCCAGCGTCGGGAACCTGGCGAAAAGCATCCGCTTCGGCTTCACCCAGCCCTACATGTTTGACCGGCCGTTGCAGTTTGGTTTCAACGTGTACTACCAGAAGACCAAGTACGACCAGGCCCGGCAACTCTCCATTTTCAGCGGGCAGAATCTGAATCTGCCCAACGCCGTGCTGCAAAATCTGCAGAACTACACGCAATCGAGTGCTGGGTTTACGCTGTCGTTGAGTTATCCGCTGCGCCGCTCATTCAAGCGTTTGGGGATCACCTATTCGTTCGACCGATCCTCGCTGCTCGCCCTGAGCACGGCATCCAAGAATTTGTTCGAGTTCCTGGCCTTCCGCGGAATTTCCGGGCCCAATGCGCTGAACGGAATCATCACCAGCAAGATCTTTCCTAACTTCTCGTTCAATACCATTGACAGTCCGATCTCGCCCCATCATGGGCACCAGTTCACCGTGGGCGCGGAACTCGCGGGGCTGGGAGGAACCGTCCGGTCGATTCGGCCCATCGTTCAATACAAGAAGTTCCTTCCAGTACAGAAGGGGCGCAATGCGCTGGGCTTCAACGTTCAGGGGTCCTTCATCAGCGGCTTTAGCGGTTTGGTTGCGCCGCCGTTCCAGCGCTCTTACATGGGCGGCGAGAACGATCTGCGCGGGTTTGACATACGTTCCGTGTCCCCGGTCGCGTTCCTGCCGAGCGTGGGCTCCATTGTGTTGACCGACCGGACGAGCGGCCCGATTCCGGTGAATCCCGCCCGGCCTTGTCTGCCCACGCTGCCATCGCCGCAATCCAATTGCGTGACCATCCCTATTCCGGTGGATCAGATCACATTCCCCGGCGGTGATTTGAGCGTGGTGACCAACCTGGAGTACCGCATCACGATTTATGGGCCAGTGGCTCTGGCTCCATTTATCGACATGGGCATTGACCCCATCCTCCGGCCGTCTCAGTTGCAGATCGCGTCGGTGCAGTATCAGAATGTGGTGGGCACGGCTTTCGGGTGTCCTACGCTGGTGCAGACTGCTTTCGCCAATACCTGCAGTCCGGGCACTATATTGAGCCCTAAGCCGTCGCAAGATCTGCAGGTGCTGGGTTCGACCAACTGGCGGCCAAGAATGTCCACTGGACTTGAACTCCAGATGTTCCTGCCGGTGATCAACGCGCCGTTCCGCATCTACTGGGCATACAACCCGCTCCGGCTGGACAGTCCGGCGAACCCGCCGATTCCCATCACTGCCGGAATGTTCCCGCAATCCTGTGGACCAAGCGGTTGCCACTTGACTGCTGCCGGAGCCTATACCTATGGCTTGGCAAAGGAAACCTATGCGCCCAGCTTCCTGCTGCGGGAGCCACGCAAGACGTTCCGCTTTACGGTGGCGACGACATTCTAATGCCTGGTTCGGCAGCACAGGGTTTGACGGGGCTGCGGAGGCTCTCTATAATCCAGATGATCCACGCCATTGCAGAAAGCTGATCAAGGGTGGACAACACGTCCGCAACCCCGGCGTGTGACGCATGTCTGACGGCCGTTGGAAGAAACGATAGAGAAGAAGACCTCGTGAGCACGGCCCAGCGTTGTCTGAAAAGGGTAATCTGAGTTCATTCCCGGAACCTATATTCACCGGAACCATGTTCCAAGGAGTTTAAGCGATCCAATGACAAGCAAGTTTCTGCGGTCCATCCTGGCCATTGCGGTTTTCTCTCTGATTTTCGGATTGACGTTTTCCGCATTCGCCCAAACCGGTAGCGCCGCCCCAACCGGCTCAGCCACTTCGCCCGCAACCCCGGCAGCCTCCCCAACCACTCCGGCCGCTGGTACCGGCACCAAGCTCGGGACCATCAACATTGAACAAGCCGTAGTCGGCACCAACGAAGGCCAGCGCGACTTCGAAGCTCTGCGCAAGAAGCTGGAGCCAAAGCAAAACGAACTGAAAGGGCAGAACGACGAACTCGAGGGCTTGCAGAAGCAACTCCAGACCCAGGGTGAAAAGCTGAACGAAGATGCCCGCGCCGCTCTGGTCAAGCAGATCGAGACCAAGAAGAAGTCCTTTGATCGCGCCGTGCAGGACGCTCAGGAAGATGCGCAGAATCAGCAGAAAGAGATTTTTCAACGCATCCTGCAGAAGATGGCGCCGGTGATCGTGAAGCACGCGCAGGAGAGCGGCTTTGGCATGATTGTGGACACCTCGAATCCCTGGCCGCAAAGCCCGGTGCTGTGGTATGGCGAGGGCGGGGACATTACCAAGGCGGTGGTGGACGTCTACAACGCGCAGTCCGGTGTACCGGCCCCAGCCGCTACTGGAGCGGCAGCCAAGCCTGCGGCTCCAAAGCCCGCGGCCCCCAAGCCCGCAGCTCCAAAGTCAACCGAACCACCTAAGTAAGGTTTTCACGACACCGCGAGTGTCGGAAAAGTTCCCAGAGGCCGCGTTCAAGCGCGGCCTTTTTTCTTTGCTCCGGTGCAGCCTGTGGAGAAGGTTCTGGTGTCCTTAGCAGTAACTGCTTTCAACTGAGGAGGACACCATGTTTGAGGACACAATCCACTCGTCATGGGACGAGCGTTCGCGGCGCGGACTGACAACCTTGACATCATTTGGATTGCAGGCATTGGCGGTCGGCGGGTTACTGGTCTTGCCGCTGCTTCGGCCGACGGGCTTGCCTTCGTTCCGCCAGATCTCCATGCCCATCAGTTTGGGTCAACCTCTGGGCGAGCCTCCTGCAGCCCGAACACACGCAGGTGCCAACACGGCTCCTCGCAGCACTTCTGCGGACATCACTCTGAGAGCCCCTACACGAATTCCGAACGAGATACCTGTCGGCGATGATGGTCCACCACAGGCTGCAGGAGTTGACCCGTCCCTTCCCGGGGGTACGGTAACGGGAGATCCGCGTGGCGTCCCCAATTTGTTTGAGAGCGGTTCGCGCCCAGTTTTGCCCGCGGCACCTCTGGCGGCAGTGCCGCCGGTCCGCATCTCGCACATGAGTGAGGGGGACCTGGTTCGCAAGATTCTGCCGACGTATCCCCCGCTGGCGCGAAGTGCGCGCATTCAGGGTATGGTCGTGCTGCAGGCGGTGATCAGCAAGCAAGGCGGCATTGAGAATCTCAGAGTCCTGTCTGGCCATCCCATGCTGGCGCCTGCGGCGATTGAGGCCGTGCGCCAGTGGCGCTACCGGCCTTACGTCTTGAACAATGAGGCCGTCGAAGTCGAAACCCAGATCACGGTGAACTTCTCGCTGGCCGGGAACTGATTGGCCGGGCTTTGATTGACCAGGATTTGTCGATGCTCGTGTCACGCGGGAGTAGCCCGAGCGTAACCTGAGGAGCCGCGCCGCTCCCGCTATAATCGAGCTTAGTGGCGACCACTGTAGAAATTCTGAACCGCGTGGCTACGCGCCCTACCTGGGCGGAAGTTTCACTGGCCGCTT
>Ga0210400_10006007_pt1 | contig 10247 bp, 11 predicted proteins | sample IncBWH26MmetaG_FD_155456 | JGI IMG/M metagenome (GOLD analysis project Ga0210400, IMG submission 155456) | Forest soil microbial communities from Barre Woods Harvard Forest LTER site, Petersham, Massachusetts, United States - Inc-BW-H-26-M | ecosystem: Environmental > Terrestrial > Soil >... | reverse complement strand
CATCGGGCGATTCGCCGGGCAGTTCGAATTCAGCGGACTGTCGCAGGACTCCCGTAGCGTCGTATTCATTCCAGGCGGCATCGCGCACGGGCGAGGGCCAATGCCGGCCGGCCGCATGAAAGGACTTGGCGACGATTTGCTCCGTGCGCACCTGGCGCGCAAGCGTACCGCTATACACCTCATCGAACTCAGTTTTGCTGTGCAGCCAGAATTGTGCCAACTTCGCGGCCTGCGTCTCGCCAAGAACGGTCAGCGGTGCGTTCTCCCGCTGGAAGGGACCTGCCTGGCCATGTCTCACGAGTGTCAGGGTACTCACGGGAGTGCCATTCAGTATACTACCTCGGGTTGACAGACTTACCTGACGGTCGGTAGACTGGCGGGGGCCATGAACGAACTGGTATCCCTCGAATTTCACGACGGCGTAGCGGTCATTACCATTTCCAATCCCCCTGTGAATGCGTTGAGTCCTGGCGTCCCTGAAGGCATCCTGTCTTCGATCCAGAGTGCGGCCGGCGATCCCGCGGTAAAGGCAATTGTCGTGATCGGCGCAAGGCGGACTTTCATCGCGGGCGCGGACATTCGGGAATTCGGCAAGGTGGTGAGCGGGGAGAAACCGCGGCGCAGCCTGCTGCCCCTGCTGCGGGAAATCGAGGACTGCCCGAAGCCCGTTGTCATGGCGATCCATGGCACTGCGTTCGGCGGAGGGCTGGAAGTCGCGATGGCTGGGCACTATCGGGTGCTGGCCGGTTCCGCGCAGGTCGGGCAGCCCGAAGTGAAGCTGGGGATCATTCCCGGGGCGGCGGGGACGCAGCGGCTGCCTCGCCTGGCCGGCGTGGCCAAGGCGGTCGAAATGTGCGCGTTCGGCCAGCCTGTTGGCGCGGTGGAAGCAAATGCTTCGGGAATCGCCGATGCCATTATCGAGGGCGATTTGCTGGCTGGCGGAATCGCCTTCGCGCGCGAGGCGGCCGCCAGACCGCACACGAAAACGCGCGAGCGCGAGGAGAAGTTGCTCGGCACGGATCCGGTGATCTTTGAGCGAGCACGCGAGCAGGCGGCAAAAACGCGGCGTGGCCAGGCGGCGCCTCTCGCCGCCATCGAAGCGGTTGAAGCCGCCACACGGCTTTCGTTCGATGAGGGTTGCGCTCGCGAGGCGGAGCTTTTCGATCGCTGTCTGTACTCCACGCAGTCCAAGGCGCTGATTCATGCGTTCTTTGCCGAGCGCGCCGTTTCCAAAATTCCCGATGTGTCGCAGGAGACGGCGGTTCAGGAGATCCGTCGGGCGGCAGTGGTCGGGGCGGGCACAATGGGCGGCGGCATCACCATGAACTATGCCAACGCGGGCATCCCGGTGACGGTAAAGGAAACTACCCAGGAAGCTCTCGATCGCGGCATGGCCAACATTCGCAAGAACTATGCTAGCAGCGTAAAAAAGGGCAAGCTCTCGCAGGCGGAGATGGAGCGCCGGCTGGCGTTGATTGCGCCGCAACTCACCTACGATGGCTTCGATCAAGCGGACATTATCGCCGAAGCCGTGTTCGAGGGCATGACCCTGAAGAAGCAGGTGTTCGCGGAAATTGACGGCATCGCGAAGCGGGGGTGCATTTTCGCATCGAACACTTCATATCTGGATATCGATGAGATCGGGTCCGTCACTCGGCGTCCGGAACTGGTAGTGGGGCACCACTATTTCAGCCCGGCGAATATCATGAGGCTGCTCGAAATCGTGCGTGGCAGAGCCACTAGCAGGGAGGTACTGGCCACGTCGATGGCGCTGGCGAAAAGACTGGGGAAGATCGGCGTGCTCGCTGGAAACGCGCGCGGCTTCATCGGCAACCGCATGTTGACGCCGTATCTGCGCGAGGCGCAGTTCCTGTTGGAGGAAGGCGCGTCCGTGGAGGACGTCAACAATGCGCTCTACGATTTCGGCATCGCGATGGGACCGCTGGCGATGAGCGATCTGGCTGGGCTGGATGTCGGATGGCGCGCTCGAAGGGAATTCAAGCATCTGGAGAAGCCCGGCGTGCGCGTGCCCCTAGTGGCGGACCGACTGGCTGAGATGGGCCGCTTCGGGCAGAAGACTGGCCGTGGCTGGTCGAAGTACGACGAAAACCGGCACGCCTCTCCGGATCCCGAAGTCGCCGCGCTCATCGAACAGACAGCGCGGAAGGCCGGCATCGAGCGCCGCGCGATTGGCCGCGACGAGATTGTCGATCGCACGATCTTCGCGCTGGTCAACGAAGGCGCACACCTACTGGGCGAGGGCATCGCCTTGCGCGCGGCGGATATCGACGTCGTGTATCTGAACGGCTACGGATTCCCGGCGTGGCGCGGAGGTCCTATGTTCTACGCCGACACGATTGGACTGAAGACGGTGGTGAACCGCATCGAGGAATTTCGCAAGCACCACGGCGACGAGCTTTGGCAGGCGGCGCCCCTGCTGCGCCGCCTTGCCGAAAGCGGCAGCTCATTTGGAGAATTCGACCGCCAAAAACAGGCGGCTGCGGGAGTGTAGGACATCATGGCTACGGCAACTGTGTTGCTTCCCATCACCAGCGGCGGTGCGTTTCTCATCGAGAACCGCATCCCAGCCGAAGTTTTCACTCCGGAAGACCTGAGCGAAGAACACCTCGCGATCGCGCGCACCGTGGATGAGTTCTGGTCGAAGGAGGTCGAGCCGAACCTCGAAGCCATCCAGCATCACGAACCCGGAGTCGCGCGGGAGGTCGTGCGAAAGGCCGCGGCGCTGGGCCTGACCGCCATCATGATTCCAGAGAAATTTGGCGGCATGGAGTTGGATTTGACCGCCATGATGGTAGCCGCGGAGCATTTCGCCGGAGATGCATCCTGGTCAGGCTGGCAATCCGCCCACGTAGGAATCGGCACGCTGCCGATTCTGTTCTTCGGGAACGAGCAGCAAAAGAGTAAATATCTGCCCCGGCTGGCGAACCTCGATATGCTGGCTGCCTACGCTCTCACAGAACCGCATGCAGGTTCTGACGCCTTGGCTGCGCGCACGCGCGCGGACCTTTCGGCGGATGGCACCCACTACATTCTGAATGGCCAGAAGATGTGGATCACCAACGGCGGCGGGGCTGATCTGTTCACGGTTTTCGCCAAAGTGGGTGGCGAGAAATTCACAGCTTTTCTGGTGGAACGCAGCTTCGGAGTGCAGAGCGGAGCCGAAGAGCGCAAGATGGGGATTAAGGGAAGCTCCACCACGGCCCTGTATTTCGACAACGTGCCGGTGCCGGTGGAAAACGTGCTCGGAGAGATCGGGCGCGGGCACATCATCGCCTTCAACATTCTGAATATTGGCCGGCTGAAGATGGGACCGGGGACTATTGGCGGCGCCAAGCGAGTGCTGGCGACGTGCCTACGGTATGCCAAGGAGCGGAAGGCGTTCGGATCGTCCATTTCGGAATTCGGCGCGATTCAACACAAGCTGGCCGAGATGGCCATCCGGATTTATGCCACCGAATCGATCGCGTGGCGATCGGTCGGTTTGGTGGAGAGCAGGCTGCGCGGCTTTTCGTGGAGCGCCCCGGACGCGTCCCAGACCATGCTCAACGCGGTGGAAGAGTTCGCGCCGGAGTGCTCGATCGTCAAGGTTGCCTCTTCCGAGATGCTGAACTACGTTGTGGACGAGGGCGTTCAGATTCATGGCGGCTATGGATTTCACCAGGACTATGCGGTGGAACGGGCCTACCGGGATTCACGCATCAACCGAATCTTCGAGGGCACAAACGAAATCAACCGGCTGTTGATTCCGGGGATGCTGCTGAAGCGCTCTGCGCGCGGGCGGCTGGCTCTCATGGAGCCCGCCGAAGCCGCGTCCAGTGGCGGCGATGCGGAGGACAGGCTGGTCGCCGGCGCCAAGAGCATTGCACTTGTGTGTCTCGCCTCCGCCCGCAAGGCGTACCCTGACGGTCAGGCTCCGCAGGAGATCCTGATGCGCATCGCCGATATCATCATCGAGGCTTATGTGATGGAGTCGGCGCTGCTGCGCTCGCGAAAACTCACCGGGGGCGTTAGAGCGACCAACGCCGCCATCTTTACGGCGGTGCTGTTGCGCGATGCCATGGCGCGTGTCGAGATCTCGGCGCGCAGCGTGCTGGCGGCTGTATCGGACATTGAGGGCTTGCGGCTTTCGCGGCGGCTGGCTGAGTATGAGCCGGTGAATGACATGGATATGCGGCGGCGCATCGCGGCGCGCCTGTTGCAAGCGGAACGCTACGTGGTGTAGAAATACCGACTTTGGGATGGCGCCATGAAGCTGCCGTTGACACCGATCCGATGCCTCTATCGCGGCGTAGACCTCTATGGCGACAAGGTTGGTGTGGTCTCGGGGCCGAGCGCTACACCTATCAGCAATTCGGCGAGCGCTGCGAACAGCTGGCTGCCGGCCTTCTCGCGGAAGGGGTGCGGCCCGGCGGCCGGGTCGCCGGTGATGCGGGCCATCGCGATGCCCCTCAATGTCCGCCTCCAGCGACGAGTTGCTTTCACGTGGACGGATCGAGCGCCCCGAACTGCGCTAATTCGATGAAGATGAGATCGCCGAACTCTTTTCCACCAGCGGCAGCACAGGCACTCCCAAAGGCGTGATGCTCTCGCACCGCACTCTGTATTTGCACGCGCTGGCCGTAGCGGGTACGTTCAACCACGACGACGACGCGGTCAAGTTGCATACCATCCCCTTGTTTCACGCCAATGGCTGGGGCCGGCCGCAGACCGCGGTGATGAATGGCCTACAAACAAGTGATGGTCCAACGCTTCGAGCCCGCCCATGTGCTGCGATTGATTCAGGAAGAACGCGCTACCGCCATCTCTCTGGTGCCGACCATGGCAAACTCGCTCTTGAACTGTCCCGAACTGGGCAACAGCGGAGGAGAGAGCATCTCGTCGATCGAGGTAGAGAAGGCGGTTTATGCCCATCCCGCGGTAATGGAGTGCGCCGTCTTCGCAACTCCCGACCCGAAATGGGGTGAGGTGCCGGCCGCAGTCATCGTGGTGAAGAACAACCGGCAACTGGAACGAGAGGCTGTGCTCGCGTTTCTGTGCGGACGCATCGCCGGATTCAAGATGCCACGGATTGTCGAATTCACAAGGCCGCCTCTGCCCAAAACCGGCACGGGAAATCTCTGAAACGGCAATTACGCGAAGCCTACTGGAAGGGCAAAGAGGTGAGAGTGGGCCAGGCGTGATCGATTACGCCTGCCGTTTCGATACAGCCCCACCGGCCTTCAGTACGCCATTCATGGCGATGGCGACGTAGTCACGAAGAACCTGCTCCGCCGAGAGTTTGCCATCCCGGCGGTACCAACGTGAGATCCAGAGGATCATTCCGAGCAGGCTGAAGGTGGCGGTAGTGAGATCGACGTCGCGGAGCTTTCCCTGCGACTGCAATTCCCGGAGAGTCTGCCGTATGATTTCGAAGTAGGCACGCTTTCGCGCCTTGATGGTGCGGCGATGGGCCACCGTCAGCGCGTTCATCTCTTCCAGAATAATAGTGATCGCACCCACGCCCTCGAGCAGGCTATTGATGTGACCTTCCACAATCTTGCGCAATCGTTGCTCAGGGTCGGTAATCTCTTGCGCGGGAGTGATGACACGCTCTTCGAGATTATCCATGGCATAGGTCATGATCTCGAACAGCAGCTCTTCTTTGCCTCGAATGTAGTGGTAGATGCCGGCCTTGGTCAGTCCCGCCGCTTCGGCGATATCGTTCATCGACGTGCCTTCATAACCCTTCTGGCACATGATCTCTGCCGCGATCCGATAGACGTGGCTGGCGCGTTTTCCTTTACCGGAGGTTGGAATCGGTTCTCTTAGTCTGATCAGCTTCGGCAAGACTACACTCGTGAGAGACAGCTTGTCTTGGATTTGTGACCTAAAGTCCGACGGTACGATGCGAGATGGGGCCCTGTCAACTCGAAGGGCTTGAAATGGAGCCTTTGCGCCATGCTGCGGATATTGGTGCGCGCTCCCTCGCCGCGCCGTGGTCAACAACGCTACCGTTGCCGCTCCCGGCGGAGTAATTTCGATCCTGGCGACTGCTTCCACGTGGAGTGGAGCCGCGCCATCCCGCATCCGGGCACTTGCCGGCGCCGGTCGCCGCACACCTCAATCCTTCCGCTCCGGTTTCACGGCCTCGATCTTAATCTCCTTCAAAACCTCGCTGGCTTGTGGCATGGCCTCCTTGCCCGCCGGAAACTGGTTCGCGCTCAGGACATAGGCCAGAATCTCTGCGTTCGCTTCGCGGCTCAAGCTTGCGGGTCTGTTTTGCGGCATGGTGCTGCGCGTACGGTCGAACAGGTCGCCCACGCTGAGGGTGTTCCAGTTGGCAAGAAACGCACCGCCCGCCAGAGGCGGGGATGATTCTCCGCCCTCCAGCATGTCCCCGTGGCAGGAAGCGCAGAGCTCGGTGTAGCGCGCCTGGCCTCGCTTGGCCTGATCGGCAGAATAAATTCCGTCCCAGACCGAACGCTGGCCCTGCGAAACTCCGATTCCGGCGAGGCCCAATGCCGCCACGATTGCGACCCTGATGTTCATGCCCTCTCAATATATATCACTCCATATATCACTCCATTCGCGGCGCCGCTTCCCTTCCGACCGGACGGTCGCCTGCTCGTCCCGGACACAGTCTCTTATGATAGATTGGTCGCGCACTGGAGAGCGTCGCATGAAACCTTACTGCATCGTATCGTTTCTACCGCCGGGAGCCCTCTCGGCTCAGTCGCCGGTTCCGGAGATTGCCTTTGACTCGGCGCCCAACTTCTTCAAGCTCCCTGCGGATCTCCAATTCGGCGAATGCTCGGGGGGCGCCGTCAACTCCAAAGGACATGTCTTCGTATTCCCGCGCGCCAACACCACAGGACCGGCCTACGGGGCGAGCGCGACTCAGTTGCTGGAATTCGGCCCGGACGACAATATCTGGGCGGCCGACAAGGGATCGGACATGATCGTGCGCTTCAACCCGGAGGGTCACGTGAACATGGTATTTGGCCGCAAAAAGGAAGCATCCGACGAGGCCGTGCCTTGGACCCGCGTCACCCCGCCGCGCCCCGCGATTGAATGCCAGTTCCGCCAGTCGACCGACGTCGCCTGGGACAGGGAAGGGAATCTTCATCAGTGACGGCTACATCAACTCGCGAGTAGTCAAATACGAAAAGCACGGCCGTTGGTCAAGCAGGGGCGACCGCGGCAATAAGCCTGGAGAAATTCAATTTGCCCCACACCATCGCGGCGGACGCCGAGGGCACCATCTACGTAGGCGATCGCAGCAACCGCCGCATCCAAGTGTTCGACCCGGATGGCAAGTTCCAGCGCGAAATCACCATCGACGTTCCGGTGCCACCGGGAGTTCAGCCTTGGAAGGGCCCCATGCCGAGCGCCGAAGCCGCCACCCGGCAGAGCGGCGCCCCGTGGGCGATTGCATCACGCCTGGTCCCACACAAAATCTATGCAGTGCCGATGGATATCCCGGCCGGATTTACAAGCTTTCCCTGGATGGCAAAGTGCTCGGAGTGCTCGGCACAACCGGGCGGGAGTTGAAGGAATTCGGATGGATTCACGATCTGGCGTGTCCCTCGGAAAACACACTCTATGGCGCCGAGTTGTTGAACTGCCGCGTCCAGAAACTGCCGCTGCATCCGGCGCGACCGGCCGGCGCGTCCGGCGCCAATCGATAGCCTGCTTACTCTGCCTCGGGCAGCCCGAACGCAAGATACTCGCCGGAGTAATTGCCGCCGCTTACGGCGATCACGATGTACTGCTTACCCTGCCACATGTACGTCATCGGGGAGCCGCTCACGGGAGCCGGCATCCAGACAGCGCCGACCTCCTTGCCGGTTGCCTTGTCGTAAGCGCGCATCATGGCGCCCCGAGGGTGGGTCACTGAAGTCACTTGCGTATCGCCGATGATCACGAGGGTCTTGGTGACCAGTACGCCGCAGCCGTTGTAGCCGTTCATTCCAGTGTTCGGAATGTCTTTCCCCTTCAGCGTGGGATGATTGCGGATGTTGTCGGGCGTTTCACCATAGGGCACCTGCCACTTCAGATCGCCCTTGTCGAGATCGATTGCCGAGAGCACGCCGTATGGTGGTTTGACGATCGGCAGTCCCTGGATCACGAGGCCGAGTGCTGCTGCCCCACCTGCCCCGCCACGCCCACCACCACGGCCAGCCGGCGGGGCAGCAGCAGTCGCGCCTTCCGCCGGAGGAGCCGCCGTAGCGGCGCCACGACCGGCTCCGCGCCGGCCAGGCTGCGTAGCATCCGCGGCCGAGCCGAAGCCCGGACCTTCCATCACGCGGAAAGGCTGGTCCTCGCGGCCGGCGACGTAACGGATATCCGAGAATCCTTCGGGAGATTTGCGTACCGACACCGCCGACACGAATGAGTTCGCGGCCTGCACGTATACCGTGTGTGTTTCGGGATCGAAACCTCCGCCGGCCCAATTTGTTCCGCCGGTGGCATTGCCCATGCTGATACCGCCCAGCCATTTTTCGGGATCGCCAACCACGGGCGGCGTGAACATTCCTTCCACGCGGTAGTGCTTAAGCCTCTCGATCGCCTCCGCCCTCATCTCGGGCGTGAAGTCGATCAGGTCATCCGGAATCTTCAGCCAGGCGCGCGCGTACGCGGGAGGCTTGGTCGGAAACGGCTGCGTGCGGGATGTCTTCTCGCCGGGAACGTCGCTCTGTGGGACCGGACGCTCCTCAATGGGCCAGACGGGCTTCCCCGTCACCCGGTCGAATACGTAGAGGAACGATTCCTTGGTAGGCAGTGCAACCGCCTTGACCGGCTTGCCGTCGACGTTAATATCCATCAGCAGCGGTGCGGAGGAAAGGTCGTAATCCCAAATTGGATGGTGCACTATCTGGTAGTGCCATTTGCGCTGTCCGGTCTTGAGATCGACTGCGACGAGGCTCTCGCCGAACAGGTTGTCGCCTGGCCGTTCGCCGCCGTAGAAATCGGAGGTCGGCGATTCCACTGGCAGATAGACCAGACCAAGTTGCGGATCGACCGTAATCTGCGTCCACACGCCGGTATTTCCATTGGTCGCCCAGGACCCGTTCTCCCAGGTGTCGTTGCCAAATTCACCGGGTTTGGGAATGGTGTGGAAGGTCCACAGCAGTTTGCCGCTCTTTACGTCATAGGCGCGTACCAGTCCCTTGGTGTTGTTGTGCGTGGGAACGGTCATGCCTTCTTTGAATGCGGAACCGACAATCACCACATCGTTGACAACCGTGGGAGCGGAGTGTAGGCCGGCCTCGCCCTTTTCGAGGTCGATCTGCTGGTTTGTTCCGGTCACCATGCCGACTTTGAGATCGATGGCGCCGTCTTTGCCGAACGATTGCATGATCTGGCCGGTATGCGCATTCAATTCCATCAGGCGGTAGCCGGTAGTGACGTAAATGACGCGGTCATCGCCCTTGCCATCGCTCCAGAAAGCCAGACCGCGGCCGGAGAGTTGGCGCGGGGAAATGGCTGCGCGGAGGCCCTCGCGCACGCCGTGCATCCAGATCATCTCGCCGCTCTTAGCTTCCAGAGCGATCACGGCGCGGCGGGTTCCGGCGGTCGCGTAGATGACGCCATTCACCATTAATGGGGTGCCTTCCAGCTTGTATTCGGGGCGCGTACCGAGATTGTCGGTTTTGAATCGCCAAGCGATCTCCAGCTTGTTGAAGTTGGACGCGTTAATCTGGTCAAGCGGACGGTACTTGCTGCCCGCGAGGTCGGCCGTGTAGGTGGGCCACTCGGTGTCTTTCGGATGCCACTGACTCCAGGCAGGCATAGCCAAGCATGTGAGAGTTGCGAAAAGGGACCAGATCACAATTGTTGTGCGTCGCCGACCACCCATTTTTGCGTTTCTCCTCGAATGCGCTGAGGCGAATTCTAGTACAGCGCCTCAGAAAACACAAGCAATACGTCCGAACGTCCGGTAGGGGGATGACTGCCTCTTGTTTGGAATCTGCTGCACCTGGCCGTTGTCAAGGGCGGAATGAAAGTTTCCCACGGCGGCGGAGTAAAAGGGGACCACTGAGGCAGCGCGAAGCGCAGCCGCGGCGGTGGGCGAAGCCCGCCCGCAGAGCGGTCTTGTTCTCTTGGGAGAGAGAGGAATCGAGCGGCGGGAAAAGCTAGTTATGATACGGTTTTGATACGTTAGGGCATTCCCTTGGCTGGGGGCGCGCTAGTTAACCTGCGCTAACCCGCTGAAATACTCTCCTGCGGGGAGGGCTCGAAGGTGC
>Ga0210400_10006006_pt1 | contig 10248 bp, 8 predicted proteins | sample IncBWH26MmetaG_FD_155456 | JGI IMG/M metagenome (GOLD analysis project Ga0210400, IMG submission 155456) | Forest soil microbial communities from Barre Woods Harvard Forest LTER site, Petersham, Massachusetts, United States - Inc-BW-H-26-M | ecosystem: Environmental > Terrestrial > Soil >... | reverse complement strand
CAGCGCGCGCTCATCCAGCGGCTCGATGATGTCGCCGCGCGCACTGACCCGTTCCGCGGCCTCGATCACGCGTTCGTACAAGAGCTCGGGAAGCACGATGCGCCGGTCGAACAGCCGCGGCCGCGCCTGGGTCGCGATGCGCAGCGCATCGCGGAAGCCACGCGTGATGATGAGCACCGTGCGCTCACCCTTGCGCTCCAGCAGCGCGTTGGTGGCCACCGTCGTTCCCATCTTCACGCACGCCACGCGTTGCGCCGTGATCGGCTCGTCGGGCGGGAGTTCCAGCAAGCGGCGAATGCCCTCCACTGCCGCGTCCGTATACTGCGATGGATTCTCCGACAGTAGCTTTTCGCTGTGCAGCCGGCCGTCCGGCGCGTAGCCGACGACGTCGGTGAAGGTGCCGCCCCGATCGATCCAAAACTGCCAGCGCTGATTCATTTGCACGCGCGGCACCCCAGCTCAAGTTCGCGTGCGCAGGCGCAATGCGTCCCAGCTCGCATCGGCGGTCCAGCCGCCATCCACCGGCAGGCTGACCCCATTGATGAAGCCGCTGCGCTCGCCGTCGATCAGAAAGGCGATCGACTCCGCCACATCCTGGGCGCCGGCGAAGCGCGCCATGGGCACACGATTGACGATGTCGGCGTCCGTGTAGGCGCCGCTCCCCTGGTCGGCCATGTCCATTTTGGTTTTGATCCATCCCGGACACACCGCATTGACGCGCACACCGCGTCCGCCCCACTCCGCCGCCAGCGTTTTGGTGAGGCCGATCAGGCCGTGCTTCGACGCATTGTAGGCGCTGCGATGACTGACGCCGGCGAGGCCGGCGACCGATGCGACGTTGACGATGCTGCCCTGGCGCCGCTTCAGCATCTGCGCCCCCAGATAGCGGCACAACAAAAACGGACCGAACAGATTGATGTTCATGACGCGCTGCCATTGCGCGGCGGTGGTCTCCTCGGCCGGGGCAATGTGACTGATGCCCGCGTTGTTCACCAGCCCGTCGGCGGCACCGTACTCGAGCGCGATCCATTGCGCCACTTGCTCGACGAACGGCTCTGAGGATATGTCGCCCGCCAGTCCCGCGATCTCCGCACCGCCGCCGCTCAGCCGATCCACCAGATCGTCGAGCGGCTGGACGTCCAGCAGAATCACACGATAATTGCGCTGTGCCAGCAGCGAGGCCGTCGCCAGGCCGACGCCCTGCGCCGCTCCCGTCACCACGATCGTTTTCAAAAGCGTCTCCTATTGCGCCGCGGCGCTCTGCGCCGTCGCGTCGGCCGGCTGATCGACCTTGATTCCGAGCCACGCCAGGGCGCTCGCGACCGCGAAACCCGCACCCACCACGAACGCGGAGCGCCACAAATGTTCGCCCGACAAATAGCCGATGATGGGAATGCCGATGATGCCGCCCAAATTGCCGCCGGTGTTCATGACGCCGCTCACCGCCATGGTTTCGCCGCGCCCCACGGTCATGGCCGCGCCCCAATAGGCGCCCTCGTTGAGCTCCACGGCGCCGAAACAGCAGGCCAGCCCCACCACCGCCAAGTAGGGATTCGCAGCGCTCACCGAAATCAACAGCAATGCGCCGGCCAGCGGCAGCGAAATCAACGGCACCAACCGGTAGCCCCAGCGATTGCCGAAGCGCAGGCACAGAGCGCCGGTGATCAGGCCGCCGACGCCGGCGCCCAGGGCCGCCGCCAGCGGCGGCGTGCTTGCCAGCCAGCCGCTCTCCAACACGGAAAATTTCCGCTCCTGCACCAAGTAGAGGAACACCCAGTTGGACAGCAGATAGAACGAGTAATTCATGCATAGATAGGAGACCGCCAACAGCAGCACGTTGCGGTTGGTCAGAATGCTGCGCAGCTTGGGCCAGCTGATGTGGGCATCGACCGCCGCCACGTCCTGGGTGCCGATCTCGGCGAGCTCATCGGCCGACACCGAGGGATGTTCGCGCGGTGTGTCGCGGCCATACCAGGCCCAGGTCGCAATCAAGGCCACGGCCGGCAGGCTCGCCCACAGCAGCGCGCGCTGCCATCCCGACGCCGCCATGAGGTGCGTGATGAGCGGCGGGGTGAATGCCGCGCCGAGGCCCAAACCCATGGTCTGCAGGCCCTGCACGAAAGCCCAGCGGCGCGGCGGAAACCACACCTCGAACACGCCCGCGGACACCGGAAAGGTCGCGGCCTGGGCGCACCCCAGCAGCAGCTGCAGCAGCAGCAGCATGGCGAACAAGCCGGTCCCCGTCAGCCAGTAGGGCGCCAGCGGTGTCGCAACCGTTGCCAGAAATGCCGCGAGTCCGATGATGATGAAGGTGCGCCGCGCACCTTGCCGCTGGCCAAAAATGCCGCCCGGAAGCTGGAACAGGCCATAGCCGAGAACGAACGCCCACTCGATCAAACTGATCTGAAACTGGCTCAAGCCCAATTCGGGCATCATGGGCTCGGCCGTTACCGTGATGCTCTTCTGCTGCAGATACGCGATGAAGCCGAAGCCGAAGAGCATCGCGAAGATGCGCCAGCGGATCCGCACCGCCGGGGCGTGCCGGGCGGAGCTCATGCTTGGAGCGGCGCGCGCTGCATGTCGATGCAGATCTCCACCGCTTGCCCGAGCGACGTCGCTGCCTTGTCGGCCGCTTCGATGCGGTCGATGCCGTTGTCCGGCTCGAGCAGCATTCCGGGCAGCAACACCGAGACGATACAGGCCCGCGGGAAGCGCTTGCGCAATTCCTCGGTCGTCGTCTCCCCGCGGCTGCGCTCCTCGTTCGGGAAGGCACTCACGACATACGCGATCGCCACCGCGTCGGCAGCCTCCGGCGGCGGCGGCGTCGCCATGTCCTCGAGGGACATGTGCCGGGCATCTATTTTTTGCTCGCGCAAAATGCGCACCAGGAGCTCCGTCGCGAGATCATCGGCCCCCGAACCCAGGCCGACGCACACCACCACGGACCCGGGCGGAACCACCAACGGGCCCTGCCAGCGGCCGCTGATTTGCTCGCGCTGCTTGCGCAGCTGACGACCGATGTTCGAGCTGTCGAGAACCGAGGACTGGCGCTGACGCCTCGGCAGCCAGCGCCGCTGCTCGGCGATGGCGCCGATCACGGCGACGATCGCGCTGCGCACCTTGTTCTGCTGCTCATCGTTGATGGCGCCCGCGAGCACGTCGACGCGCGCCAGGTGCAAAGCGGGCATCAGCACCAAGTCGCAATAATTGGCGAACGTGTCGCGTTTCAGGAAAGCCCGCGCGGCGGCGATGAGCTCGTTCGAATCGGCGGACAGCGCCCGTTGATAGAAACGCTCCGGCATGGTGAGCGCGTGCGCATCGCCCAGCAACACATCGAGCAAGCTCAGCGCCTTGATGTGCCGGCCGGCAACCAACAGGCAAAGCGTCAGCGGAGTCGACACGATCAAGCCGATCGGACCCCACAGCCAGCTCCAGAATATTGCTGCGATGACCACCGAGAGCGGCGACAGGCCGGTGGTGTGACCGTACAGTTGCGGCTCGACCAGCTGGCCGGCGATCAGCTCGACCGCCACGAACAGGCCGAGCGTCGTCAGGGCCAGCGTCCAGCCGGGATCGACGGCGGCCGCCATCAGCACCGAACAGAGGGCGGCGATCCACACGCCCACATAGGGCACGAAGCGCAGCACCCCGGCGAGAGCACCCCAGAGAAGCGGATGCGGCAGCCCGATGACGCTGAGCCCGATCCAGACCATGAGTCCGAGCCCGAGGTTGACGGCGAATTGCGATACGAAAAATCGCGACAGGCGCTCGCCGGCATCGTTGATGGCGAGGGTCGTGAGCCGAATGTCGCTGCCGCCGGCGATGCGGATGAAGCGATCGCGCAACGACTCGTGTTCCAGCAGCACGAATATCAGCACGACCAGCACGATCCCCGTGGTTTCTATCGGCACCCAAACCGAACCCACCACCTTCTGAATGACCTGCAGGCCGTTGGGCGGCGCTTCGTGCAGTTCCACGGGAATCGGCACCGTGGGCACGCCGCCGTTGGGCTGATCGAGTGTCCTCGGCTGTTCCGCAGGTGCCTGCTGTTCGATTCGCGTGCGCCGGTCGGTCAGACGCCCGAGCGCCTCGGTGAGCCCATTGAACTTGACGACGGTTACGGCGTTGAGCTGCCGCAGCTTGTGCTCGATGGTGCGTTCGTAGCGCGGCAGGCTCGAGGCCATGTGCACGAATTGCGAGCCGATCACGCCGGCTACCGCCGCGAACGAAAATGCCAGCACGACCACCGCCGCCAGCACCGACAACGTCTGACCGAGACCGATGCGCCGCAACGCCCGCACCAACGGCGCGATCAAGAGACTTAGGATCACCGCCAGGGTGATCGGAACCAACACGTCGCGCGCGAAATACAGCAATGCCAGCACGGCGGTGGTAGCGATGACTCCGAGGGCCCGGTCGCGAAGCGCGAGCGGCGGCGGAGCGGGTAGAGTCGGGGCCGGCGTTGCCATGCGATATATTCGCACATTGCCATCAAGGAAATCGTCTATGAAAAAACGCCCCACCGGGTTCGGCATCGAAGCCTTGCCGCGGATCGTGCGCGGCCGCGGCAGCTACTTGTTCGACGCCGATGGCAAGCGCTATCTGGATGGCTCGGGCGGCCCTGCGGTGTTCTGCCTGGGACATGCCCATCCGGAGGTCAACGCAGCCATCGTGCGCCAGCTCGACGAGCTGGCCTACGCCTATCGCTATCTGTTCACGAGCTCGGCGCTCGACGGCCTCACCGAAACGGTACTGCGGCTGTGCGGCGGCGGCTTCACCGACATCGTCTATGTTTGCAGCGGCTCGGAGGCCGTCGAGTCGGCGATGAAAATCGCACTTCAGCATTTCGCGGCCCGCGGGCTCGCCCAGAAACGCCGTTTCATCGCTAGACGGCGGTCTTGGCACGGCAATACCCTGGGAGCACTGTCGATCTCCGGTTTCGCACAGCGGCGCCGCGCCTTCGAGGGCAGCCTGCTCGACGTCACATTCGTTTCTGCGGCGAACGCCTACCGCCGGCCCGACGGCGTCTCCGAGGCGGGGCTCGTGGCGCATCTTGCCGACGAGCTTGACGCCGCCATCCTGTCCCTCGGGCCGCAAAACGTCGCCGCCTTCGTGTTCGAACCCATCGTGGGTGCGGCGGGCGGCGTCGTGCCGGCACCCGCGGGATACGCACGAGCCGTGCAAGCGGTTTGCCGCAAACACGATGTGCTGCTGATTGCCGACGAGGTGATGTGCGGTACCGGCCGTACCGGCACTTGGCGCGCGCTGCAGCACGACGGCATCGTCCCCGACCTCATGTGCATCGCCAAGGGTTTGGCCGGCGGCTACATCCCGCTGGGAGCGGCGCTCGCCACGGCAAGCGTCGCCGCGCCCATTCACGCCGAGCACGGCGCGTTCATGACCGGACACACGTTCACCGGACATACCGCCGCGTGCGCAGCGGGTCTCGCCGTGCAACACATCGTCGAGCGTGATCGGCTGCTCGAGCGGGTTCGCAGCGCCGGCGGCGCCTTCCAGGAGAGCATTCGTCAAGCCTTGGCGAAATTCGATGAGGTCGGCGACGTACGCGGGCGCGGCTTCTTCATCGGCATCGAGTTGGTTCGCGACCGTGCGACGCGGGCGCCGTTTCCGGCGGAGCGCTCCTTGAGCTTCGACATCGGAGCGCGCGCCTTTGCCGATGGCCTCATCTGTTATCCCTGTTCGGGCAACGTCGACGGCACAGCGGGCGACACCGTCATCATCGCGCCGCCCTACAACGCCAGCGATGCTGAACTCGAGGAAATCGTGACGCGGCTGGCGCGCGCCGTCGGCACCGCTCTAAGTGGCGCTTGAGGGCGGTTCATCCGCCACATCCACCGCGACGAACACGCAGCACTTGGCGCGCTCGGCCAGCGACGTTCGATTCGAGCTGCCCCACCAAAAGCCGCCCGACGGTTGCGGGTAGTGGCCGAGCACGATGAGATCGACGGCGAGCCGCCGGGAGAACGCGACGATCTGCTCGATGGTGTTGCCGCTCGCCAGGTACCCTTCGGCGGCGACGCCGCGCGCCTTCAGCCATTCGACGGATTCATCGAGGAGCTTGCGGTAGCCGTCCTCCTCGTCCACGAGGCAGGCATGTCCCGCGGCGCCGGCAACGACAGCGGGTGCCGCGACGCCGCCGGGAATGATGGACAACACATAGACCTGCGCGCCCACCAGTATCGCAAGCTCCGCGCCGCGCTTGAGCGCGCGGCGGCCCACCACGGAACCGTCATAACAGAGCAGCACCCGTTTGAACATAATGTCGCTCCAGTTCGAACTGCAGGCTGATCCTGCCGGCGTCCGCTCCCACGGAGTTCCAAGTCCACTCGTCAAAGTATGCGCGGCCGGAAGCTGCTAGGCGAATTATCGTCGAGCAGCGCGTGCCGTAGTCCGCCGCCCGAACGAAGGCGCTCGACAGCAGCCGTTCCCATTCCAGGCTCACACCGGTCCGCGGCAATTGCGCATCGGGTGCCGGCCGGTCATCGCGCAACAAGTCGAGCAACGGAGCAGTGTCGGTTGACTCGTTGAGCGCCGCCTGCAAACGGCTCTTGGCGTTTTGCACCTTCGGCCACGGCGTGTCGAGCAGATGATTCGACAGTCCGTAGATCCCCGGGTCGAGCTCGCGCCCCTGCCCAACGACGCTTTCGTAGATGCCGAGCCGCTCACCGTCGGAGAAGATCACATTGAAGCCGTTGTAGTCGGCGCCCACTCGGTGCAGGTAGGCCAAACTCTCGGCGACCGTGGCGCCTGACTCGAGCAGGGTGGTGACCAGCGTTCCGCGGCTCGGTGCCGGTGCGCGGCGCTGTTCCGGATCACGGTAATTCGTGAGTGCGGCGAATCGGCCGCTGCGCGTGAGGCCGAGCCAGGTTCCGCCCGCCTCCAGGTCCCGTCCGGCCAAAATTTGCGGCTGGTGCGGCCACCATGCGGCGGGAGCCGCCGGACGCCCATGGAATTCATCGCGATTCGCCGCCACGATGCAGGAGTAGCGAGGATGTGCGCGCCACACCACGAGCACCAGACACATTCAAGCAGCTCCGCTCGCGCCGGTTGCCGGCAGCAGTGCCTCGTCCAACACCTCGATCCAATGTTTCACGGGAATGGCGGTACCCGACTGCAAATGGTGAATGCAGCCCACGTTGGCCGAGACGATGTACTCTGGTTCGAGCCGCGCCAGCTGCTCGAGCTTGCGGTCGCGCAGCTGCACGGCGAGCTGCGGCTGCAGTATCGAATAGGTGCCTGCGGAGCCGCAGCACAGATGACTGTCGCTGCCGGCGACGTCGACCTCGAAACCGAGCGTGCGCATGCTGCTTTCGATTCCACCTTTGAGCTTCTGGCCGTGCTGCAACGTGCAGGGTGGGTGAAATGCCAGCCGCCTCGGCCCGTCGCTGCGCATTTGGCCGTGCAACGCGGGCAGCAGCTGCGGCAGCAATTCGCTCAGATCGCGCGCGAGCTTGCTGATGCGCAGCGCCGGGTCCGCATAGCGGGCATCGTCGGCGAGCGCGTGCCCATACTCCTTGATCTGCAGACTGCAAGCCGAGGCGGAGGTGACGATCGCCTGCACTCCGCCCGCCGCGACGATCGGCAGCCAGGCATCGATGTTGCGGCGCATGTTCTCGAGACCGCCCTGCGGATCGCCGAGATGCGTGCGCAGCGCGCCGCAGCAGCCGGCGCGCGGTGCATCAATGATCTGGATTTGCGCGCGATCGAGCACGCGTGCAGCAGCGGGGTCGATGTTGGGCGACATGGCCGGCTGCACGCAGCCGCGCAGCATCAGCACCTTGCGCTGATGCGTACGCGCCGGCGGGTCGGCCGCTGACGCGGCCTTGCGCGCCGGCACTTTGTTCTTGAGCATCTCCGGCAGCAGCGGCCGCAACGCCTGCCCGAGCCGCAGTATCGGCGCGAACAGACGCGAGGTGAGACCCTCTTTGAGAACCCAGCGCAAGCTGCGCTCGCTCGCCGGACGCGCCACACGCGCATCGACGATCTTGCGCCCGATGTCCACCAGATGCCCATACTCGACGCCGCTCGGACAGGTGGTCTGGCAATTCAGGCAGGTCAGGCAACGATCCAAATGCTGCTGTGTGCTGCGCGTGACTGCGCCGCCCTCGAGCACCTGCTTGATCAGATAGATGCGCCCACGCGGGCCGTCGAGCTCATCGCCCAGCAGCTGATAGGTCGGACACGTGGCGTTGCAAAACCCGCAGTGCACGCATTTACGAATGATGGCCTGCGCCTCAGCGCCGTCCGCGGTACCGGCGAATTCCGGGCTCAGGAGTGTTTGCATGGGGAGCTCATAGCTCGGCGTACAAACGCCCGGGGTTGAAAATCCGCGCTGGATCGAAGGCCTGCTTCAATCCCCGGTGAATGCGCATCAAGGCATCGCTCAAGGGCGTGAACACCGCGGCGGGTTGAGCGCCGCCGCGCAGCAGCGTCGCGTGCCCGCCGGCGAGCTGCGCGGCCGACCGCACCTCTGTTGCGTCGGCCGCGGTGCGCCACCAGCGCTCGGCCCCGTGCCACTCGATGAGCTGCCGCCCCGGCAGCTTGACGGGCGCCGCAGTGGCGGCCACCGACAAGCGCCAGAGCCGCTCGCCAGACCCTGAGTCGGCCGCATCGAGCACGAAAAAATCCGCGCTCTGATCGCGCACGCTCGACCACCAGTTCACGGCAGCGCCGGGATCGAGCACCGTGCCGCCGAGCTTGCCGCACGCCGCACTGACGGCCGCAGCCGCGCCCGCCAGGCGCACGTGCAGCCGACCGTCGTGCCATGCGCTGGCGTTCAGCGGCAGGGGCTGCGACGCCCAGCGCCGCAGCTGATCGAGCGCCCGATCCTCGCTGCAGTCGAAGCGCAGCGTCGCGCCGGCGCGGGTGATCGGCAGCACTTTGAGCGACACCTCGCAGATCACGCCCAACACGCCCAAGGATCCCGCCATGAGCCGCGACACATCGTAGCCGGCAACGTTCTTGGCGACCTGGCCGCCGAAAGTCAGAGTCTCGCCGAGTCCGTTGAGCAGGGTCACCCCCAGCACGTGGTCGCGCACCGATCCCACCGCCGCACGCGCCGGTCCCGACAATCCCGCGGCCACCATGCCGCCCACCGTGCCGCCGGCGGAAAAGCGCGGCGGCTCGAACGGCAGGCATTGACCCTGCTGCTCGAGCACCGCTTCCAATTCCGCGAGCGGCGTGCCGGCGCGAGCGGTCACGACGAGCTCGGTCGGCTCGTAGGAACTGATGCCCGCGATGCCGGTCACGTCCAGCGGTTCGCCGCGCGGCGGCTCGCCGTAGAAGACCTTGGTGCCGCCGCCACGGATCTCAAGCGGTGAATGATCGGCGCGTGCTGCCGCGACCCGATCGATGAGACGTGCGAGGGCTGGATCTTGGCGGTCCATCAAAACCTCGGCAAGCCGGGGAAGGGCAGCATGCCCCGATGCACGTGCATCTTGCCGTACTCCGCACAGCGATGCAGAGTCGGGATCACCTTGCCCGGGTTCAACGACTCGAGCGGGTCGAAGGCATGCTTGACGGCGAGGAATTGCGCGCGCTCCGCCGGCGAGAACTGCACGCACATGGAGTTCAGCTTCTCGATGCCCACGCCATGTTCGCCCGTGACGGTGCCGCCGAGGCGCACGCTGGTTTCCAAGATATCGGCGCCGAACAGCTCGCAGCGGCGCATCTCCTCCGGCTGGTCGGCATCGAACAGGATCAGGGGATGAAGATTGCCGTCACCGGCATGAAAAACATTGACGCAGCGCAGGCCGTACGTCTCCTGCATGCGCTCGATCGCGCGCAGCATTTCCGCGAGGCGTTTACGCGGTATGGTCGAGTCCATGCACATGTAGTCGGGACTGATGCCCCCGGAAGCGGGAAAAGCATTTTTTCGGCCGCTCCAAAACTTCAGGCGTTGTGCTTCGTCGCAGCTGACCTCGATGCGCGATGCGCCCGCGCCGTTGAGCACCTCCTCCATCCGCGCAATTTCTTCGGCCACCTCCTCGGGCGTGCCATCGCTCTCGCACAGTAGAATGGCGGCGGCATCGAGGTCGTAATCGGCGTGCACGAACGCCTCGACAGCGGCGGTCATGGCCCGGTCCATGAGTTCGAGGCCCGCGGGAATGATGCCGCGCGCGATCACGCTGGCTACGGCGGCGCCGGCCGATTCGATGTCGCCGAAGCTCGCCATGATGCAGCGGGCCAGCTGCGGTTTGGCGACGAGTTTCACCGTCACTTCGATGA
>Ga0210400_10006005_pt1 | contig 10249 bp, 18 predicted proteins | sample IncBWH26MmetaG_FD_155456 | JGI IMG/M metagenome (GOLD analysis project Ga0210400, IMG submission 155456) | Forest soil microbial communities from Barre Woods Harvard Forest LTER site, Petersham, Massachusetts, United States - Inc-BW-H-26-M | ecosystem: Environmental > Terrestrial > Soil >... | reverse complement strand
TCCAGAGGAAGTATTGGATGGGCTTACTAAAGCGGGACACCAATTAGAAGGATACGCCCCCTCTAATCCTATAACTTCTGGAGCCTATGGCGACGCCGGTGGGATAGAACAGGAACTACCCGCTGAGACTGTGGGTAATTTAGGTAAAGCTGCTGTTGTTGAGGCAGGAAAAGAGTCTGGCATGGTGAAAGGAACGCCTCATACGCCTCTTCAGCTAGGTGCTAAACTAATTAGCCCTATAACAAAACTAACTGCACCACAAAATTCTTTAGGAGCTATGCTACTTCCTTTAGGGGTATCAGAAGGTCCTATTAATGAGCTAACTGCTCCACTAGAATCTACTGGCAGGGGAATCTCTAAAGTGCTAATGCAGGGGGCTGGACTTCCCACAACAAGGGCTGAACTAGCCTCTAAAAATCTAGGAGAATGGTTAGGAAACTCCGTTAATCCAAAAGAAGTTCTTTCAAATTTAAACAGCAAATATTCTGAATTTGCTCAAAGACTAGGAATAAAGCCATTTGAAGAAAGCGTCGGAGCAATGTCTGGTGCTGGTGAATTTGCTGGAGCATCTGGCGACTTAACCAAGGCAGTTAATGACTATACAGGACCAACGGCAGTAGATATCCTTAAAAGGGGCATAAAGAGTTCTTACCAAGAGCTACATGACGTTGTAGAGGCGGGTAGTAGGCGACTAGATAATCCCCAATTTTACTCTAATGTGCAAGATATGAGGATGGTTCCAGCAGAAGTAACAAAGTCTTTATTTGCTCTTAAACAGAAGGCTCTTGATCTTATTAGACAAAAGGCCTCTTCTGAAACAGCACAATTTGGGGATTTAGCGGCTGGCTTAGGATTGGATGCAAAGCAAGAAGCGGCAGAAGGATTAAACAAACTTCAAGGTCTTTCAAACATACTTTCTACTACTACTGAAAGTTCTAAGAATATTTTAAAGGGACTACTTACAGACTATTCTTCTGGAATAGAAGGTAAAGCTGCTGAAAGTACCGCTAAAATAGCCGGAAATAGGTCTATTTTAAATGAGGCCTTTCCGGCCTATAAAGAGGCTCTTTCTAAAGGAACGGCTATGGGTAAGTCTGAGGCAATAGCGGGTCTTGGATCAGAGGAACTATCTGGTGCAGCAGAAGGGACTAAAGAGGCCGCTAATGGTCTACAGGGCCTCCGTAAGCAAATGGCTATAGCCCATACGGCAGAAACTACTAATAGCCTACTTCCAAAGAACCTTAATGGTAGCCTTAATATGCTCCGATATGCCCTTGGAATGGCCTTGCCTAGCCCACAAATGGCACTAATGAGCCCTTTGATGGCTAAACTAGGTATCGGAGCTACAAGAGGGGCCTATCTTGCAGCTAAGAACGCTCCAGTATTATTCTCTAATTTGGCAGGACAAGACAATGGACAACCAACTAAATAAACGAGTCTCAGATTTAGAGCAACATTTTACGTCTACAGACAAAAGATTGGCCAGGATAGAAAAACTCCTGACCAATCACTTCGTCCACCTTAATAGCGCAACTACTTTTTGGATGAAACTAGTAACTCCTACTTTGGTCGTACTGACCCCGATGGTGGTAGCGTTTTTTGGTTCTCAGTTCGCGGTTGATCTGCTGAACTCGGTGATGGCTGTATTGAGGCATACAGGCCATTAAGAAAGTTACTTAATGCTTCTAAATTGTCCTTGGGGATAACAGCCTCAACAGTATAGCCGTTCATAATCTTTCCCCGGATAACCTCTCCTTTACTACCTAGCTCAACAACAAGCCTATCATTCTGATTCAACTTAAACTCGTAATTAGCCATTATTCCTCCGACGGCTTTCCTAAATTACCTCTATAACAAATGCCCCGCCAAACATGGGCCTTTCCGTCAAGACAAGGCTTATCCCAATAGCTAGTTGTTTCTCTAGTTAATCCACTATACTCTCTAACGTAGTGACCACAAGCACTACACTGACAAAAGTTACACATTAGGAAACCAAGTAGTATTCTGGTTCAGTGTGGAATGATTGACTCTCTTTCATTATGCCGTTCTTGTGGCCCACATTAGCTGCCATAGGCACATCGTGGCCCCATGAATTGCTATGCTGCATATCGGCGGGATAGACGCTGTTTATATGACCGTGTCCTACTGCGTTTTGTGCTGCCACTACCCAGCGACCTTCCTTAGCTAGCTCTGCCGCTTGTTCTCCTGTAAGCTTCCGCAGCGTACTCTTAGCGTAGGCGTACATATCATTAGCCGTTTGACTACGGCTAAACGTATGTATTCCTAGCTTAGTCCCGGTATCAGCAACGGCGTAATTACAAAACGTTGTGCCATCGGGCTTAGGGGCGTATTGTGGATCATTTACTATTTCCTGTAATATACCAACTAGCCTAGTTACCATTATTGCCCCATGAACTTCTTTTGTCCTTCTGGTGTAGTAAGGTCGTGAACTGCAACTCCTGATATCCTAGACGGAGCATCAGTACCTTTTAGAGTCCTACGCATAGACAGGGGGTCAGTAGGGTCCTGCTTACCTACGGCTCTAATCTCCGCAGGCTTTGCGTCTAATACCGCCGTATTCTCCGCATTATTAGTAAGGCCAAGTACGTCACCATGGAGCCAACTACTAAACTCATGAATCTCGTCACAAGGAATAGTAACGACTAGCTTCTTATGCTTCTTGCTTTGAATAACAAGTGAGCTAGGCTCTCCCTCCTGAAAGTATGCCGTTATAACTGCCTGTCCTACTTCTACGCTCTTAGTTTGATTCATTTTAACCTCGCCATTAAATCCAACCAATCAATTGACTTGTCCACACAGCTAACAATGTGATCTACTCCTATTGCTTGTTCACAGAGTTGACAATATGGCGTCTTTGACTTTATATTACTATTACAGCGACAAAGACCATAATCATTAATCGGATACTCACACACGAAACAACGTCCCATATTAGCCCCCGAACAAGAACCCCGCCGCCTTAAGTCGTTTCTTTAGTATTGCTCTCATCTCTGGCTTGTCTTTGACAAACTCAAGAAGCTGTCTAAACTCCCCGTCAGTTAAACTTCCTTTAAATAAATTGCAAGAAAAACAAACCAAATGAAGATTCTCTAATGAGTCTGCTCCACCCCTAGCACTAGGAAGTATATGATCTAGTGAAAGGTCTAGTGGCGATACTTCAAGAGTACAATAAGCACAGGCTGTAGTAGCTTTTACATCTTTGATTATATCTTCTAGCTTACGGTCTATCTTAAGCCTAAGATATGACTGTCTAAGCCGTCTAGCTCTATACAATACTGGATTAAGCCTTCTCTCTCGTTTCCGGGCTAGGTGACTTGAGACTTGCAACTTCTTTCCTGACTTCACTTAGTTGATCCTCCAGCGACTTGACCTCTTTAGCTACAAGCTGTGCAAACCTATAAAATGCAGCAAAGTCATCGGTTGTCATTGGGACCTCCTGGTAGAACATCACCGCTAGTAAGAGCAATAACCAAAGCAAAGACCATGTTTACTGATCCCACTAGTAAATTAAAATCATGTTTGCCGTCTAAAGCAGCCATGATATTTAATATACCAAACGTAAGATTAAGGCCAAACAGCCAACGATTAAGCGTCATTTACTTTCCCCTAAGCTTAGTGCGAAGGTCCATAGCCTTGCCCATCACACGACCAAGCATTTGGTGAACCTCAATACCATTAGTCTGACCACTGGCAAGCTGCTTACGAAAGCTGTCAGCACTATTGATTACAGTTTCCAACCAAGCAAGAATTTCCTGCTCCATTTTCATTCTCCTAGCCTTTATCGGCCCACGAACCAACCAACTTAGTTTCTGCTTCCAACGGCACGTTATTTAACTTAGAAGTACTTACCATGATCCTGTGAATATCCTTAATGAGTTCCTTGTCTGTCAACTCCCCCACAAGTTCATCGTGGATTTGGGCAGTTAAAAAGGAACCACTAGGAGTAAGTGCTTTATCAGCTTCTATCATACTCAGCTTTATGTCATCAGCCGCCGAACCTTGGATAAAGTAGCTAATGCTACACCTTTCAGCAGCTTCACGCTCGTACTGATTCTTTGAATAAAGGTTAGGAATATGTATTCTCCTACCTCCAAAAGTCTCAATATAACCAAGACGCCTAGTAATTTGAATATGCTCATTACGCCAGTTCCAAATCTCTTTGTTTGCATCTATGAACGCTTTTTGGATAGCCTCATAATCCGCCAGAGTGTATGGAAGGGGGTCGTCAGAGTTCTTTTCACATATCTCCTGAACTTTCTTCGGCCAACAACCGTAGACTGTCGCAAGCCAGACCGTTTTCCCAATGAACCTTTCAAGTTTACTAATATTGGAAATCGTCTTCCCGAATATATCACTTGCGAAAAGGGAGTGAGTATCTTCTTTGTTTTGGTATGCTTTGATAAGCTTTTTGCTTTGTGAGAAGTGGGCAAGGAATCTAGGCTCGATTTGCGACTTGTCGCTAACGAACATATGCCGTCCAGGTCCAGCAATAAACGCTCTACGGACTTTCTTGCCATCATTAGTTCTGGACGGTATATTCTGAAGGTTGGGTCCTTCAGAGCTAAGTCTACCTGTCTTAGTGCCTCCCTCAGACTCACTTGAGCCCGCTTGATTGAATGATCCATGAATACGGCTTGCTCCGTCCATCCTGGCCAAGAGAGGTTTGATGTAAGTGCTGTTGAGTTTGTTAAGTTCTGAGTATCGAAGCAATCTGGATGCAAGTTCAGAACCTTTCCAGGCCAGTCGTTTCTTAGTAAGCTTCTCTGTGTCGTATACCCCGACTCCGTATCCAAATTGTGAATTAATTGATTGCAGTACTGGCAACAATTGTTTGGGGCTGTTTGGGTTAAGTTGTTCGCCAAACGTTGATCTGATTTGCTCAATTTCTTTTTCATAGTCTTTATTTAACTGCTCTAAATAGGGCCTATCCAGGCCCATACCGTTCTTTTCTATCCTAAATAGAACATCTACCAAAGGCTGTTCTACCTTTTTGTACCAACTAGAGTCAAAGTAGAGGGACCTAAGTTTATCACAATTGTAAATGTCATCGGCCCCATATTCTTTAAGTAGGTTCCGCTCAACTTCACTGGTTTTAATGCGCTTCGTAACCATCTTTCCAGTGTCTTTCTTAGCCTTGGATTTTGAGGGTACAAGTATATGTGTGATTTCGTCATATGTTTTGACTTCTTTGTGTAGCTTGTTCTTTACTAGGTCTTTTAGTCCTATAGACTCAAACGGATTATCAAGATAAGCTAATATCCTTGAGTCGTCAAACGGCCCCACGATACTAATGCCAGCATTATGTAGAGTTAATGCGTCAAACTTCACATTTTGACCACGCTTTATAATTACTGTGCTTTTAAGTACGCTTAGGAGTAGCTCATCTGGCCACCCGCCTTTATCAAACTCTACAAACTTAACCTCGCCCTGCTCATTATACCTATACTGAAGCATGATAAGCTTGTCAGTCCATGGGTTAGGCTTATTAGAAACTGTGTCTGTCTCAGTATCTAAAGTAATTATTTTAATGTCGCTTAAGTTCAGCATGAAGTTTTGCGTGTTCCACAACTGAGATTATTTGTAAATTTTCTACACTATTGTCTAATTTATTTCCATTAATGTGGTGAATATGCTCAGTAGGCAGTAGCCCCCTACCCAAATATCTTTCCATTATTAGCCTATGTTCTTTATACTGCTTACCTTTTCCGTTATAAACTATTTTATACCCACCTAAATCTACTGCGCCATTCATTCTGTGAGCGCACGATCTACTACAATATTGTAGGTAATTTGTAACATAACTCCAAAATAATTTATCACACTTAGAACACAGACCAGAATATATAATTCTATTCCTAGTCGTTATCGTCTTGATCTGGTCCAATTCCATTTGGAAATTCTGTCTCTATTTTAGCATCTATGATTGCGTCTGAAACTTCGACATTTTCACGGTAGTACTTTAAGTCTTTGTTACACAATATAATCACTACCCGCCTAACCATAAATTCACTAAGGGGTATGCCCTTATGATAAATGAAATGGCCCCTGGGCCTCCAGAAGTATAGTAGCCGCTCTTTCGGATAAACGGCCACCTTCCTATGACAAAGAGTACAACGCCATCCCCATATTTCTTCCATTTTAATGTACAAAGTCCTTGATAAACTTATCGACCTGTTTATTCAAGTCGAATAAAGTCTCGTTGTTAAACTCATTTACAATCATGTCAAAGCCCTTATATTCGTCAAGATCAATTTCAGATATGTCTGAAATTTCCCCTACAAACGGGTTATACTTCTTATAACGTTCAATACGAACTAACTTAGCCCCAAGCTTCTTTAGATGCTCTGCTTCATTCTTAAACCGAAGGTCATCCACGACTACATTAGTTTTATAGCTTTCAAGCTTTGCGGCCTTAACCCACACCATTTCGTCGTAATAGCGGGCAAGCTGCCCCAAAGCTATTAAGAAGTCCCGCCTAGTCTCCCCCTTTGTGAAGTACGGAGTCTCTTTGTTGGCTAACGTCATTCCAGTATATATGCCCGGAAAGATAATCTCAGATGCCAACTTAAGAGGATCGGCAAATGAGACTTTCTTAAATCCATAAACTGATACAAGTCTGTTGGCAAAGGTACTTTTTCCTACGCCGCGCTTTCCCGCAATTGCCACTATCATGGTTTTCCCCAATGATCTAACTTAATCCTACTTATAGCAGACTGACTGACTCCAAAAATTTTACCTATTTTTGATTGAGTTAGTCCACTATTTAGCCTATTCTTTATTTTATAAACATCTGTTATAGAAAGCTTTGCTCTTGGGTTATTTTCTCCGACGTTACTTTTAAACCTTCCCTTATTAATACAGTCTCTAATATTGTCTAGTTGAGAGCCTAAAAATAAGTGATTTGGATTAACACAAGGAGGATTATCACATTTATGTAGTACACTTAATGTCGTGGCCCCATTAAATAACTGCCAGCTAACTCTATGTGCTAGGCGCATCTTTCCATTAAGCCTAAATTGACCATATCCGTCTTTGTTCCTAAGACTTGCTTCCCAAAGCCAACAATTATTAGTCTTTTTAACTTTATTTAAAAATCTTCTTAACGGGTCCATATTAGGTCACTCCAAACATCTTAATCCACTTTCTCATCTTAGTCTTACCAAATTCTATTCTTAGGCAGTTTTTACAAGTTGGTTTTTGCCTTGACCAAACTGGAATTCCAGCGATAACCCACGGCGCACCACAAATAGGGAATCCAATAGAATCAAAGTTATTTAAAGATTTAAACCAATGAGTTTTCATTAACAACCGTCCGTTTCTCCATGAAGGCTACGAACAACAGAATCAATATAAAGAACCTTAGCATCATGACTACTGTGGTTAAATATATCTGCTATATCTTCAGACATAAAAAAGTAGCCTTTACCGCCGTTGTCTAGCTCATAGTCAAGCCTAGACCGTCCTTCCTCATTAGGTTCAGAAAGAATATAAGTCATTGGTCATTTACTATTGTAATGTCTGGTCTTTTGTGTCCTTCACGGTACTGTTTGCCTAGGTGATGCCTTTCTAGCTCGATATAATCACCACGATAGTCTTTAACTAAAACTCTATCGCCGTCTTGATACTTAACTAAAATCCTTAGAAGTTGTCTGACTGTCATTGTGCCTCGTTCTCATTTAAAAACTTTCCTGTAGCAGTATCTAGCCTGAGTCGTATATCAGTCATTAAACCATATTTATTTTTTAAACATGATCCCATTATTCCCCTGGGACTTTCCTGCTTGTTTATTGCCCATAATGCTAACACAAAGTCAGCCAGTTCTTCTTGTGCCCCTGACCCCTTAATTTTTGATAGATCAATGGCCTCACCTACAGACGCACGATTTAGTTGGCTTGTTACCATAACGGGAATATTATTCTCAGTTGCAATCTTGTGAATACCTCTAAATACTTCCTCTTGTTCTGACGTTTTGTTTATTGTGCCGAACTTCATTGCCTGAAAGAAGTCTATCACAACAAAATTAGGTTGAGTCCGTCTAACTTCTAACTCTATACGACCTAACGTAAGAGCAAACTCTTCTACTACAATCAACTGAAGCTTATTAAACCATCCCTGGGCGTCTTCTATCTTCTTTAAATCGTCCGACGTAAACCCGCCTGTCTGAAACTTAATAAGGTTAACGCCCGTTCGCTGTGAAATTACCTTGTCAAATATCGGCGTACTACCGCACTCAGTAGGAAACATAAGACCAAGACTTCCAGCTTCAGAAAGGGCAACAGCAGCCTGAGTAATGAGGCTAGTCTTTCCGGTTCCAGGTCTTGCCGCAAAAAGATATACCAATCCATTCCTAAAGCCGCCAGTAATACGGTCTAGCTCTTTTATTCCTGATTTAAGTCCTTCTGACCTTGCGCTAAGTCCTGCGAAGTAGCCTTTTGAGGCTCCCTCTGGCTTGACAAGGGTAGACTCCCCGCTGACCTTTCCCACAATGAGTCTGACCTTTCTTTCGTCAATGTCCTGATTTCCATAAGGATTACGTCTAGCCAGAAGTAGAATTTCCTCAACGCTAAAGCCGCTTCGACTAAGAAATCCGACAAAGGCAAAATCACTCTCAGAAGGACTTGGATACCCTGCAACATTGGATATAATATTCCGTATCGTCGGATTGATTGCAAGAAGTTTCTCAAACCTTTGTTCATAGTTTGTAGTCTGGACATTTGCTTTTACCTTTATTGTCTCTTGTGAGAACTCTATTTTATTCCTCTGTTTTGTCGAAAGATAACTTCCCCCCAAGACCTTACATTCCCTGTTTGACTTCCCGTTCCATGATCCCCACAATCGGATAATCCTAGCCAAATCAAAGATTGAGTCAAACTTGAGTTCTTTAGTTTGGTACTTATCTCTAATCTCATAAAACCATGCCTTTAGCGACTCAGTAAGCTGCTCACTATTGACCACACTAATAGGCTCAATAGGGATATAAACATGAGAGCCAGAACCGGAACTAACAACGACAGAATTGTATCTAAGATCATTTGCTACTTCCCATGCTTTATTAATCGCCGCTTCATGCTGTGCTTCTGTGGACGCCTGACCTTTGGGTCTAACGGGGTCAATGTCGATACAAATACAAGTGACCCTATTGACGGCCTTGCCGGAGCCATCATCCAATCCTCTAGGATTAATTCCCACATAGCATCCCACTTGCTTCTTAGTCTCAAGTATGGATTGACTGGTAAAGTCTTGCAGAGTTCTGCAAAATAATTGTCGCTTTTCATCAACAATTCTGATCTCTGTAAAATCTCGTCCTGACTCATGGCCAAGTGTCTCATATTGAAGTTTAAGCTGTTCCTCCGTCGTTAGGCTTTTGATAGGCTGCGTTTCTAGCATCAGGTTGACTCCAACACTTCGTTTTAAATGAACAATAGTTACACCGCCAATCGCTCTTAAACTTCTCTCCCTTTATCTGCTTAAGGGCCTGGATAGTGCCATCCTCTTTAAGCCATACCTTGTAGTCCCTAGGCGGCACCTCTTTTGTGAGGATATAAGTCTCAAGAGTTTTCCAACGATCTACAATGCTAGAAAAACTAACACCTGTAAGAAGATTAGAAAAGTCAACACCGCTAAGAGATTTGACGCTATAGCCGTCACCATTCCTAGCAATGTTAAATTGAAGTTTAAACCCGTTATCACGCCCAATGTAAAACAAGATAAACCACTTAAGACCAGGAAACGTATTGAAATAAGTGATAACTTGGAGTAGGTGATCCAACTTCGGACCCTTTGTTCTAATCCCATAATAGTTATTACTTAGTGCCTCCCCTTGTGTAGTCTTTATTTCTAGCCCGCCAATGGCGTTATCCACCGACAACAGGCCATCAAGTCTATAACTGATTTCTGTGGTGAGGCCGTCAACCAGAACTTGTCCCTTTGTTTCTGGCATGATTGACAGTTCTCGTGATTTAGAAAGACGCTTTTGGACCGCCCAATGAATTGCATCCCCCAACCATGCCGCATACGATGACGTAGGGTCTTGTGGATCACTTTCAGGCTCCTTTACTGCTCTCCAATATAGCTGCCTAAGACACGCCCCTTCGACTTTTCCATTGACGATTGCAGAAGCAGAGCTAGGATTATGGTGCCACTTAGCTCCTTTGAAGTATTCAGACTTCTCCTTAAACTCGACACGAAAAGTCTCATCAAGAATATTAATCAGGTTTGGTACTTGCGG
>Ga0210400_10006004_pt1 | contig 10249 bp, 12 predicted proteins | sample IncBWH26MmetaG_FD_155456 | JGI IMG/M metagenome (GOLD analysis project Ga0210400, IMG submission 155456) | Forest soil microbial communities from Barre Woods Harvard Forest LTER site, Petersham, Massachusetts, United States - Inc-BW-H-26-M | ecosystem: Environmental > Terrestrial > Soil >... | reverse complement strand
CGACTGGGCCCTCGCGCCCGCAGCTCCGACAAGCAGTCCCGCGACCAGCGCTGCAACTATGACGTCTCTCCGCATGACCTGACTCTCCCTGCTTGGGTGGCCCTCCCTCTCTTATGCGTCCTTGCGCTCCGCCGTCCCTACGCAAAGCATGCTACGGTCTGCCTCCGGCCCGGCGCAGCAAACGGATGACTTCGCTGTTGTTCCGGGCAAGGGCCCACGTCAGGGCGGTATAACCGCTCCGGCTGCGCAGGTTCACATCCGCACCCGCCGCCAGCAGTGCCCTGACCACGTCCGGGTTTGCTTTTGGGTTTTGGCAGGCGAGAATCAGCGCTGTTTGCCCGGTTTGGTCCAGGGCATTCACGTTGATACCCGTCGCCGCGGACAGGAACCGTTGTACAGCCTTCGAGTCTTCCTGCGCCGCCGCGCGCATAAGGTCCGTGTCATCAGGATCCTCAAGGGTTTCGCCACCGCTTCCCAGAGCGATGGGCCAGGCTACCGGAATGATTCTCGTCACCTTGACTCCGACATCCCCATTCATCTTCTGCCAATCGTTAAGCTTGAAATAACTTCGTAACAACGGCTGAATCTGTGTCTCAACGATCGATCGCCATAGCCAGCCTCCTGCCGGACGCCCGGTTCCGCCGGGTTCATCCCAGGCTTGCAAACGAAACGCGGTGAAACCGTCGGCTGAGTTCCACTCAAAATGCGCATCCAGGTCACGTATGAAGCCAGCCGGGCTGACCCATACGACAGCGCAACACACCAGCATAGCCGCCACCACGTACGGCCAGGTTTGTCGGCCGGAGCAACGGGATGCAATCAGTGCGACGGCTCCGACCAACGCCAACGCTTCCGCTAACAGGCCCGTGGCGGTCAGTATTTCTCCGGCGGCGTTCCACCAGTGCACGCGCCAATCCAGAAACCCACCCTCATCAAAATGCCAAAACGGGTTGAGATACAGGAGTACCAGCCCGGCGGCAAACAGGAGTGCCCCTGCTTCGAGTCCAGTCACTACCCAGGTCGTACGACGGATGTGCTTGGCCATTGGACTGAGCATCGATGTCTACCGGAAAGACGAGTATAGACATTGTGCGGGAGACAGGGAATCAATAGAGACAACCAAGGTTCGCGTGAAGCAACGCGGCTCACTGCGCTCCCGCTACCTTCGCGTGCAGGACCGGACTCCGCTGGCGCAAGAGCCGTTCCGCTGCCTTCGCTTCCACTGGCGGTGAGAAGAAATATCCTTGCCCCAGTTCGCAGCCTAACTGGCGCAGGTGATCGACCTGCCGGGCGGATTCAATGCCTTCCGCAATCACCTGCAATTTCAACTTGTGCGCCAGCAGGATGATCAGCTCCACCGTGTCACAAGTTCCGCGGTCGACCAGCATCCCGCTTACCAGGGTACGGTCGATCTTCAACGCTTCGACAGGGAATTGGCGCAGCCCACTTAAGGACGAATTCCCCGTTCCGAAGTCATCGAGGATCACGCCGACCCCGAGGCGCTTTAGGTGCGAGAGAACGGTTGCAGTCAGCTTTGGATCGGCAGCGGCCACGCCCTCGGTCATCTCCAGGTGCAGCCGCGATGAGTTGACCACGGTCTGCCGAAGGATCGCTTCCAAGCTGGTGACGAGCCCAGTGTCGGCCAACTGCTTGGCCGAGAGGTTCACGCTGATGCTCACGGCCTCCATCGCGGGAATCTCGGCGTCCCAGACTCGCAACTGTTTGCAAGCTTCCAGAATTAACCACTGGCCCGTGGAGACCAGCAGTCCCCGGTCTTCAGCCGCGTCCATGAACTTATCCGGCGAGACTAAGCCTTGTTCTGGATGCTGCCATCGCAGCAGCACCTCGAAGCTTGTAATCTGTTTTGTTTCCAGGTGCACGATAGGCTGGTAATACACGCGGAACTGGCGCTTCGCCAACGCCTCGCGTAAGTCAGCTTCCAACTTCAACCGGGTGACGGCGCGGGTGTGCATTGCTTCGTCAAACACCTCGCAGCGGGATCCTCCCATGGCCTTCGCGCGCCGCATCGCGACATCGGCGTCCTGCAGCAGATCCTCCGCCCGCTCATGGGTGGACTTGCTCAAAGCAATTCCCACGCTAGCCGACGTCAACACCTCGCGCCCTCCCGCCAGGAAGGGCTCGGCCACGGCGGCGAGGATTCGGTTCGCGGCGCGCATCGCATGACTCGGGTCAGTCACTTCTTCGAGCAGGATGGTGAATTCGTCGCCGCCCATTCTGGACAGAACAGAGTCCTTCAGCGATTCGTCTTGCGAGCGGCAAACGGTATCGTCGTGCCGCAAACGGGCCCCGAGGCGCCGGCCCATCTCCACGATCACCTGGTCGCCTACCGCGGGACCCATGGTGTCGTTAAACACCTTGAAACCATCCAGATCCACGAACAACACGGCGTACTGGCGCTCCGGGTTGCGCTGCGCGCGGGCAAACAAGCGCTGCAGGCGGTCCAGAAAGAGACGCCGGTTGGGCAGCCCGGTCAGAGCATCATGGAAAGACCCATGCTCCAGTTGTTCTTCCGCTCGTTTACGCTCGGTGACGTCACGAGTCACAATCACCAGCTTGGTAACCTCGCCCTTCCCGTTCCGGATGGTGTTGGCCAGCGACTCCACAACTCGCCAAGTCCCGTCTTTGTGGCGGATGCGGTAATCCAGCTTTTTCCCGACGCCAGTGCTGCGTGCCTCGCGTGCCGCCTCCAGCACTTTGAAACGATCGTCTAGGTGGATCTGCTCAAAAGACGATGTTTCCCCCAATTCCGCCGCGGAATAACCCAAGACTCGCTTATACGCAGGACTGTTGTAAAGCCGCCGTCCCTTCACGTCGACCAACGCAATCATGTCGGCCGCATTTTCCGTGACGATCCGGAATAACTCTTCACGTTTCTTCGACTCTCGCGGCGAGCCATATACATGCGGAACTGCTGATAGACCACGAGGATGGCCAGTGCACCGAGAGCTATCCAATTCCATTGCGCCATCATTTGGTGCGAAGGCTCATCTTCAAGTGAGATATCGGCGATCCTCCGCCGGAGACTTAGTTCCTCGGCAAGCCATGTCCGTACCTTCGTGCTGCTCCGGCTGCCCGTTTGTTAACAACAGGTTGCCGTGTTTCCCCAGGGCAAGTAAGATGACTTTGTTTTATGGCTGACACTTATGGCTGACATTCGCCACGCCATCCAGATATCGGTTCCTGCAGCCAGCGTTTTCCCGCTGGTCGCTACCGCGCACGGCTGGTCCCGGTGGTGGGCCGCGGATGTGCGGGAAGCTAACGGCGCCATCGAGGTCGGCTTCTTCAAGCGGGCGACCCTATACCGGCTGAAGGCATTGCTGAACGAATCCCCCACTCGCAGCGAGTGGTTGGTCGAAACCGGAGCGGAATGGAGTGGAACCCGCCTGGCCTTCCAACTGGAAGCGGCTGCAAGTGGAACCCAGTTGCGCTTTACCCACGCCGGCTGGCGCTCCGAAACTGACTATTTTGTGAACTGCACGACCACCTGGGGCGAACTGATGTTCCGGATAAAAGCAGCCGCGGAAGGCAAGCCGCGCGGGCCACTGTTCCTCCCTGACGGCATGGCGTATTGAGTGCACCATGGCCGGCGCCCGCAGAGAAAACGTTTCAGGTGACGTGGGCAACGACAAACGACCAACCGCAAACGACCAACGACAAGCAGCCCACGACAGTTCATAATGTCCCCATGTCTCCGGAGAAGACCATCCGCCGCCTCAAGACCTACGCCGGCGCTCAGGGATACGTCTACCAGTACTACTTCGTGGGCCAGCGCGCGGCGCTCGCGAACGATCCTGAGGCTCCCGCGACGGAATTCGTCTTCGATGTCACCTCTGATCGCAAGCTGACTTACGCCGTTAGTGTCTTGCTTCCCGAAAACGCAGTGACTGCGTGGGCTGCAGCTCACGGGCGTCCCCTCACTGAAGCAGAAAAGTATGCTGCCGCCAAGCTCCGCCTCTTCCGCGCTTTCGACGAACTCGAAGACGTAAAGGCCCACGGGCGCCGCCTGGTGATTGACGCAGCCGTGCTCGAGGAAGTGCTCACCGGTCTGGGCGTAGAATAACTTCAAGCTCCGTATCAGGGCACGCCTTCAGGCATGCCGCATTGAATTCCAAACGGCAACATGGGGTACACTTTGGGATTCGATATCTGTCGGCTTATGGCACTACTCTGGCTCCGCTTCGCGCTGGCTTGCTACTTCATCGGGCTGATCTACGCCTTTTTTGCGCTTACCCGCACCAGCGACCTTTTCAGCCGCATCGCGCTGCACGCCGCCAGCCTGGGGATGGTCTTCCATTTCGTCTCGCTGGTCGAGCTTTTTCTCTCCGGCCACGTAGTATGGGCCTCGGTGCACAACGGAGAGTCGCTGCTGGCCTTCTTTTCGATGACGTTTTTCATGATCATCTACGCCATCTATCAGACGACGGCACCCGGCGTGGTTGTGTTCCCCATCGTGTTCTTTCTGACGTTCGTCGCGGCTGTGGACCAGCAGCCCGTCCTGCTGACGGCTTTCGTCCAGCACAAGGGATGGCTGATCGCGCACATCATCCTCATCTTCACCGGATACGCCGCCCTCGTTCTCAGCTTCGGTGCCAGCCTGCTCTACCTGTTGCAGGAGCGCCGCCTGAAAGCCAAAAAGCCCAGCAGCCTGATTTCTTTCCTGCCTGCGCTCGAGGTGATTGACCAGATCGGCTACCGCTCCCTGCTGCTTGGTTTTCCCTTCATGACGCTCGGCTTGATCACAGGCTCGGTCGTGGCCATGTCGACATACGGATACGTGGACTTCAAGGATCCCAAGATCCTGTTGTCGATCTTGATGTGGTTCGTGTACATGGTCATGGTTTTCACTCGCTGGAACTCGGGATGGCGTGGTCGCCGCGCCGCGGTTCTCGCCACGTTTGCTTTTGTAGCTGCCGTCGTGGCTTGGGCCGCGAACTACTTTTCCACCGTCCACCGGTTTGCCGCCTCATGAGATACCAGCTCATTGGCGTGAATCACAAGACCGCACCTCTCGAGTTGCGGGAGCGCCTCGCGATCGCCGAGTCCCGCCTGCCTGATGTCTGCCGCGATCTCAGTGCCCATCCCGGAATCGAAGAGGGCATGATCATCTCCACCTGCAACCGGGTGGAACTGGTCACCCATACCACCAATGGCTCGGCTGACCTGCGCGGATTTCTGCACGATCACTTTCACTTGACCGCTGAAGAACTGGATGCGCATTTGTATGAGTTTCGAGAGAAAGATGCGGTCCGGCATGTCTTCCGTGTGGCTTCGAGTCTGGATTCGATGGTTGTCGGCGAAGCCCAGATCCTCGGCCAGGTGAAAGAGGCTTACGCCACCGGCCGTGCTGTGGGCTCGGTACGCAGCCAACTCGATCAGCTCTTCACCCGTGCCTTTGCCGTGGCTAAGCGCGTGCGCAGCGAGACCGCGGTTGGATCGTCTTCGGTTTCCATTGCCTCGGTTGCGGTGGAACTCGCGAAAAAGATTTTCGGCACGCTACAGGGTAAGAACGTCTTCATCGTCGGCGCCGGGAAGATGAGCGAACTCGCTGCCCGCCACCTGATGGCTCACGGCTGCGCGTCTATTTTCGTGGCGAATCGCACCTACGACCGCGCCATCGGGCTGGCGCAGAAGTTTGACGGGCAGGCCATTAGGTTTGACGATCTCTACGCGAACTGCGACCGAGCTGACATCGTCATCACCTCGACCGGCGCCCCTCACGCCATTTTCCGCCGCGAACACGGGGAGCAGTTCCTCGCCCGCCGCAAGAACCGGCCTATGTTTTTCATCGACATCGCCGTACCCCGCGACGTCTCACCGGAAATGGCCAAGCTCGACGGGATCTTCGCCTACGACATTGATGACCTGCAGCAGGCCGTCTCGAGCCACGTCGCCGATCGCCGCAAGGAAGCCGAACTTGCCGAGGCCATCATCTCAGGCGAAGTCGAGCGCTTCGAAGCCAGGTTGCACACGCTCGACGTGGTGCCAACGATCGTGTCGTTGCAGGATCATTTGGAAACCATCCGCCAGGCGGAAATCGACCGGGTGCGCAGCCGCATGGGTCCGCTGACTCCGGAACAGGAAATGGCCGTCGAAGCTCTCACTCGCGGCATCATCAATAAAGTCATGCACACTCCGATCACCACGCTGAAGACCGCGGCCCGCGCGGCGGAGGCAACCACAGTGATCGAAGTTGTGCGGAGGTTGTTCAACCTGCACGAGAAAGAAGAAGGCCCAGTGTTGCAGACGGGGGAGCGAGAATCGTCAGGCAAAGATGCGTCGGACAAGCGCGTGGATCGCACCAGTGATGCCTAAACTCCGCATCGGTTCCCGCGGCTCGCAACTCGCTCTCTGGCAGGCCAATCACATTGCCGCTCTTCTGCGAGCGCGCGGCCACGAGGCCGAAATCGAAATCATCCACACCACCGGCGACAAAATCACCGACGTCCCCCTAGCCCAGGTCGGTACCAAGGGCGGCCTTGGCAAAGGCATCTTCACCAAAGAGATTGAAGAGGCCCTCGCCGCCGAACGCGTCGATCTTGCCGTGCACTCGTTGAAAGACCTGCCCACCGAACTTCCCCCGGGATTCGAGATTGCCGCCATCACAGAAAGAGAAGACGCGCGCGATGCGTTCTGCTCGCGCCTTTATGCAAAAGTTCAGGATCTGCCGCGGGGAGCACGCGTGGGCACCTCCAGCCTGCGCCGTCAGGCTCAGCTCAAGGCCATCCGCCGCGATCTCGACATTCATCCCCTGCGCGGCAACGTCGATACACGATTGCGCAAGCTCGACCAAGGCGAGTACGACGCCGTTATCCTGGCGTCAGCCGGGCTGAAACGCCTGGGCAGGACGGAGTTGATCAAGCAGATCATCCCTGCCGAAGTCATGTGCCCTGCCGCCGGACAGGGAGCGCTGGCCATCGAAGTCCGCGAAGGCGACTCGGCCATGCGCCAGCACGTGGCGTTCTTGAACGACCCTGCCACCCGCGCCGCCACCACCTGCGAGCGCGCTCTGCTCAACCGTCTCGGCGGAGGCTGCCAGGTCCCCATCGGAGCTTTCGCCGAAATGAGAAATGGCAAGCTGCACCTCGAAGCCATCGTTGCTGATCCAGACGGCTCGAAGGTTCTCCGGGAATCGCGCGACGGCAGTCTCAGCGATCCCGAGAAGCTGGGCAACAACGTCGGCGACACGTTGTTGAACCGCGGTGGTGATGAAATCCTCGAAGCGGTTTACGGTCGCGGCCTGGCTGTCCCGCCCCAACCGTGATCTCGGATCGTGATCCAGCATGAAGAGCCGCAGCGTTCTCCTGCAACTTCTCGGCGGCACCAAGAGCTCACATGCTCTTCGCCGCTGGATCAACCTCTGGCCGCCCTTTCTCGGCGCGGGCATTCGCATCCAGCGCATCGCGCCTGACATGACGGCCGTCGATGTCGAAATGAGGCTGCGCTTCTGGAATGCGAACTACGTTGGCACGCATTTCGGCGGATCGCTCTTTGCCATGACCGACCCGTTCTATATGCTCATGCTGATGGCCAACCTGGGCCGCGACTACATCGTGTGGGATAAGGCTGCGACAATCCGCTACAGAAAGCCGGGGAAGGGACCGGTGCGAGCAGAATTTCGCCTGTCCGATAGCCAGATCGAGGACATTCGCGAGAGACTAAAGACGATGCCGAAGTATGAGCCCGTCTTTACGGTGGAAGTGAAGGACGAAGCAGGAGTTGTGATCGCCGAGGTCGAGAAGGTTCTGCACGTTCGAAAGAAGCAAGCGCCGGATTCATCTGGAAAGTAGAGAGATCAGCAGTGTATGTTCCTGAACATTTTCGCGCGCGCCATCATGAAGATGCTATTGCATTCATGCGCGCGAATCCATTTGCCATACTGATCTCGACTCCCGAGACTGGGCCTTTCGCCACGCATCTTCCTCTTTTTGTGCGAACAGAAGAAGAGAAAGTGTTCCTCCGCGGACATGTGGCGAAGGCCAACCCGCACTGGCAGTATCTGGAACAGCAGCCGCAGTGTTTGACCATCTTTCACGGCGCTCACTCTTACGTTTCGCCCAGCAACTACACTGCGCGCGAAAGCGTTCCCACATGGAACTATGCCGCCGTGCATCTCTACGGAAACGCGCGCGTGTTTACCTCACCCGGGGATCTGCTGGGCATGCTCCACGAGTTGATGGCCACCTTCGATCCTGCGTACGCTTCGCAGTGGGCAACACTCGACCCAGCCTACCATGAGCGCATGCTGCGGCAGATCGTGGGCTTTGAGATCGAGGTCACGAAGATGGAAGGCAAGTTTAAGCTGAGCCAGAATCGCCCTCGCGAGGATCAGGCGAACGTAATTGCCTCTCTGGAGAAAGCTGATGACACGGCGGTCTCGGGCGTGTCGCGGCTGATGCGGAAACTGGGGCTTGGTGTGGACCGGACGAAGAAGGGGCGCGAATGAGGACAGCCTCTCGCCCTCTCTCTGGTGTTCGGGTTCTGGTAGGCCGCGCGCGCCATCAGGCAGGTGTGCTCTCCCGTGAACTGCGCAAGCTTGGCGCGACTGTTCTGGAAATTCCATTCATCGAAATTCGCAAATCACGCAGTTCCAAGCCTTTGGATACCGCGCTGAGGAATCTTGACAGCTACGATTGGCTGATCCTCACGAGTGTGAACGGAGTCGAGGCCATGTGGGAGCGGCTGGCTAAGCTGTGCCTTACGAAAAAACATCTCAAGCACTTGCGCGTCGCGGCGATCGGCCCAGCCACGAAGAAAGCCATCGAGCAGCGCGGTGGAAAGGTCGATGTTGTGCCTAAAGAATACGTGGCCGAGTCTGTCGTAAGTAGTTTGCGTAAGCGCGTGAAAGGAAAGCGGGTGCTGCTCGTCCGTGCCAAAGTTGCGCGTGACGTGATTCCGCGCGAGCTGCGGAAGGCCGGGGCGCACATGGATGTGGTGGAAGCCTATGAAACCGTTGTGCCGCGGTCTTCCCGCGTGCGCCTGCGCAGCGCCCTGCAGAATCCGCGGCAGCGGCCGCATGTGGTTACGTTTACCAGTTCTTCGACGGTGCGCAACTTTGTGGCCTTGCTCGGGTCACACAAGAGGGACGTTGACGGAATACGGCTTGCCTCGATCGGGCCCGTCACCTCTTCGACTTTGCGCGTGCTTGGCTTGCGCGTGGACATTGAAGCCAGGGAATTCACGATCCCGGGATTGAGCACCGCTATCGCGCGAGCGATAGCCGAGTCACCGAGTCTCCCAACCAAGCCCGGCCGCGCCCATGTTTGACCGCCCGGCCGCCATATCTGCTAGATTGCCGGAATGAAGCCTAAGACGATTTACCTCGCCCTCTGTTTCGTCGGGGCATTGCTTCCGTACTGGCAGTTCGTTCCGTGGGTGATGCAACACGGGCTGAATCTTTCGCTCCTTGTCCGCGAACTGTTTGTGAATCGAATCAGCGCCTTCTTCGGGATGGATGTTCTGGTTTCGGCCGTGGTCCTGATCGTCTTCATGCGAGTCGAGAGCACCAGGCTGAGTGTTTCCCGTCGGTGGCTTCCGGTGCTGGCTGTGCTCACAGTGGGCGTCTCGCTTGCCTTGCCGATGTTTCTTTACATGCGGGAATTGAGACTGGAACAGGCTCAGCCTTAGGCCACAAGGCAGCGCGAGCATGATCAGGCGATCGGCCTATTCCGATACCGAGCAACTACAATCCGCCGGGGGAACGTGCGCCAGCAGGAAGTCGGCGACGCGTTTGTAGGCGTCAATCTGATTTTCGACGCGGGCGAAGCCGTGGCCTTCGTTTTCGTAGATCTTGTAGTCCACCGTCCCGCCGCGCTTCTTGATGGCATCGACCACCTGCTGCGTTTCCGACTTGGGGCAGCGCGGATCGTGTCCTCCGGCGAGCAACAGCAGTGGAGCTTTGATTTGATCGATGAAGTTGATGGGCGAGCGGTCTTCGTACAGCGCTTTGTTCTTCACCACATCGCCCATGGTCGCCAGATCGGACTGCTGCAGCACGGGATCTTCATTCTCGATTTCAGTAAACCAGTTCACAAAAGGCACGATAGGCACGCCTGCGGCCCAAACGTCAGGCGCTTTCGTCACCGACATCATGCTGAGATAACCGCCATAGCTTCCACCCATGACGGCAATCTTTTTGGGATCGAGGTGTCCGGTCTGCTTGATCCAGTCGACGCCGGCCAGCACATCCTGCAAATCGCCGCCGCCCATGTCGAACAAATTCGCCTGCTGA
>Ga0210400_10006003_pt1 | contig 10250 bp, 7 predicted proteins | sample IncBWH26MmetaG_FD_155456 | JGI IMG/M metagenome (GOLD analysis project Ga0210400, IMG submission 155456) | Forest soil microbial communities from Barre Woods Harvard Forest LTER site, Petersham, Massachusetts, United States - Inc-BW-H-26-M | ecosystem: Environmental > Terrestrial > Soil >... | reverse complement strand
CGGCTGGTGGAGCGGTCGATCTCGATGATGACGCCGCCGCGCAGGGTATGGGCGTCCGTCAGGCGATAGACTCCCTCGGCCTGGATGCCGCTGGCCAGATCCGTCTTGTAGGCGTTCTGGCCGATGCCGTTGTAGAGCAGGTCGCCGACCGGGTCCGGCAGGAATCTCAGTGTCGAGTAGCGGCCAAACAGCGACACCTGGCCGGTGAAGCGACCGCCGTCGTAGAGGTAGCTGAGGGCGGCGAACTGGGTGTTCTCCCGCTGGTTCTCATTCAGATTTTCGCTGGAAAAAGGGTTGGGCGCGCCGGTGGGGTCGCCGACGGAAAGGCCCAGGGTCGGCTGGCCGCCCCTCTGGTCGGGAATCTGGAAGCGCTGGTCGGAGGTGCCGGCGATCAACGCCACCCGGCTCTGCGGCGTGAGGATGTCCTCGAGGTAGGCGAAAGCCTGGAACTGGTTGGTCTTGTCGTGAAGCGGATTGGCGGAGGCGTCGGGCGACTCGATGCCCAGCTTGTCCTGCAGGTAGTTGACGGTGACGTAGTAGCTGAAGCCGCCCGAACTGCCGTGGACGTTGGCGCTGGGATTGAGCTCGTCGTGACTGCCCCCGTACATCGAGACCGCCCCACCATTGTCGAAGCGGCTCTTTGTCGTGATGTCGACGACGCCGGCCGTGCGCAGGCCATACTGGGCCGGCAAGGCGCCGGTGATGAGATCGACCTTGTCAGCCAGCTTGGGGCTGAGGGTCTGGCTGAAGACGCTGAGGCCCTCGGGGAGAATGACGCCGTTGAGGCGGAACTGCAGGCCGTTGTGCTCGCCGCGCACGTGGATCTGGCCGTAGGAGTCCTCGGCGACGCCGGGGGCGCGAAGGACGACCTGGTCGAGGGGCGCGTTGTCGCCGCCCGGCATGGCCTGGATGGCGTCGCCGGTGATCGAATAGACCGAGGCGCCGATTTGCGGCTGGATGGCCGCGCGCGCCTGGTCCAGCCGCTTGGAGGTGACCACGATCTCGGAGACCGTCGCGCCGCTGTTAGCGGAGGCGTTGTCGGCAGATTGAGGGGCGGGAGCGGCGTTGGCCGGAACGGCGCCGCCAAAAACCCCGACAAGAACAACAGACGACAGCTCGCCGATCCAGGGTTTCCGCACGCGCCAAGATTTTCCCACGCATTTGTCTCCGTTCCGTATTCGATGGCGCTGTCTTAGGTGTGCGGCGCAGCAACGCCCAGGGAGACGGTTCCCGTTGTTTCCGGGAATTTTTCCCGATTCCGCGCGGCCTATGGCCGACGCTCCGACGGCGGATTAAACTCGGCCACATCATGTCGCTGCGTCTCCGGGTCGTCGCCGCCATCGCCGTGCTGCTGCTGTCGGGCTCGATCGTCGGCACGGCTCTGGCCGGGTGGCAGGCCAAGCAGGTGCTCCACGAGGAGCTGGCGGCCGCACTGGCGGGGGGACAACAGACCGTCGCCGGCGCCTTCGCGTCCTTGGCCAGATCCGACGATCCCTCCCGCGATCTGAGTCGGCTGGTCGGCGCCTTCGATGGCAATCGCCACCTGACGGCGGTATTGCTGGACGACCATGGCCGCATCTTGCGGCGGTCGCGCCCGCTGCCGACCGAGTCGGCGCCGGACTGGTTCGCCGCGCTGTTTCGTCCCCGGGTGAGCGGCGTGGCCCTGCGCGTGCCGGCGCCGCCCGGAGGCTGGTTCATGCTCGCCCCGCTGCCCGCGAACGACGTGGCGGCGATCTGGGCCGAGTTCATCGACGTCGCGTCAGTGCTTTCCCTGTCGCTTGTCGTCGGCTCGGGGCTGGTGTGGCTGACCGTCGGACAGGCGCTGCGGCCGCTGTCTGAGTTTTCGGCCGCTTTCCTGAGGATCGGATCGGGCGACTATTCGGCCAAGGTGCGCGAAGCCGGCCCCTCGGAACTGGTGCGGCTGGGCCGCGGGGTCAACGACATGGCCGGGAGACTGGCGGCGATGCAGGCGACCACGCACCGGCTGGAGGACCAGCTGCGTACGCTGCAGGACGAGGAGCGAGCGGATCTGGCCCGGGATCTCCATGACGAGATCGGGCCGCACCTGTTCGCCGTCAACGTCGATGCGGCCATGGCCCGGCGGCTGATCGGCGAGGGGCGCACCGAGGAGGCCCTCCGGCAGGTCGAATCCATCCAGGCCGCCGTCGGCCACACCCAGCGGCTGGTGCGCGACATCCTCGGGCGCCTGCGGCCGACGGAACTGATCGAGCTGGGCCTCAAGGCCGCCATCGACGAGCTGGTGGCGTTCTGGAGCGCGCGCCAGCCCGGCATCGCCTTCTCGGTGTGGGTCCCCGACGACGAGGCCTTGCCGCTGGCCGACGAGGTGCGGGAGACCGTCTACCGGGTGATCCAGGAAGCCCTGAACAACGCCGTGCGCCACGGCCGTCCCGGCCGCATCGAGGTCGTTGTCTCGCGCGCCGACGGTGGCGAAATCCTCGCCCGGGTGAGCGATGACGGCGCGCCGAGCGGCAAGCCGGAAGGGGTCGGGTTCGGCCTCAGAGGCATGCGCGAGCGTGTCGCCGCGGCAAATGGGCGCCTGAGCATCGAGCGTGGCGGGGGCGGTCGGGGCGCGGGCGGCGGCTGGACCGTGACCGCGCGCCTCGTCGCCTTCCCCGGCGGCGAGGCGCCGGAGCAGGCGACCGCGGCATGACGATCCTGCTGGTGGACGACCATGCCCTGGTCCGGGCCGGACTGAAGCGGCTGCTGGCGACGCTCGAGCAGGGCGAAATTCTCGAGGCCGCCAACGGGCAGGACGCCCTGGCGCTGCTCCGCGCCGAGAAACCGGCCCTGGTCATCCTCGATCTCAACCTGCCGGGCCTGGGGGGCCTGGAGCTGCTGCGGCGGATGATCCAGGCAGGCGCGCGGGCGATCCTGGTGCTGACGATGCACGCCGAGCCGCTCTACGCCAAGCGGGCGCTGGAGGCCGGGGCGGCGGGCTATGTGACCAAGAACGCCTCGCCGGACGAACTCCTGACCGCCGTCCGCCGGGTCACCGCCGGCGGCCGCTACGTCGAAGCGGAACTCGCCCAGGCCCTGGCCGCGCCGCAGGCGGGCGGACGCCAGACCCTGGACAACCTCACGGCGCGAGAACTGGAGATCATGCGCCTGCTGGCCAAGGGAGCGAGCCTGGCGGAAATCGCCGACGCTGTGGGGGTCGGCTACAAGACGGTGGCCAACAACTGCGGCCAGATCAAATCCAAGCTCGGCGTCTCCCGTACCGCCGACCTGGTCCGCCTGGCTATCGAGACCGGCGTCAGCTGAGCGCTGGCGTCCGCGTCAGCGCTACGGCCCCGGCGAAGTTCTCGGCGTACTCGACCTCGCCGCCACCCGGGCCGAGCCCCATGCTCTTGAAAACCAGTAGCGGCTGTTCGCGGACGCCGCTGAGGATCACCCTGACGCCATCCTGGCGGCATCGGCGGATGAAGTCGCGCAACACGCCCACGCCGGTGGCGTCGACGACAGCGGTGCGGCTCATGCGCAGGATGATTGCCCGCGGCGGGCTGGATATGGTGAGCAGGAGTTCGGTGAAGCGCGTCGCCGCACCGAAGAACAGCGGGCCGCGCAGCTGGAACACCACCACGCCGGGCGGAAGACCGTCCCTCTGATCGGCGGGCTCCGGCCCGTCCGGATCGCCGTCCTCGTCGACCACCGACCCCTCGGAAAGGCTGGCCGACTCGGCCATCTGGTGCATGAAGAACATCGCCGCCAGCACGACGCCGACCCCGATGGCGACGGTCAGGTCGACAAGCACGGTGAGGCCGAGGGTGGCCAGCAGCACCACCCGGTCGCCCATGGGCGCGCGCATCAGGCGCATCAGCTTCTGCGGTTCGCTCATCCCCCAGGCCACCACGACCAGGATCGCGGCCAGAGCCGCGAGGGGCACATGGACGGCCAGCGGCGCGCCGACCAGCATGAACAGGCCGACGAACGCCGCATGGGCGATCCCGGAGACCGGCGACTTCGCGCCGGCGCGGACATTGGTGGCGGTGCGGGCGACCGCGCCGGTGGCCGGCAGACCGCCGAACAGGGCGGAGACGAGGTTGGCCAGGCCTTGGGCGACCAGTTCGGCGTTGGAGCGATGGCGCCGGCCGGTCATGCCGTCGGCGACCATGGCCGAGAGCAGGCTCTCCACCCCGGCCAGGAAGGCGATGGTGAAAGCCGTGGGGGCGAGCTGCTTGACCCGGTCCCAGGAGACGGCGGGGACGTGCGGGGTCGGTAGCCCGAAGTCCAGATGTCCGAAGCGCGAGCCGATGGTCTCGACCGGCAGATGTAGGAGCGCGACGGCGAGGGTCGCCAGGACCGCGGCGATCAGGAAGCCGGGCGCCTTGGGAACAAACCGGCGCAGCACCACGATGACGCCAAGCGAGCCGGCCGCGACCGCCAGCGCCCAAAGCGAAAGGGTGGCGCGCGCACCCCACATGGCCACCCACTTGGCGAGGAAGTCGGCCGGCACGTGGCTCATAGAAAGGCCGAGGAGATCACGGATCTGGCTGGTGGCGATGACTATCCCGATGCCGGCGGTGAAGCCGGCCACCACCGGCTCGGGGATGTACCTGATCCAGGCGCCCAGGCGCGCGAAGCCCGCAATCAGGAGCAGGGCGCCGGCCATCAGCGTCGCCAGCACCAAGCCGTCGAAGCCGAACCGGGCGATGGCGTTGAACACCACCACCACAAAGGCGCCGGTGGGGCCGCCGATCTGGAAGCGGCTGCCGCTCAGGGCCGAAATCAGTCCACCGGCCAGGAGGGCGGTGAGCAAACCCTTCTCGGGCGTGGCCCCCGAGGCAATGGCCAGGGCCATCGCCAACGGCAAGGCGACGATGGCGACCGTCAGGCCGGCGAGGACGTCGGCGCGCAGGGCGGAAAAGCCATAGCCCTCGCGCAGGGCGTCGATCAGCTTTGGCCGAAAGGCCGTCCAGGGCGAGACCGGGCGCCGGGGCGCGGGAGCGGCGGTGCTGATCATCGGGCCCCGACCAGAGACCCGTCCCCGCACCCCGTCAAATCCGGGATTTCCCGTAGAAGCCGTTATCGCCCATCTCGCGAATTTCCGAGACCATGGGATGGGTGGCGATGCCGGCGGCGCGTCCTATCCGCGCCGCTTCATCGTCTCGCGCGCTATAACCACCCGCTGGGCGGTGGAGTGGCTCTTATCAGGGCGCCTCGGATGCAATGTCGCCGCTCGCCGTGAGGCGCATCGCGGAACGGGACACCAACCGGCCGCCGTGCCTGAACCCGACTGCTAACCTGCTTTGGGCGCGACAGGACTACGCTTTGTCGCAGGATGAAATCTGTATGATCGGGATTTCAATCGTAACCTTATTGCACGGAATCGAAATCGTCAGGTAACCGAGAGCTGCGCAAGTTTCGTAGTCAATAAACTTGGGTGTCAGAGCCGTGCAGCTTCAAAGTCGGTTTCCCGGCGCCGCGTCGCGGGGGGCGCCCAACCCCACGGTCGCTCAACGTCTGCTCGCCGATGTCGAGGGACTCGCATCCGAAATCACCTCGCGCGCCGCCGAGATCGAGGCCGGGCGTCGGGCGCCGCCAGACCTCGTGGAGACACTGAGATCGATCGGCGTCTTTCGCATGTTCGCACCTCGGAGCCATGGCGGATTGGAACTCGATCTGCCGTCGGCGTTGGAGATTCTTGGAGCGCTGGCCAGGATCGACGGTTCGGTCGGCTGGACCGCGATGATCGGCAGCGTGTCCGCCATCTTCATGCCCAGGCTGCCGCGGGAGACCTACGATGAGATCTACCGGGACGGCCCCGACGTGATCGCCGGCGGCTCGACGCAGCCCGCAGGGACGGCCGAGGCTGTGGTTGGCGGGTTCCGCGTCAGCGGACGGTGGCCGTTCGCCAGCGGTTGCCAGCACGCCGATTGGATGATCGGATTCTGCGTCATGACCGAGGGCGGGAAGGCCGTCCCCGCACCCGCCGGCGGGGCGGGGCGGCCGCTGGTCCGCGGCATGCTGCTGCCGGCGTGCGACTGGCAGATCGAAGACACATGGCGCGTGGCGGGGCTCAAGGGCACCGGGAGCCACCACATCACCATCAGCGATTTGGTGGTCCCAGCGGAGAATTTCTTCGATCTCGAGGGCGGCAAGCCATGCCTGCCGGGACCGCTCTATCAAGCTGTGCCACACCTCATTCCGTTGGCGCACGGCGCATTTACCGTCGCTATGGCCGAGGGAGCCCTGAGCGACCTCGTCGCCCTCGCCAATACGGGTCGTCACCAGCAGCGGGCGGCAGTGCGGATGCGGGATTCGGAAATCTTCCAATACGAACTCGGCCGGATAGAAGCCGATGTGAGGGCAGCGCGTGCGTTTCTCCAGGTCCAGGTCGCAAGCCATTGGCGCCACGGGCTGGCCGGAACGCTCAAAGGCGAGGCGCTCCTTTTGCAGGGGACGCAGGCCAACGCGTGGCTCGCGACCACGTGCGTTCACATCGCCGGTGCGTGTTTCGCCCTGGGCGGCGGTAGCGCGCTTTATGAGGACTCGCCGCTGCAGAGACGTTTGCGCGATCTCCAAGCGGCGGCGCAACACGCTGTTGTGCACCCGCGAGTCTATGCAGGCGCGGCCAAGATGCTTCTTGGCGACCCCACCATGAGTTCGTAGAGCAGCCGGCGGCCCCCTACCCGCCGCGCTTCATCGTCTCGCGGGCGATGACGATCTGCTGGATCTGACTGGTGCCCTCGTAGATGCGGAAGATGCGCACGTCGCGGTACAGGCGCTCGATGCCGTAGTCGGCGACATAGCCGGCGCCGCCGAAGATCTGCACCGCCCGGTCAGCAACGCGGCCGACCATCTCGGAGGCGTAGTACTTGGCGGCGGCCGCCTCGAGGGTGACGTTCTGGCCGGCGTCGCGCTTGCGGGCGCTCTCCAGGGTCAGGGCCCGGGCCGCCATGGCCTCGGTCTTGGAATCGGCGATCATCCCCTGGATCAGCTGGAAGCTGGCGATGGGCTGGCCGAACTGCTTGCGCTCGGCGGCGTAGGCCACGCAGTCGGCCAGCAAGCGCTCGGCCACCCCGATGCATACCGAGGAGATGTGGAGGCGCCCGCGGTCGAGCACCTGCATGGCGACCTTGAACCCCTCCCCTTCGGCGCCGAGGCGGTTCTCGGCCGGCACGCGGACGTTGTCGAAGATCACGTCGCAGATGTGGGCGCCCTGCTGGCCCATCTTCTTCTCCGGCTTGCCGACCGAGAGGCCGGGCAGGTCGCGGGGCACCAGGAAGGCCGACACCCCGCCGCCGCCGCGGATGTCCGGATTGGTGCGGGCCATGACCGTGAAGAGGCCGGCGCGGTTGGCGTTGGTGATGTAGCGCTTCGACCCGTTCAGCACATAGGCGTCGCCGTCGCGCGTCGCGCGGGTCTGCACCGAGGCGCTGTCGGAGCCCGCCTCGGGCTCGGTGAGGGCGAAGGAGGTGACGATCTCGCCCGACGCGATCCCCGGCAGCCATTTGCGCTTCTGCTCGTCGGTGCCGAACATCACCAGCCCCTGGCTGCCGATGCCGACATTGGTGCCGAAGGCCGAGCGGAAGGCGGGGCTGGTGCGGCCGAGCTCGATGCCGACCAGGCACTCGTCTTCCATGGAAAGATCGAGGCCGCCGTACTCCTCCGGGATGGTCAGGCCGAAAAGGCCGAGCGCGCGCATCTCGGCGAGGATGTCGTCCGGAACGCGGTCGGTCTCGGCCACCTCCGCCTCGATGGGGCGCAGCCGCTCGGCGACGAAACGGCGGACGGTGTCGATGAGCTGTTCGCGGGTGTCGGCGTCCAGGGCCATGGCTTCCTCAGCGCTCGCCAGCGCGGGTTCCGCGCTTGCATGATCGTTCCGGCCGCCCCATTAGGCCACCGCCCCGCCGACGGGAAGCGGGGCCTTCAGCTGCACTTGAAAGGGCTATCATGGACGGTGGCGACGCGCAGGCGCCCTGGACACCCCAGGAGATTACCGAAGGCGAGTGGGCCGGCTGGCGGATCTGGAGCTCGGACCCCTTCGAGCTGCTGTCGGGCCCATTCTACGCCCGGCGGAACGAGGAGGGGCGGATGGTGTGCGCGTTCCGGGCGGAGAAGAAACACATGAACGGCGGCGGCTTCATGCACGGCGGCTGCCTGCTGACCTTTGCCGACTACGCCCTGTTCTGCATCGCCGACGAGGCGCTGAAGGACACCGGCTCTGTCACCGCCTCGCTGAACGGCGAGTTCATCGACGGGGCCGTCGAGGGCGAGCTGATCGAGGCCACCGGCGAGGTCGTCCGCGCCGGCGGCTCGCTGGTGTTCATCCGGGGCATGGTCTCCACCGGCGGCCGGCCGCTGCTGAACTTTTCCGCGATCGTGAAAAAGGTGCGCTGGCGTCCTTCGATTTCGCCGTCGGCGGGAGGTTCCTAGGCCCCCGCCGTCGCCGACGCCCGCTCGCGGATCGCGGCGAGCCAGCGGGTGAGGTTCGGCATCTCCTCCGGGATCTTGAAGCGGACCAGGCGCGAGAACTCGAGGCCGGTGAAGAGGACGCCGTCGGCCATGGTGACGCGGTCGGCGGCGATCCACGGGCTCTGCCCCAGGCGGCGCTCGAACAGGACGAGCGCGCGCTCGGCGGACTGGCGGCAGTTGGCGGCGACTTCAGGGACCTGGGTCTCCAGGACGGCCAGGGCGGGATGGGCGTGACGCACCGCGTTCATCAGCGGCATGGCGGCCATCAGCTCGGCGCGGCGGGTCCACATCTCGATGACGGCGGTCTCGCGGGGGTCGCGGCCGAACAGATTCGGCTCAGGATGGAGGGATTCGAGGTAGCGGCAGATGGCGATCGATTCGGTGAGGGCGGCGCCGTCGTCGAAGATCAAGGCCGGCACATTGGGGATGCCCACTTCGTCGAGGTAGTCCTTCGTCTTGTGGGCGCCGGTCATCAGGTCGACCTGGACGATCTCGACGTCGTCGATCCCCTTCTCGGCCAGGAACCAGCGCACCCGGCGCGGATTCGGCGCCAGGCGGCTGTCATAAAGCTTCATCGCGCCTCTCCTCCGTTGTCTATTGACCATAGAGCGCGCTGGGCAAGGCGCCCACCACCGAGGCGGTCATGCAGGTGGCGAGAAAGCCGCCCATCATCGCCTTCCACACCATGCCCATCACCTCCAGCCGCCGCTCGGGGATCAGCACCGCGTAACCGGCCACGTTGATCCCGACCGAAGCGATGTTGCCGAAGCCGCACAAGGCGTAGGTCATGATCACCCGGGTGCGGTCGGAGATTGCGCCCGCGGGCAGGTGGGCGAGATTGGCGAAGGCGGTGAATTCAGTGAGCACCAGCTTCTCGCCCAGCAAAGCCCCCGCCGCCGGAGCCTCGCGCCAGGGTATTCCCAGGGTCCAGGCGAGTGGCGAAAAGACGACGCCCAGCATCCGCTCGACGCTCAGCGGCGCGCCGCCCACCGGCGGGACCATGCCCAGCAGGCTGTTGACCATGGCGATCAGGGCCACGAACACGACCAGCGTGGCCCCGACGTTGAGGACGATCTGCAGGCCGTCCGACGTGCCGCGCATCAGGGCGTCGATCGAGCTGTCGTAGGTCTTCAGGGACGATGCATCGAAGCCGTCGGCCGCCTCGGCCTCGGGGTCGCGCGGCACCAGGATGCGGGCCAGGAGCACCCCCGCCGGGGCCGAGATCAGGGAGGCGGTGAGCACGTGGGCCGCCGCGCCGGGCACGACGCCCTTGAGGATGGTGGCGTAGGCGACCACCGTCGATCCCGAGACGCAGCTCATGCCCACGGTAAGCAGTAGGAAGAGTTCCGAGCGGGTGAGCGAAGCGAGGTAGGCGCGGATGAACATCGGTCCCTCCACCTGGCCCATGAAGATGGTGGCGGCGGTGGCGAGCGCCGGCGGTCCGCGCAGGCCCATGGTCTTCTGGAAAAGGAAGCCGAAACCCTCGGTCAGCCACTTGAGGATGCGCCAGTGCCACAGCAGCGCCGAGAGGGCGCAGATCACCAGGATCACAGGCAGGACGCGAAAGGCGAAGACGAAGAGGGCGCCGGGATTCCTCACATCATAGGGTTGGCCCGGACCGCCGGCCAGGAAGCCGAACACGAAGGCGACGCCCGCGCTGGTGGCGTTGGCGAGGCCGTCGACCGCCTCCCCGGCCCCGGCCAGCACCGCTCGCGCGGCGGGCGCGCCGAACAGGATCGCCACCAGGATCGCCTGGGCCGCCACCGCCCCGATCGCCAGGACCCACGGAAACCGCCCCCGTCCCTCCGAAGCCA
>Ga0210400_10006000_pt1 | contig 10253 bp, 9 predicted proteins | sample IncBWH26MmetaG_FD_155456 | JGI IMG/M metagenome (GOLD analysis project Ga0210400, IMG submission 155456) | Forest soil microbial communities from Barre Woods Harvard Forest LTER site, Petersham, Massachusetts, United States - Inc-BW-H-26-M | ecosystem: Environmental > Terrestrial > Soil >... | reverse complement strand
TTCAAATTCGTGTTCATTCGCGTGTATTCGCGGCTAAATTTGTTCTTACCCCGTAGTAAAAAGGCGGGACGAGTTCACTTGCGCATCTTCAGTTCTGACCGATATTCTCTTGAATATGTCTTCCACACTCGTCCAATGTGTTCCCAACTTTTCTAATGGCCGCGACAATGCGGTTGTCGACGCCATTATCGAGGCAATGAAGGTTCCTGGTGTCTACCTGCTTGACCGCGAAATGGACGCCGATCACAATCGCTCTGTCATTACCTTGGCAGGCGATCGGGGATCGATTGGCGAGGCTGCAATTCGGGGAGCAGGAAAAGCGGCGGAGCTGATCGACCTCAATCATCACCAGGGCGCCCATCCTCGAATTGGAGCGGCGGATGTAATTCCATTCATCCCTATTGAGGGTGTCACCCTGGAAGATTGTGTGACCATTGCACGCCACGTGGGAGAAGAGATATGGAAGCGCTTCAAGGTTCCCGTCTATCTCTATGAAGCTGCGGCCACTACACCCACACGGCAGAATCTGGAAGACATACGTCGCGGACAGTTTGAAGGACTCCGCTCAGACATCGTCAGTAATCCCCTCCGTAGGCCGGACTACGGGGAAGCGCAGCTCCATCCCACGGCGGGCGCAACCGTAGTGGGCGCTCGCAAAGCCTTGATCGCCTACAACGTCTTCCTCAATACCACTGACGTCGCAATAGCCAAGAAAATTGCCAAGGCGGTCCGCTTCTCCTCAGGGGGCCTTCGCTATGTGAAAGGTAACGGTTTTGAGGTCCGCGGGCTCGCCCAGGTTTCCATGAACCTGACAGACTTTGAACAGACACCCATTGCCCGGGTCTTCGAGTTTGTGAAGCGCGAAGCGGCGCGCTATGGCGTGAGCCCGTTGAGCAGCGAAATTGTTGGGCTGATTCCTAAGAAGGCGTTGGAGCAAGCCGCTGAATGGTTTTTGCAGGTGGAGAACTTTGACTCGTCCATGATTCTGGAAAGCCGTCTGGCGGCGGTCATGGGGGGCAAAATGTCTGTGGGGGGACTGCGCGCAGGCGTGGAGCCTTTTATCGAGCAGCTCGCCGCGCCCACTGCAACGCCGGGCGGCGGCAGCGCCTCGGCAGCCGTGGCCGCCATGGCGGCGGCGTTGGGCACTATGGTAGCGACAATGTCCCGAGGCAAGAAGGCCTACATCCAGTACGAGCAGCAACTGGGCCCGGCGATTGCGAGGCTGTCTCATCTTCGCGATGAATTAAAGGCGCGTATTGATGCAGACGCCGAAAGTTACAATCAGGTAATGGCCGCTTACAAAGTCGCCAAGACCTCGGCGGATGGTGAGGGCGTCATTGATGCAGCCCTGAAGGGGGCAACTCAGGTTCCATTCGAAATAGCCCAGAGGGCCACGGAAGTCGGCCAGATCCTGGAATCGCTGCGGCCTATCACCAGTCCCAACATGGCCTCTGATCTTACCGTGGGCGGAGGACTGGCTGAGGCCGCGGCCAAAGGTGCTTTAGCTAATGTGGATATCAACTTAGCGTCCATAAAAGACGCAAGTTTTGTGGCTGAGATGCGTTCTAAGGTGGAGCAACTGCCAGGGTCAAAGACCTTGGGGTAGCATCCTGAGTTACTGCTGGATGCATCTAATTTTCCCAAACGGATTACAATAGAACCCAATGAAACGCTTCCTCGTATTTGTTGTTGCCTTCTTCTTAAGCGGACTGCCAGCTTTGGCCGCTTCTCTGGGAACCGCCGCGCGCTCCGTGATTCCATCTGAGGTGCAACAGATCCTCAACGTGGACTACCGGCGCATGAGGAATTCCGATACAGCCATGGCCATGAAAACCAAATTGCTTCCACCCAACATGAAGCAGTTTGAAGACGCGCTGAAGAGCATCGGAGTGGTTCCTGATCGTGATCTTGACCAAATCACGCTGGCATCTTTCCGTACCAAGGACCACGGGCTGGAGATTGTGGGTATTGCACAGGGGCAGTTCCCGCGCAAGAAACTGACGTTGCGCCTGGCCAAGCAGAAGATCAAGGGTGACAAATTAAACGGCGTGCTGCTGTACCCCATGGCTGGCGGTATGACCATGACTTTCCTGGATGATTGGACCATGCTTTTCGGTAACAAAGCGGCTGTGGAGGCCTCCCTGAACGCCCGCGACAACAGCAATGAAAGCCTGAACGCCAACTCCCAGATCGCCGACATGATCCCATCGGTGGAGGCCGGGACGGTGTGGAGCGTTCTGGATTCTTTGGGTACGCAAACCATGATGAAAACCGCGCTCGGCACCGCCTCAACCCTGAACGAGTACGACACGGTGCAGAAAAGGCTGATGGGATCGCGTTACACCATGGACTTTGATCGGGGTGTAGACTTCAACCTGAACGTTGTTACCTCTGACAATGTGACCGCGGCCACACTTTCCACGATTCTCAAGGCGGGGCTGGCATTTAAAAAGATGAACGCTACGCCCACCGAGAAACTGGCCATGGACAACACTACCGTGGACTCCGACAGCGGCAAACTGGTAGTGCATTTCAAGGCCGACGACAGGAGCTTCCAGCAACTGCTGGATTCGCCCATGTTCATCTCCGTCACGCGCTAACGTCTGAAAAACCATTCACCGCAAAGGGCGCAAAGGACGCAAAGGAAGAGCCAGGTTTGCGCCCCAGGTGTCATCTGCACTTGCGCTGTACCTTGAATTGCCGCTTTTTTCGCAGGTTTTGTGCTGCTTTCGACTCCTGAGTCACCCGTGAACCGATCCCCGGTTTGTTGATCCGCGTTGATCCGCGTTGATCTGCGGTAAAAAGGTTTTGGTTGCGGCTGGCGGCGTGGCGTCCTTTGAGGCGAAGATTTTTTGCGGTTCAACCGCCATGACAAAGATTTGACAAAGTGTTGACAGACCTTTCTATATTTCCACTCATCAATATCACTCTAACTATCTAGAACGTCAGGCCCGTGCTGATCCTCTCATGGACAACATCAGCATTGCCTGAATCCAAAGACCAGAGTCCCGCAAGCCTGTGCTAGCCGGGCCTGCGAGTTTTGAAGACCTTCAAAGTTACTGTCGGAAAGTACGCCGCATCGTCGCACGACATATCAGGAACCAGTGAAGCGTGGCTCGCGGGATTCGCCAATGCGGCGCACCCGTTTGTGACGAGTCAAGCGCGGGGAGATGTGCGTCCCGGCAAGCTGGAACCAGGAAATTTCAGATCGAGCTCTTTCATCGTTACGTTGTTGTCCACAGCGCCTTCCGGGGCATTGTATGGACCGAACAGATACCAAGAATCCGCTTTCCGGCAAACCAGAAAGCACATCAAGAGGAAAATAGAAATGAAGAAATTTGCTCTGTCCATACTTTCGGGCTTCATCCTTCTCAGCCTGACCATTGTGAATGCTTCCCCCGCCAGCGCCCAAGGCCTGGATTCAAGTTTCGGATCCGGTGGCAAAATCGAGGCTAACTTTGGAGTTACCGTGGCGCCCAGCGACGCCGCTTTACAGCCCGACGGCAAGATCGTCGTAGTAGGAACAACCGACAACTTCCAGATCGCCAACCAGGTTTTTGGAGTGGCCCGATTCCTGCCCAACGGCAGCCTGGATAGTACCTTCGGCAACGGCGGAGCCGCGATGACAGCCTTCACGAACTTCATCAATGTTCCGAACGCCGTAGTTATTCAGCCCGATGGCAAGATCGTGGTAGCAGGGGAAATGCAGAGCAGCGACGGCTCGATTGACAGGTTTGCTGTCGCGCGCTTCAATCCTAACGGAACTCTCGATACCACCTTCGGCTCCGGAGGTCAGGTTGCGCCTGAATTTTTCAGCTTTACCTTTGGAGGCGTACGCGAGGCTGCCAATGCGATCTTGTTGCAGCCGGATAACAAGATTATCGTAGCGGGAGTGGCGGTTCAAGGCGCGCGGCGTCCTGCGAATACGGCGCTGGCCCGGCTCAACCCCAATGGCACACTCGACAGGACGTTTGGAAACGGCGGGACCGTAGCCGTCAATGCGATTGGCACCGTAACAGCGATTGCTCTACTTTCGAATGGTCAGATTCTGGCGCTCAATGACGTGGGCGGTATTGCCCAATTCGATTCGCGCGGCAACCTGGCTCCCTCTGTTACCTCCGGAACGATTGTTGCTGCTGCGAACAATGGCCGCAGCGCCTTTGAGAGCAATGGAAGGTTCGTAATCGCCGGCGGAGCGGTGGGTGCAACCCGGAGAGACATTGATGTTACGGTGATCAGCTTCAACCCAACCGGCAGCATCGATCACACGTTCAACAGCCCGGTCTTTGATTTTGGCCTGGAAGATGTTGTGTTTGCCAATCTTGCGCAAGCCATCGCCATTGCACCCAACGGGAAAATCCTGGTGGGTGGCATCTCTTTTAACAGTTCGGAATCGGTTTTCGGATTGGCGCGGCTGAACACCAATGGGAGCCTGGATGCCAGCTTTGGCAACGGTGGAGTGCTAACGACGAAGTTCCGGGGGACCGATCAGATATCCTCAATTGTGATACAGCCGGACGGCAAAATTATCGCGATCGGGCAGGCATTCGACAGCAACACCGGCCAGGGCAATTTAGCGCTGGCGCGCTATCTGCCCTAATTCGTTGGATGTTTGCACTTGGAAAAGAAAAGACAAAGGCCACTTGCAGAATGGAGTGGCCTTTGTCTTTTGGCTTCTTGCACATTTCATGCCACGTGGCGCTCGTGAAGTTAATCTTGTTTCTCTCCGTGACCTCCCTGATCTTAGTTTCAGGTTTTCTCCGCGTCTCCGCGGTGAAACTGGTTCTTGGTGTTTCGGCTTACTAGATGCCGCCGCTGATCATCTGGGCTAGTTCCTTCAGAGACTTTTCGTTCCTGCGGTACCACATCCATAGGCCGTGTTTCTCCGCGTCCACCAAACCTGCCTTTTTCAAAATCGCCATGTGATGCGAGATGGTTGGTTGTGACAACTCGATCTGCTCCTCAATGTCGCGTGCGCATAGACCTACTCCTTTTCCAATGGAGCAAGCCCCTTTCTGCTTGAGCAGTTGCAGGATCTTCAGCCTGGTGGGGTCGGCAATTGCTTTCAGCGCGTCAACCAGGGGTTTTTCAGCCAAGGCCATATTGATGTCTATATAGCCTTACATTGATGAATGTCAATCCTCCCGTGCGGCAAACTCCGGAGATCTTAGGCTAGAATTGAATCTATGGATGGCGACGACATGGGCCTTTTCTCGGGCGACGAGCGCAAACAAAAAGAGAAACAGATGCGCGAAGCGGGCCGTTTGCCTCCCGGCCAGTCCCTGACGCTGAAGTGGCCTGTGTTGCATTACGGCTCTGTGCCTCAGTTCGACCCGGCGCGATGGGATTTCCGCATCTGGGGGCTGGTGGAATCGCCCGTACGCCTGACATGGCGCGAGTTCGAACTGCTGCCTAGAGTAAAAACCACAAGCGATTTTCATTGTGTCACCCGTTGGAGCCGCTTTAACAATGCATGGGAGGGAGTGGCCTTTCGCGAGGTGCTCAAGCTGATTCAGCTTAAGCCGGAAGCGAAGTATGTGCTGGTCCATGCCGAACAGGGATATACCGCGAATATTCCGCTGGCGGATTTGGACAGGGAAGATGTTCTATTCGCAACTAAGCACGATGGCCAGCCGCTCACGCCCGACCACGGATATCCTTTACGGCTGATTGTGCCCCATCTATATGCATGGAAATCGGTGAAATGGGTGCGCGGTATGGAGTTTGCCGACCACGATGCTCCAGGCTTCTGGGAGCAGAACGGCTATCACATGTATGGCGATCCCTTTAAGGAGCAGCGCTTCGATACTGATTAGAGTATTTATTTCTTCACAATCGGGTTATAGCCCTCTCCGGCAAGTTTGGCGCGCATGGCTTCCGCTTCTTTGGGATCGGTAAAGGGGCCCACCTGCACTCGGAAATATGCATCGCCGCCGCCGGATGCAAGAAAGACCGGATACTGCTTCTTGCGCAATGCTGCCACCAGGAACTCCGCATCTTCCTGCTTTGAAACAGCGGCTACCTGGACAATATAAGAGCTATTCTTGGGTTCCGAACCGGCGGCGTTGGTGCTTGGCTGGACCGAGGGGCTCGTGCTTGCGGGATTGGCGCCCTGGGGCTGTGTATTGCCGGCAGGTAGAGCAGTGGGAGTCTTGGTGGTGTCCGTGCCGGAGACAGCCGGCGGGCAATTGGCAGAGCCGGCCGCACAGACCTGGCTGGAAGCGTCCGTGGCCTTGCCATTGCCGGCCGAGGGTTTGTTCGCCGCGCCACTGCCGCTGGGAACCGACCCCACGATTTCAGTTCTAGCGCCGGCTGCGCTGCCCCGGCCCAGCATGTATCCCATAATGAAAAACACAGCGCAGATTACCGTGAGTGCAAAGAAGATCCCTAGTAACTTGCCTGTTCCCAGGGTAATTTCAGCGTCGTCCTTAAGCTCTCGCGTTTCTCCCATTTACCAATACTCCACAACTATTGACTCGCGCCACACTATTTGCCGATGGGTATTTCACCGACCTTGGTCAAGGCTTTGGTCAGGGCTGCCAGGATATCCAGGGGCAGCGGAAATACGATGGTGGTGTTCTTCTCCACGCCAATTTCCGTCAGCGTCTGCAAATAGCGAAGTTGCAGAGTCATCGGTTCGGTAGAGAGCACGTGGGCGGCATCCGCAAGCCTTTGCGAAGCGGAGAACTCGCCTTCCGCATGGATGATCTTGGCGCGCTTTTCGCGCTCGGCTTCGGCCTGCTTGGCCATGGCGCGCAACATGGATTCCGGCAGGTCTACCTGCTTTACCTCCACATTGGCCACCTTTACGCCATAGGGCGAGGTATGCTGATCGAGAATGCTTTGGATGCGGGCATTGAGCTTGTCGCGGTGGGCCAGCAATTCATCCAGATCAACTTCGCCCAATACCGAACGCAATGTGGTCTGGGCAAACTGCTGTGTCTGCCAATAATAATTCTGCACCTCCACCACTGCCCGTCGTGAGTCCATCACGCGCCAGTAGACTACGGCGTTGACTTTGAGCGTGACGTTGTCGCGGGTGATGATGTCTTGCGGTGGAACTTCCAGCGCCTGTTGGCGCATATCAATTCGAACGATGCGGTCGAACGGGCCAAACACCAGGATTACACCGGGGCCCTTGGCATTGGGAAGCAGGCGTCCCAGGCGAAAGATCACGCCCCGCTCATACTCGCTCAGGATCTTGATTGAGCTCAGGACATACAAGATGATGATAATCACTGCAACAAGTATTACTAGCTCTGGCACAAAGCCTCCCTGTTCAAATCAATTGACGACTCGACTCGGATTTTATGGCATAGCCCTGCCAATCGGAAGAGAAAAGTGATCTCCAGGAGTCTAGGAGATAACGACATAACCGTGCGGAGAAGCAAAATTACAACCTAGACATAAAGAACGCCCTTGGCTGTGCTCACAGCCAGGTTCCGCCACGCAGAGAAGGGTTAGGATAGGCCATGATGTGGTTGCGGTATCCAGCAAATATTACTTATCAGTAATTCCCAACCTCCGCCTTTTGAGGAACCCCTGAGGCGGGCTCAACGTGCAATGTTAAATCCTGAATCCTGCGGACAACCACAGGCTGGCCGACCTCCACGGTGGTGGAGGCGATAGCGTCCCAGAGTTCGCCGTGCACGAAGACCTTGCCCGCGGGAGTTAGCGATGCACGTACCACTCCGATTTCGCCGATCATGCCCTGTTCGCCGGTCACCACTTTATTCCGGCGGGCCTGAAAGACTTTAATCATCAGGAAGACCGTGATAAGTCCCAGGGGGAGGCTGATCGAAAGGGCGGTGATCCACTGCACGCGCATCTGGGGAATAGGACCATCCACCAGGAGCAGCCCGCCCACAATCATGAGCACGATCCCACCGGCGGTGAGCAGACCATGCGACTGGAATTTGGCTTCAAGAACGAACAAAGCAAAGGACGCCGCAATCATCACCAGGGCGGAATAACTGGTAGGCAGCAGGTGGAGCGCAAAGAGCGCAAGCAGAACGGCAAAGAACCCCATTACCCCCGGGGCAATTGCGCCGGGATGGTTAAATTCAAAAAACAACAACATCAGCCCAATTGCAAACAAGGGCAAGGTGAAATTGGGGTTCATGAGCACGGAGAGTACGCGCTGCTTTACGGTCATCTCATGGAAGCGAACGTTGGCGCCGGCAAGATGCAGAACACTCTTGGAGCCGTCAAAACGGGTAATGGTTTTTCCGTCTAACTGGTGAAAGAGATCGTTTTCATCACGTGCGATGTAATCAATAAGATGCTGGGTCAGGGCTTCCTCGGCGGTAAAAGACTTCGATTGGCGGATGGCGCTTTCCGCTACCTCCACATTGCGCCCGCGCTTGCCGGAGTAGGAGCGCATCATGGCAGCCGCAAAATTCTCCATCTTCTCCTTCATCACCGGGTCCATAATTGCGCCGCCGCCCAATACGGGATGGGCCGCGCCCGTATTAGTGCCTGGCGCCATGGCGGCAACGTCGGCGGCTTCCAGAATAAAGAATCCCGCTGAAGCGGCGGTTGAGCCCGCCGGTGTGACGTAGATGATGACCGGAACCGGAGAGGACAAAATCTTCTGGACGATCTCCTGCATGGAACTCAGCAGGCCGCCAGGAGTGCGGAGTTCGATCAGGAGAGCGCTGGCGTGGGTGCGAGTCGCCTCTTGAATGGCGCGGTCAATGTGCTCTGAGATCAGGGGATGAATGGTGTCATCCACCACGATCTTCAATACGTCAGCGGAGCAGACCAGCGATCCCAAGCAAATCGCCAAAACGGCTGTAAGTTTTACCCATGAGTTGATACGCATAAAGTGCTCCTCTAAGGTTGTGAAGGCCTCTTATTGCTCACGGCCCAGGCAATATCCCGTTTCAGGGCCACGGCCGCCGCATTTGCCGGATCGAGCGCCAGCGCATGGTCCGCATTCTGTTCAGCCGAAGCCGTCTTGTTCTCCATTAAATCCAGGCGCGCCAATATCAGGTAGGCTTCCACGGAGGGTTTCAGTGCCAGCGCGGCCAGCGCCTCATTTCTGGCTCCGGTGGTGTTCTGGACCGATTCCAGCGCCCGTGCAAGTCCGGCATGGGCCTCCGCGCTGGTCGGATCAAGAACCACTGCCTCTCTGAACTGCTTCTCCGCCTCGCTACCTACGCCTTCCTCCAGCAACTGCCGTCCGCGCTGCACGTGGAAGGCGGCATGGGTCGCTGGATCGGTCTGCTGGAGACGGGCTTCGCTGGCGTTTTCAATCTCCAGAGCAAGCTGCCGAAACGAAGATTCGTCGTAATTGCTCTTGATGCGTTCTGATGGCAGGTGGTCTTTGGACGCCGTTCCGGAAGCTATGCTGTCCAGAAAAGCCTTGACCTCCGGGTCGGGATGAAGGGTCAGAGATTCCCGCAATTGCTTGGTCGCACCTGGCACATCACCTTCACGAAATAACGCCAGGGCAAAATTAAAGTGATAGTCGGAATCGTTTGGATCAATTTGCAGGGTCCGCTCGAAATAGCTTCGGGCGCGCTTCTCGCCGCGCTTTGCCGATACCACACCCAGGTTGTTGTAGACCTCGGTCAGCGGAAGGCGAAGAGCCAGGGAGCGAAAGGCGGCTTCGGATTTATCCATTTGCCCGGCGTAGTAAGCAGCCAGCCCCAGGTAAAATTGCGCCTCGTTATAGTTGCGGTCGTTCTGGGGAATTTTGGAAAACCAGGTCACGGCAGACTGATAATCGCGCGTATTGTAATAGGTCTTGGCGAGTTGCAGCATGGCCAGCGTGTGATCGGGCTCCACGCGGATGGCTTCCTTGAAATACTTGATCTTCTGCTGAACGTTGGCAGCCAGCACCCCGCGAATGTAGTTTTCCAGGGCATCCAGGCGTATAGGAGGAAACTGGGCCAGGAACTGGTTCTTGGAAACACCGAGCAGCGAGTCCAGATTGTACGAAATGTCCCAGGCCAGCGCCGTCTGAATGTTGATCAGGCTGGTGAGCGGACCGGATTCGGCCATATCCGGGCTAAGCTTAAGTCGTCCCAGGTCCATGACTTGCGAATGGACGGTGAATGTGTTTCCGTCAAAGTTGTAGTTGCCCATGACCACATAGTCGGCGTCAATCTGTTGGGCCATCTGGAAGATTGTGGCCCGTGACGGCTGGGCGGTTGCCGGAATGCCCAGCCGGTCAAAGGCATAGAGGCGGTCGTCCCGGCCAATAATGAACAGGGAAGCAGAGGTCAGCCGATTTCCCGGGACCTCCG
>Ga0210400_10005999_pt1 | contig 10254 bp, 3 predicted proteins | sample IncBWH26MmetaG_FD_155456 | JGI IMG/M metagenome (GOLD analysis project Ga0210400, IMG submission 155456) | Forest soil microbial communities from Barre Woods Harvard Forest LTER site, Petersham, Massachusetts, United States - Inc-BW-H-26-M | ecosystem: Environmental > Terrestrial > Soil >... | reverse complement strand
ATTATTGGCCACAACGGGGCAGGAAAAAGCACCCTGCTGAAGATTCTATCGCGCATCACCGAACCCACCCGCGGACGTGCTGAAATTCACGGCCGAGTGGGTTCTCTTCTGGAGGTGGGCACTGGCTTCCACTTTGAGCTTACCGGCCGCGAGAATGTATACCTTTATGGAGCCATTCTGGGGATGACGAGAGCGGAGATAGACCATAAGTTCGACCGCATCGTCGAATTCTCTGAAATCGAAAGGTTCTTGGACACGCCCGTAAAACATTATTCAAGCGGGATGTATGTCCGCCTGGCGTTCGCAGTCGCGGCCCATTTGGATCCGGAAATCCTGCTCATCGACGAGGTCCTATCGGTGGGAGATCTGGCATTCCAGAGAAAATGTATGGATCAAGCTCGAAAGCTCCGCGAGGGCGACGCCACGGTCATAGTGGTTTCCCATAACATGTTTTCGATCAAAGCCATGTGCGATCGGGTCTTGTATCTTTCGCACGGCAAAGTATTGGCTGACGGCGCCCCCGATGAGGTGATCCCGTTCTATGAAAAGGACATCCTGGGAGGAGCAGGGGAGCTGGATACTCCGCGGTGGGCATTAGCAAGGCTCGGAAATGATCTCACGCAGCGTCCGGTTAGCATAACTGGAATGCGAATCCTGGACGAAGATGGACAGGCTCGGACGGTGTTTGAATATGGAGAGAGGGTCCGAGTGCAAGTCCAGTATGAAATCAAGCAGGATCTGAAGAATGCGAATTTCGTTGTGGCGCTGATCCGCTCGGACGGGATCAGCTGCTGCAATTATTCATCGCAGTTGGATGGGTTCGAGATTCGCGGCCACGCAGGAGCGGGTGAATTCGAGCTTTTGATGCCCTCACTCAAACTAGTGGCGGACCTTTATGCTTTACACGTTGTGATTTGGGATGAAAAGTTCCAGGAGCTTTACGGCGCGCAGATCGGCGGATCGTTTCATGTACGGCACGATCTTTTCAACCCTCATTTTGGGGTGTATCACGAGTCGGCGGATTGGTTCTTCGGAGGGACAAAAAGGATGGAGATCTCTGAAGCATCGCCCCTCAACGTCGAGACCCGGTAAAGATCACGCAGCTTGCACTTTCGGGCCGAAGCTGGATATGACGACAGCGATTACTTCGAAAAATGAACATGATTCCTAAGGTGAGTTTCGTCGTTCCCTGTTACAAGTTCGGCCATCTGTTGGCCGAATGCGTGGAATCTATCCTTGCGCAGTCGTATCAAGATTTCGAAGTACTCATCATGGATGACAACTCGCCGGATAACACACCGGAGGTGGCCAGATCGTTCAAAGATCCGCGAGTAAAGCACGTTCGAAACGAACCGAATCTCGGCCACCTCTCAAACTACAATAAAGGCATTGCGCTCGCTCGAGGCGAATACGTCTGGTTGATCTCCGCGGACGACCGGTTGCGCAGCGCTCACGTGCTGGAACGCTACGTGAGCCTGCTGGATAGGAGTCCTAACGTGGGGTTCGTGTTTTGTCCGGCGATGAAGCTGATTGACGGCTGTGAGGCCGGCGTGATGCCTTATTCGCTTGTGGCGGACCATGATGTGGTAATTAACGGACACAATTTCCTGGGCCAACATCTTCTATTTGCAAATATCGTCCCCGCACCCGCAGCGATGGCTCGCAAAAGATGCTACGAACAGATGAATTCCTTTCCACTTGATCTGCCGCATACGGGCGACTGGTATTTATGGGGCATGTTTTCCCTCTATTTCGATGTCGGTTTTTTCGCCGAGCCAATGGTCAATCGCCGCTTCCACACGGGCAACATGAGCAAGAGTTTCTGCACCGAGGCGGCGCACACCATGTTCGCCAACAATCTTGCTGTGCCGCTGCGTATATTCGAACGAGCCAAGCACGAAGGATTTCCTCGGGTAGTGGAGTCTTGCAAGCGAGGCATAGCGACCGAGTACTTGCGCCAGGTAACTCCCGCACAGGACGGCGATCCGATCCAAACATGGCTGTCGGACAACGAGTTCGAAAACTCTTCATCAGCGAATATTAGTGATAGACAGTGCAGGGCGTTGATTCAATCCTGGGTCTACGCTGGCTTGGCCGACAATCATTACGACCATGGCCGGTCAGCGCAAGCTCTCCATTATTACCGACAGGCTTTGCGGCAAAACCGTCGGATGGTAAGGGTCTGGGCCAAGTACTTCCTTCTGCAAACTGGTGCGGTAGGGACAATCCTCCGCGCGGGGCTCTCTCGGACGAAGCGCGGAAAGAACGAGATACCCATAAAAAAGGCTGAGCCACAGCATAATAGAACGCCGATCAGGAACTCAGCGATAACAAACTCTTCTCAACAGTGACAGGGAGTACGCAACAGGCTCCATAAGGCGTTGAGAGCACGAGATCGAGAAGATTGGGAAGTACCGTAGCACCCAGAGAGGATTCTGAATGAGCGGCACGATTACGCATAAGGGTATGGTTCCCGTAGCTCGCCCCTTCGTCGGGAAAGAAGAAGAACACGCTGTCCTGGAGGTTCTGCGGAGCGGCTGGCTCAGCCAGGGAAAGCGGGTCGAAGAATTTGAGCGGCGCTTCGCGCAATATGTGGGGGCGGACCACGCAATCGCGGTTTCGTCGTGCACGACGGCCTTGCATCTGGGCATGATAGCCGCTGGGATTAGTCAAGGCGATGAAGTCTTGTGCCCGAGTCTGTCGTTCATAGCCACGGCGAACTCTATCGTTTACCAGGGAGCGCGACCCGTCTTCGTAGACATTGACCCGCGGACGTATAACCTAGATCCAAATCGCATCGAAGATGCGATCACGCCGCGGACGAAGGCGATCCTCGTCGTTCATCAAATCGGGATGCCCGCGGCATTGACGGAGATTCTAGAAATCGCCCAGCGGCATAACTTGATCGTAATCGAAGATGCTGCCTGCGCGATTGGATCGGAGTACCGCAGCAACCTAATTAATGGGCGCAACTCTCTTCTCGCCTGTTTCAGTTTTCATCCCCGGAAGATTCTTACGACTGGCGAAGGAGGGATGATTACCACCTCGAATCAAGACGTTGCGCGACGCCTGCGAAGACTGCGGCAGCATGCCATGTCGATTTCCGATATGGCCCGCCATGGCAGCAGAGAAGTGATGATCGAAACGTATGACGAGCTTGGCTACAACTACCGAATGACCGATTTGCAGGCGGCTGTGGGGCTAGTACAGCTTGACCGAATGAGCGAATTCCTAGAACGCCGCCGCTCTTTGGCAGCCCGCTACACGGAGAAGCTCGCCGGCATTCCATGGATTGTCGCGCCATTTCAGCCGACATACGCAAGGTCCAACTTTCAGTCGTACATGGTACGCCTTACAGGAGATGCCGCGAGCCGGCGAGACGCATTAATGCAGTCACTCTTGGAGCGCGGAATTTCCACCCGCAGGGGAATCATGGCATCTCACCGCGAGGCACCGTATCGGGACGCAAGTTGGGACAGTCAACTTCCGGCGACCAGTGCCGCCGCGGATGAATGCATCGTCCTGCCATTGTTCCACCAGATGGCGCAAGAGGAGCAGGACTTTGTCGTCGAGTCTATACGAGAAGTTGGCCATGGGCTGGCGTAAGCGCCATTGGAACGTCAAATGTTTTCCTGCAAGCGCCGCGCACAAGCTGAGAGTGTGTTTGAGATTCCCCGACGTGGTATTTGCCGGCCATAAATAAACACATAAAGTTGAATAGTGATATTAGCGGCGCCGCTGCCGCGAGCCTTCCAAATCCAAGCGACGTAGGTTGGGACGCACTAAACCCGCAAGACGATTTGCACCGCAGCCGCACGGGTCATTCGTCGATTGTGGGGTGTCTATCGTCGCTCCCGCTAACGCGTGGGCAGAATTGGTATTAGTCTTTCTTCCAGCGCCCCGCTAAGGCAAAGAAATAACTGCTACGTTGGTGAATGAGATCGGCTGGTTTGAGACATCGAACGCAATCGCGCCCTGAACGTATGTCGAATCTGTCGCAGTAATTACCAGAACCTCGTCGTAATAAACCTTAATTGTGTTGCCTTGGAAGCTCAGGCGAAGAGTGTGAACATTGGTGTCCATGGCCAAAACTCCGGATTGCCCCAAAAGGCTGAAGCCGGAATCCATATTCCATTGTCCGATGCTATAGAGTTTTAGAATCTTCTCCGCAGGATAAATCCAGAGGCCGTAGCCTGCCCCGGTGGTGGGATTGAGACGGCCACGGATGCCTCCAGGATAATCGCTCAACGAAGCCAACTTTACGTCCGTGGCAACGGTGTAGTCAGTCCAGGAGGCAGACCCTGCCCATGACTGGGTGGGGCCTCCGCCGTTGTATGTATAGAAGCCATTGACGACAGACCAGCCGGATGCAAAGCCAAGAGGGCCAACCGTCCAGTTACCTGCTCCAGTGCCAAAGTTGTCGCTGAACAGCAGCGAGCCAACTTGCATGAAGACCGGAACACTGACGGGGCTATTGGTGACATCGGGCGAAGAAACCGTTATGGCGGTGTTGTAGCTGCCAGCGGCCAAACCATTAGTGCTAGGTGTGGCGGAAACGGTGGAAGGAGCAACTCCTGATGTTGCACTCAGACCAACCCATGGAGCACTCGCACTTGCCGTCCAATTCAGAGCACCCGTTCCGGTATTCGTTATCTGAATGTTCTGAGCCCTTGGACTGAGGCCAATGGCGCCGAAATAAGTCAACGATACAGGCGTGACCGAGAGAACGGCAGTTTTCACGGCTAGCGTCACCGGAATTGTAACGGACGCATTAGAGGCGCCGGGAGCGAAAACCGTAAGAGAACCGCTGTACACACCTTGTGACAACCCTGACGTATTCGCGGAAACGGTTATGACACCCGGAGTCAGCGTAGAAGAAATGGCCGCACTGAGCCATGTTGCGTTACTGGTGACCGACCAGGTAGTTGCTGCTCCCCCCGCGCTAATGTTAACGGTCTGCGAAGGCGGCGTAGAGCCGGGCAGAGTTCTGAAGGTCAATGAAGAAGGCGAAGGAGCATCCAACGTAACCGGATTTTGAACTCCAGATACTTGAACAGCAGAGTAAGAGATCGGTTGATTGTCGGCGTCCAGACATACGAACCCGTTGGAGTACGTACTGTCAGTCGCGTTCATTAGGAACTGGCCATCCCAATACACGGAGATCTGGTTGCCCTTGAAGATGGTCTTGAGATCGTGAGATCCAGCCGTGCTGAAGCTTAGGCTAGCCTGCGCGAGTTGAGCAAGGCTCGGATCATTTATATTCCAGGCCCCGACCCTGTAAAGGATGGCTAAACCTGAACCCGGGTAAAGCCAAACGACATACCCCGCTCCCGTCGAAGGATTGACGCGCGCACGGATGCCGCCCGGCCAGTTGGACAGATTTGAGAGCTTAATGTTTGCATCGAAGGTGTAATCGGTCCAGGCACTGTTGCCGGCGCAACTCTGGCTAAGACCCAGCCCATTATAGGAGTAGGTACCGTTCGATACGCTCCATCCATTTCCATGGCCCATTGGAGAAATGATCCAACCTGCAGCTTGATTCGCGAAGTTTTCGTTCAACTCCTGTGCAAGGACTTGCAGAGTAACCGGGATTGATTGAGGCGAATTAGCGATACCAGTCGCCGAGACGATGACGTGGCCAGTATAAGAACCGACCGTCAGTCCAGCAGCATTCACACTGACATTCGTCACTCCTGGAGTTGATCCAGAGGTGGACGAAGCTACCAGCCAGGTGGAGTCGGTGGAAGCTGTCCAAGAGAAACTTCCCTGCCCCGCGTTGATCACCCCTAGTGCTTGGGAAGGAGGGGCCGGCTGGCCGATGACACTTGTGAAGCTTAAACTTCCAGGAGAGAGAACGATAGCCGGGGGCGGAACAACCACGGTCAAACCAACATTGATTTGCTGGATGGAGTTCACAGCTCCCAAAGAGTAGACCGTCACGCTGCCACTGTAGGTACCACCGCTCAACGACGAGGTATTGACCGCCACTTGCAGACTTGCCGATGTGACGCCGTTGGATGGCGAGGGGGTTAACCATGCCACGTTGCTAACAGCAGTCCAAGCGAGCGAACCTCCCGCCGCATTTAACTGAACGGTTTGCGGAGTGGGGTTGGGCCCGTTCCAAGTTGCTGAATAATTCAGGGCGTTAGAGGATAGATTTAGGGTGCCAGTGTTGGGCTGGGGACCGTTTACGACGATATTGCCAAAGGTTATCTGTTGACTGAACCCTTCGAGAGCGATGAGACCGCTTGAGTAAGTGGAGTCCGTTACGGTCATCATACTTTTTCCGTCGTACAGCACCGTAATCTGGTTTCCACTGAACGTCATAGCAACGACGTGGAATTGGGCGGTGTCAAAAACCGCCGAGGCCGCCCCGATTTGAACTAAGCCCTGATTGATGTTCCAACCAGGAGCGCGATAAAGGATGAGTTGGCCTGACGCCGGGTACAACCAGAGCATGTACGAAGCTCCCGTTAGGGGATTCACTCTGGCTCGAATACCGCCGGGATAATTGCTCGCGCTGGACAACTTAATCGGAACGGTCACCGTATAGTCGGTCCAAGCTGAATTTCCAGCATACAACTCGGAGCTGCCGCCACCGTTGTACTGTGCGGCATACTGGTTGCCAGTGGAGGTAATTGACCAACCGAAAAGAAGGCCGAACGGAGAAGGCACCCAGCCCTGCAGACCCTGGGTAGCGAAATCCGTGGAAAGCAGGATGTTTGTCAGACTGAGGTTTACGGTGATCGTTGTAGTCGGAATATTGCCAGTTGCATTGATTACAACGGTCCCTGAGAAGTTGCCAGCAGACAGGCCGGAAGTATTCACAGACACGTTCAGGCTGTAAGGCAGAGAACCCGAGGTGGCCGAGAGGACGATCCATGGGGCGCTCTTGGTGGCCGTCCACGTTACGTTCCCGGTTCCTTCGTTAAACATGGAAATGGATTCACTGGGAGGGGTTGCTCCTACGCTGCCAGTGAAACTAAGACTCGTAGGGTTGGCCAACAGTGCCGGCGGGGCTCCCGGCATGGTTTGAGACGGCATAAATACAATATCTACCCAGTAGTTGGTGGAACTGAAACTTGAAGTTGGGAAGCCACTACTTGAACCGTACCGATACACTCCATTGGCCCCATCTACACCGTTCCGCAGGAGATGAACAGGCGGATTGTCCAAACCGGAGCTGGTAAAGGCTCCCGTTGTAGCGGAATAGTGGCCGGCCGGGGCAAAGTAAGAGGCAACGTAGGTTGTATTAGCCGCTATCGGAACGGGATTGCTGAAGTTGACTTGTTGCCAACCGGAAGCTGATTCACCGGTGAAGGTCGCCGTCGCGAGTAAAGTGCCGCCACTTGTCCACAGATTACCGACATGCGTTCCCGTGTTCGCGGAGGCTTTATAGAAGCGGACACCTGAAATGTACCCGTTGTAATCGGAGCGGAACTTAACGCCAATCTCGATGGAGCCTGGATCTCCACTGTCGACAGTTGAAGGCGTTACGCTTGAACCCCAACTTGTGCATGGACAATCGGGAGGCGCGACCGTCACGGAGACTCCGGAGGACGGGGTTTCAAGGTTGCCGGAGTCGTCCACCGCGCGGCTTTGGATAGTCGAGGTACCGAGGCTCGAAGGCATCCAGGTATAAGTCCAGTTGGCGAAGCCATTTGCGGGGTGCCAAGTAGTTCCGCTGTCGACAGATACCTCTACTCCGGCCACTATCCCGCCTCCGCGGTCAGACGCTGTGCCGACGATCGTAACGGGAGTACCGGTCGTAATATTTAAACCCGAAGCCGGTGAGTTGATGGTCGATTGCGGGGGCGTCTTATCGGTTGAGGCGCTAGCTGGGAGAATACCCGATTGAAGTGTCGCCGGCTGGACTTGCATGTCTGCGAAAAGATTGACCATTGACTGTTGTACAGCGGGATCAGGACTCTGAGTAGCACCGAACGGATCATCATGATTGCTGTTCAGACCAAAGGCCCAATCGACTGTACCAGCACCAAATACCAGAGCGCCGCTCTTTGCACGGTACATCATCATGTGGTGCGTCGCAGTACCAGCTCCATAGTTGGCACCGAAGTCGAGAAGATAGTCGGTCGTCAGGTTTTGGGTGGTTGCAGAGAGCTGGAATGCACCGGCAGGTCGAAACCCATTATCTGAGTCCACATCCCATTCATAGCCAAGCGTTTGCGCGGGAAGCGTGTATGTTTGTCCTGGAGCGAGCGTGGCGACCGCGGTGTTGCGCCAGAAACGCATCTTGCTGTATGCAGAAGGAACCTTTATGGCCAGCGTGCCGTCATTGTCAGGCCCTACGCCGTTCACATAAAAGATGGTGCCGGTGAGGGAATTCTCTGGTTTACCACCGTCCGCGGGGGGACTAAAACTCGGATCGCGCCAGGTACCCGTCCAAGTCGGCGGATCGCTTGGGTCTATCTTAGCGCCCGCAAGCGTCTCTTTGTAACATGCCATCGTGCGGTAGGGCGTGCTGGTCCCGTCGAGGCTATTCTCCCAGCGGACCTTCCAAAAAACCTCATTGCCACTCGAGAAAGCGAGATTCACGCCCGCATCACGAGCTGCCTCCACATTGGCACGTTGTGGCCCTGACCAGTATTCGTCGTGACCCGTCGATGTGTAAATCTTATGATTCTTAATCAGGCTGCCGTTACGAGCGGCGTCGAGTCCAGTAGAGTAAGTAACATCGTAGCCGTTCTGCTCGAGCCACTGAATCATTGAATATTCGGCACCGAATATCCAAGTCGCGGCCTCAACCGAAAACCCTCTGGTGAGAAATGGGCGGTTGTAACTCACTTTAAACGCTCGGTTTGGCAGATTGAAGCTATCCTGATCTCCATACAAACTAAACCCACCGCTACCATAGGAGTTGTAGGCCTGCCAGGAGGTATCTGAAGTCTGGTAAAGAATGTCGGAATGACTGGAGTCATTGCGCACGACGAACACGATGTGGCTATCCCCTCCAGTGTCGCTGCGTATCAAGTGCGCGATGTAAACACCCGACGTTGCATTGGAAGGAACATTCCAGGAGGCGGAGACCGCCCAGTTACCGCAATCGACCAAATTGGTTGTGCTGTCTGTCAGGCAGGCGGGTTGGGTCTGCGGAAGGGTGACCGACGGAGTAAGCGAAACGATTTTGCGCGCGCCATTGCGCACGCCATTCCCTCCATAGAACCCAAGGCGATAAATGTCGATCGTGTATGCCCTCGCATTTGTATTGATCTTAAAAAAAACCGTTCCGCCCTGATTCACACTAATGTCCGTCGCAAATCCTTGAATCGATAAATCTCCGGGTCCGCTAACATCCCATTCAGTAGAGGGGTTACCCGGCTTTGAGTTCTCGCACACAATATCGTTGGCCATCGGAGGGTTGCAGCCAAAGGTCTGAGCCTGAGCGGAGGGAGCAAGAAAAGAAAGAACGGCAGTCAGGAGCGAGCAAAGGGTCAGCCGGAGGGCTGCAGAACGGTATTTAAAAAGAGGAGATTTGGCGAGCGCGGGACTCGTGGTTCCCCGGTTACGGCTAAATACCGGTCCAAGCATCTCTGACGCCGGTTGAAGAATATTCATGGAGCCCTCCCAAGCAAGGCGTCGGTGTTTAGTGTCTCCGGGTCGCCAGAACCCAACGTGCGGTGCTCGCCCAATTGACTCGAGACACACGATGAACGTAATAACGCAGCTCAGAAATGGGCACGTTCCCAACCAACATGGAACGCACTAGGAGCGTTCTAAGTAGCTGAAACACACGAAGTTATACGCGCACCCGAGCATTTAAAGAAAAATCAAACAAAGAAAGGCAAAAACGTTGCACATTCAAGGAACAATACCGCCTCAAAGGACTACCTAGCGCCTTGAAAGATGTCAATGCCAGCCAGGCTCGCCTAATATAGAAAGGGTCCCTTGTTGCGAAATTTTGTGGGCTGGCGACTTCCCGTAACCAACCGAAGCGCGGAGGCAGCGCTTCTATCCTACTTCGCGTGCCGGGCTTTCATCGGACTTAAGAAATTCGCCCGTTTCAACTTCATGAATTAGCTTCAGATAGCGTTCCAAATGGGCTTCGGCGCTTAACTCCGTTTGGGCTATGAGCCGAGCTCGCTTGCCCATTAATATTCGGCGTTGAGGATCTTCCATCAACTCCGACATGGCAGCGGCCAAATCTTTGGGAGACCGAAGCGGCACGGCCAAACCACATTCTCCACGAGGGAGCGTGCGTGCAACACCCCACGGTGTAGAGACCCAGGGAACTCC
>Ga0210400_10005998_pt1 | contig 10254 bp, 12 predicted proteins | sample IncBWH26MmetaG_FD_155456 | JGI IMG/M metagenome (GOLD analysis project Ga0210400, IMG submission 155456) | Forest soil microbial communities from Barre Woods Harvard Forest LTER site, Petersham, Massachusetts, United States - Inc-BW-H-26-M | ecosystem: Environmental > Terrestrial > Soil >... | reverse complement strand
GAGTTCGTGGCAGCGTCGCGCAGCACCAGATCGGCTGGTTCGCCGGGAGCGATTAGACCGCTGCTGGGGGCCGGCGTGACCAGCTTGCCCATGCCCGAGATCATCTGCGCGCCCTTCGGCACAGGCGTGGACTGCTGCGGGCCCACCGCCTGAAATTTTCCATCGCGAATGACGATGACCGAATGCTCGAGCCGGGGACTATCGTGGCCGGGATCGAGCTGAGCGCCCACGATGACTTTGACGGGAGAGGAGTCCGAAGGCGATCCGCAGGATGCGAGCAGCAGGAGGAGCGATAAAGGGGTCAGACGCCATTTTGCTGGCGAAATGGCGTCTGACCCCTTTATCGCCTTTATCGCTGTCATCCTAAGAGCATCTCTATGGAAAGCGCGCGCAGATCAGGCACCAGCACATCGGGAGCATGCTCGGCCAGCTCTTCGGCCGGGACCAGGCCCGTAGCGACGGCGATTGAGCGCACACCGTTGGCGCGCGCGGCGCGAATATCGTTGGGATGATCGCCGATCAGCGCCACTCGACTGGTCCGGTCAATCCAGCCTTCGCGGCGGGCGTGGCGAACGGCGATGCGCACTAAGCCTGCGCGGTCGGCAGCAAACTCGGCGAATGCTCCAAAACGGAGGTATCGCTTCAGTCCGGCGCGTTCCATCTTCTTCCAGCCGATGCGCGACAGATTGCCAGTGACCAGGCCAGCAGGAATGCGTCTCCGCCACAAACGGTAGAGCAGCATGCGCGCGCCCGGGCAGACGCGGCGGCGAAGATCGGGACAGTTCCGCACGTAATTGCGCTGGGCGAGAGCGACCATCGCGGGCATCTGCCGCCGGATGCGCGCCCGCGAAACGCCGGCGTTGGTGAGCATCTGGGTGAGGATATCGCGATCGAGCATGCCCTGGACAGGCACGCCTTCGGTAGTGGTTTCGACACCCGTGGCGCTGCGGACAGCGTCGATCAGAGCCTGGCGATGATGCGGCCCCGCGCGGCGCAGCAGCGTTCCGTCGATATCGAAAAGCACTAACGCTCGCTGGCGGGGCGGGAGCATCCGAATCTCCATGATATCTGGCTGCTAGAATGGCCTTGTCATGCAAGTGCTCCAAGCCGGCCGGCACAAACTGCTGCTGTTGGAACTGGACCCGGAGTTTATCGAGAACATCGCGCGCCAGGCGGGCTTCGAATTCAAGCTGGAAGATCAGGAGCGGCGCGTGCTGCTGGACCTGGCCGCGGAAGACCGGCAGGCCCCGCTGCTTCTGTTCAACGCAGCCGATCCCGCCAACCTGGGATGGTTTTCGCGCTGCCAGTTCTATGTGGACGGCGTTTCGGGAACCGTGTTGCAGACACCCATCCAGATCGCCAACCAGCACGACCGGGGCGGTCGCGCGCTGCCACACGCCATCCGGCTGCAGATCAACAAGGAACTCCCGGTGACATTCCGCCTGCCGAACAAGGCGCCGGTGACTGAGCAAACGATTTACGCCGTGCTCCACAACGTGCTCAATGCTCTGTTGAACACCGGAGTCGGCGTGTGCGGGGGCGGCGTGGTGAAGCCGCTGGCCGGACGTACCGAGCCGCCCGGTTCCAGGAATTGAGCCTCACATGGACGCGAACGAACGCGAATCAGGGACGCCAGAAGAAACAGACCCTCTCCGCGCGTACGCGATGCAGAATGCGATGCGCGAGGCGAGCCGGCCTCGCGACCGGTCGCCAGTGGTTCCTTTCCTGATTTCCGTACTGCTTACAGCCGCGATTCTGGCCGTGGCTTTCTACCTCTGGGGAAGGTAGCATGGCGACCTTCGGCCTGATCGAATACCGGGATGCGTCGTCCGAGGTACGCGCGGTGTACGACGACATCATGGCCACGCGCAAGACCGACTGGGTGAACAATTTCTGGAAGGCCCTGGCGCACGATCCCGCGGCGCTCAAGCGCACCTGGGAGACCACCAAACAGGTGATGGGCGCGGGCGCGCTGGATCCGCTCACCAAGGAACTGGTCTATGTCGCGGTCAGCATGAGCAACCAGTGCGATTATTGCGTGGCGTCGCACATTGCGGGCGCGCGGTCCAAGGGCATGACGGATGAGCAGCTTAAGGAGCTGATCGCCGTGGTAGGGTTCGCGAATGCGAACAACCGGATCGTGGCCGGGTATCAGGTAGAAATCGACGAGCGTTTCAAAGTAGCGTGAGCGCGGCTTACGGAAGCTGCGCGGGCGCGTTCACGTGCACCAGGTCGATGTTGTTTTCCTGGCAGATGTACTCAATAAGCTCGGTGTTCGGCTGGAGCCGCGCTCGGCCCGTGGTAGTAAACGGCTTGGCATACGCGCCCGGATCATCGATAGTGACCTCGATGGTCATGTTCCCCAGATCGGTTCGGGTATAGCGCTCGATGGTGTGGAGTTTTTCCGTATGCGGATGGCCTAGGTAATCGAACCAGAACTTGTCGTTCAAGCCCACCGTATCCACAACCAGCGTGTCTTTATCCCAGTTCCCGATCGAGTGCCCGTACCAGGTCGGGTCCGGATCTTCCGGATGCTTGCTGCTCATGAAGATCTGCCGGTAGCTGTGGATGTTGCCTTCAAACAAAATGAAGTAGCGTTCAGGGGTTTGGATCATTCTCCATGGATACGGAGCGCCGCGGGGAATACCGGTCGGCAGGCAGTTTGCCTCCGGATCGTCCTGAGACTTGCGGGTTTTCATGAGAGCCTCGGCCCAGGGCAGCATGATGAGCTGCTCGCCTGGTTTTAGGCCTTTGGAGATATCGCCCGAATTGCTGCCGCTGCCCATCCAGGCGCCCGATAGGTCGACGGTGCCGTCGGAGAGATGCGGCGTGGGTCCGGCCGGAGTCGCGGGCCCGCCGCGGCCGCCTTTCCCTTTCGGAGCGCCCTGTGCTGGGGCCTGCGCGGTAATCAGCGATGCGGCACCAATCGTCACTGCGATCACGTAGCAGGTAACCAAATGCTTTCTCATGTCGGCTACTTTACGTCCGGTGGGGGCGGGGCGGCCATGAAGGTGAGCTTGGTCCCGTCGGATTTCTGGATAGTGGTCGCGCTGGCAGTGTTGGTGCCGTCCTTGGCCGGGGCAGCGACGACGACAACGTGGTCCCCTTCCTTTAGAGAATGCCGGGTCCAGCCGTTCCGTTGCATCATGTTGGGACTAGCGAGCTCCAGGTTCCAATTCGCCACTTTGCCGCTCGGGTCGGTCACGTCGATATAAAAATGTGCGTGCGGATTGGTCCACTCGAACTTCGTTACCACGCCTTTCAGCTCGACCTTTTTGGTCGACTCGTACTCGGCTGCGAAGGAATGATGCGCGGCGACTGGCCACCCCATCATCAGCAGTCCGGCGCCCGCGGCTACAATGCTTAGCGTAAGTTTCAACGCAACACCCCCAGGAAGGATTTTTTCATATCGGGGTGTTGCGCGCAATGCCTCGAGGCTACAGCTAAACAAATCCGATCGCCCGGCCGCCGACTCCGACGCCGAACCACAGCGTCAGCGACAGCAGCGCGACCAGCCAGCCCAGCAACATGGGACGCTTGTTCTCATCCTTGTGCGTGACCCAGCGAAACAGCGTGAACTGGAAGACGATGGCCGGAAACAGCACCGCCATCTTGAACTTGAATCCGTCATTGACAAAACACTTCATGGCTTCCGAGGTGAACAGCATGTAGCCGGTCGCGAGCATGGTCAGCATGCCCCAGGTCATGTAGGGTTCCAGGTTCTTGGCCAGCACCGCGACCGGCTGTTTCTTCAGCCCGAAGCCCATCATGCGCAGATCGATGATCACGATCGCGCCGAACATCATGGTCAGCGCCAGAATGTGGATGGTCTCGATCACCGGAAAGGCCCAGATGGTCCCTGAAATCGCCTGGCCCAGCCAGCATTTGTCATTCCATGCAAAAAACGGTTTGAAGGCTTGCCACATAACGTTCTCAAAAGTTATAGGCGGTGGTGCGGCCCGCGATGATCACGATGCCCCAGCTGATCAAGGAGATCCAGCCGGCCAGCTTGGCGGCCCGCGGCGGATCGGCCGCCCACTCCCACTCGTGCATCGTGCGGTAGATTTTCGACGAGTGAAAGATCAGCACGTTCAGCCCGGCCAGGAACAGGAACAGCACTTTCAGACGGAACCAGGGGCTGTTATAGCACTTGACCGGCTCCGAGATGAGCAACAGAGTCCCTGTGATCATCATCATCGCGAATCCGGCCGAAATCCAGGGGATCAGCTGATGAAATACGTCGGAAGCCGACTCTTTCTTGAAAATCAGTCCCATCATGCGCAGATCGGAGATGGCGATGGTTCCCGCCGAAACACTGATGCCCAGCAGATGCCCGCCCTCGAGCAGCGGAAACGCCAGAATGGACTCGCGAATCGACACGCTGAGCGAAGTCTCCTGGAGCCATTGAGCGATTTCAAGCAGAGACATGGCTTTTCAGAATACCCAACCGCGCTTTTCGTGTCAAATCTGGGCGTGTCGAATTCGCCGCAGGCATCGCTTATCATAAGAGTTCCCAGGCATGTCCTCAGCGAAACCCATTGGCTACAAACACTCCGGCGTGAACATCGACGAAGCGGACCGCGCCGTCGCGTCCATCCGCACCATGGCGCGCCGCACTTTCAGTCCGGCTGTGCTGACCGATATCGGGAGCTTTGGCGGCGGCTATCTGCTGAAGGGCTACAAAGATCCCGTGCTGGTGTCGTCGGCGGACGGAGTCGGCACCAAGCTCAAGCTGGCATTCATGACCGGGCAGCACGCCACTGTGGGCGAAGACCTGGTCAATCATTGCGTAAACGATATCGCCGTGCAGGGCGCCGTGCCGCTGTTTTTCCTTGATTACTTCGCGGTTGGCAAGCTGGATGCGAAGGTCGCGGCCCGCGTCGTGTCGGGTATCGCGCGCGGGTGCCGCAACAACCGCTGCGCCCTGATCGGAGGCGAAACGGCGGAAATGCCCGGCATGTACGCTCCCGGCGAATACGACCTGGCGGGGTTCATCGTGGGCGTGGTCGAGCGCAAGCGGATGCTCACTGGCAAGACCATTCGCGCCGGAGACGTTCTTATCGGACTGCCGTCAACAGGCCTGCATACGAATGGGTACTCGCTCGCGCGGAAGCTGCTGTTCGAAGTCGCGGGCCATCGGGCCGACACCTGGATCGAAGAGCTGGGCGGCTCGCTCGCTCAGGAGCTGATGAAAATCCACCGCAGCTACCTGAAGCCGTTGCGCGCGCTGCACGATGCGGGAGTCCTGAAAGGCGCGGCGCACATCACTGGAGGAGGCATTACCGACAATACGCCGCGCATTCTTCCCCAGGGCCTGGGCGTGCGGATCGACTTAGGCTCCTGGCCGGTGCTGCCGATGTTCCAACTGCTGCGGAAGATCGGGGACATTCCGGAGCAGGATTGGAGGCGGACCTTCAACCTCGGCATCGGGATGATCCTGGTAGTTTCCAAACTCAATCTGCCGAAAGCCGCGAAGATGCTCAAAGCCCTGCGCGAATGCTGGTATCAGATCGGCGAGGTGGTTCGCGGCAGCGGAGTAATTTACAAATGAGCGTTGCTATATGAGCGGGCGCCTGGGGATTCTGATTTCCGGGCGAGGTTCCAATTTTTTGGCGATCGCTGACGCGGTCGCACAGGATCGCCTGGATGCCGAAATCGCCGTGGTGATTTCCAACCGTCCGGACGCGCCGGGAATTGCGCACGCCCAGCAGCGCGGTTTTCATGCGATCACGCTGCCGTCAAAGAGCCTCGATCGGGAAGCCTACGATCGCCAATTGATCGATGAACTGCGGCGAAGCCGCGTGGATCTGGTCTGCCTGGCGGGCTACATGCGGATCCTGAGCGGCCAGTTCATCCGCGAATTTCACCAGCGGATTCTGAATATCCATCCTTCGCTGCTGCCCGCGTTCCCGGGGTTGGATGCGCAACATCAGGCTTTGGAGCACGGCGCCAAGTTCTCCGGCTGCACGGCGCACTTTGTCGAAGAGGGGCTGGATTCCGGGCCCATCATCTCCCAGGCCGTAGTGCCGGTACTCCCAGACGATACAGCGGAATCGCTTTCCGCCCGCATCCTGGAGGAAGAGCACCGGATTTATCCGGAGGCGATCGCGTTGGTCCTATCCGGGCAATACCGAATTGAGGGAAGACGAGTGATCCCGTTTGCGGGCGCTTTGCGCGGATAGGGACAGGTAACTCCCTACGCCGCCGGTTGCCCAATCGGAGGACAATCGGCGGCATTTTTCCTATTTCCTCGTAAGTCTGAGAAAACTGCGCCTTACGCTGCACTACTCATCCAAGGGCTAGTTCTCTTAGTCCCGCCTCTCGCTATGGTCACGGTCCATTACCGGCGGTGGTGTCCGCCCCAGAGTCCGTTGCGGATCGAATTTCCGCCGGAGTTGCTGCACGATGTCCGGCTGAAACGCCCGCTGCCCGCCCGTTCCGTCCCCCTGCGATGGATCCCGCGCTTCAACCGCGTAGTGAATCAGTCCAGCGGTTTGCTGTTCGGCGTGCGGCATGAGGACGAGGTGCGGGTCCTGGCGGCCAGCGCGGACGACGCGAGTCCCGATGGCCTGACCCCGGTCGGCATTTTTGTGTGCCGGGCGCGAGGCGAAGTATTTCTCACCGACGACGATCTGGCCAGTTTCGAAAAGCATCAGGGCGTCCTGGCCTTGGTCATCGCGGGCGGTCAGGCGGGCTTCTTTGTGCGCGAGCCTGACGGAAGCGTGCAGGGGATCCGCAGTCATGAAGAATTTAAGGTGGCCGATGCCGCTGCTCATCCTGTTTCCAGCGGGACCGCCACGGCTGAGCTTCCGGCTCCGGCCCCCAGCTGGTGGCAGGCACGTCAGGGATGGAAGCGCGCTGTGGCGTCCGCAGGTTTATTGGCCGTGCCGGTAGGTGCGTTCGCCTACTTGCGCCCGCTCCTGCCTCATCTACCGATCGCCTTGGCGCTTCGCGAGGAGGCCGGTCAACTGGTGATTGGCTGGAATGCAGGCGCTCTCATGGAGGGCAGCCGCCTGGAAATCGATGATGGAAGCGAGCGAACCATCCTGTTGCTACCGGCGGACACGTCCAGCGCCACCTACGGACCGCACGGCAGCGATGTAGAGGTGCGCCTCACCACCGCTACCCGAATGGGCGGGGCGCATTGGGAGGCGGCGCGCTTCATGACCAAGACTCCGCGCCGAGCTTCTCCGCCATCCGGCGCCCTGCAGGACCGCATCGGCGCGCTGACGCGCGAGGCGCAGAAATTACGCCGTTCGCTGGCCGATAGGCAAGCTCGGACCAAGGAGCTGGGGGCAAAGCTGGCGGCAGCTACACGAGCACAGTAAACGCGTTCTCGGCGCGCTGCACCGGCCGGTACAGCGTATCGCGTTCCACCGGCTCGCGTCCGGCCTCGGTGATCAGGCGCACCAGCTCGCCGCGGCGGAGGTTTTGGCTGGTGGTGGCGCCGGCGTCGTGATAGATCCGTTCTTCCACCAGCGTCCCGTCCAGATCATCCGCGCCGAAGCGCTGCGCGATCTGGGCGATCCGGGGCGTCATCATCACCCAGTAAGCCTTGATGTGCGGGATGTTGTCCAGCATCAACCGTGACACCGCGATTTCGCGGATATCGTCGAAGCCGGTGGTCTTGGGAATGTGCTCGAGCGGCGTATTGTCGGGATGGAACGCTAGCGGGATGAAGGTCTGGAACCCGCGGGTTTCATCCTGCAGTTCGCGCAGCCGTAGCAGATGATCCAGGCGGTCTTCAGGAGTTTCGATGTGGCCGTAGAGCATCGTGCAGTTGGAATGCAGGCCCATCTGGTGCGCGATGCGGGCCGTGTCGATCCACTGCTGGCCGGTTAGTTTGTGATCGCAGATGATACGCCGCACGCGATCGTGGAAGATTTCAGCGCCGCCGCCCGGCAGCGAATCCATGCCGGCGTCTCGCAGGCGCTGGAGCACCTCGCGCTCGCTGATTTTTCCGCGCTGCGCGAAATATCCGATTTCTACCATGGTGAACGCTTTCAGATGAACTTGCGGAAAGCGCTGCTTCAGGCCGCGCAGCATCTGGCAGTACCATTCGAGAGTCAGCTCCGGATGCAGGCCGCCCACAATGTGAAATTCGGTCACGGCTTCGCTGTAGCCATGCCCGGCTTTCTCCCAGACTTCCTCGAGCGACAAGGTATACGCCTTGGGATCCTTAGCCCGCTTGCCAAACGCGCATAGCTTGCAACTGGCCACGCAGACGTCGGTTGGATTGATGTGCCGGTTTACGTTGAAGAACGTCTGGTTGCCGTGCAGACGCTCGCGGACCTGGTTCGCCAGCCAACCGACACCCAGAAGATCCGGAGTGCGGTAGATGGCCGTACCGTCCTGATAAGACAGCCGCTCGCCGCTTTGGATTTTGGTGCGGACGGCGTCCAAGCGGGAGTCTTCAAATACCGGTATCATTCTGAATACACAGGGTATCAAACCGATGACCTCGGATGAGTGGAGCATCGATCAGCCCGATCGCGGAGCCCTGGCTCTGGGTACTCTGGTTGGGGTCTACCGTATTGAGGCCTCCTTGGGCGAAGGCGGCATGGGTACCGTCTTCCGCGCGCTCGATACCAAGCTGAACCGTCCGGTGGCGATCAAGGTTCTTTCCGACCACTTGGCCGACGCCAACGCGCGCCGCCGCTTCCAGCGCGAGGCGCAGATGGTGTCGTCGCTCAATCATCCTCACATCCTCACCGTCTACGATGTCGGCGAATTCGAGGGCCGCCAGTACATCGTGACCGAGTTTGTCGATGGCGGCACGTTACGGGATTGGGCCAAGGTTGAAAAGCGCGCCTGGCGGCAGATTGTCGAGTTACTGACGGGCGTGTCGGATGGACTCGCCGCCGCGCACGCCGCCGGGATCCTGCACCGCGATATAAAGCCTGCCAACATTCTGGTGGCCAAGAACGGCTACGCCAAGCTGGCCGATTTCGGACTGGCCAAAACAACCGAAAGTCCCGCGGGCGATGCCACTCGCACGCTGACGGAAGGCCACACTCGTCCGGGGATGGTTGTGGGCACCGTCGCCTATATGTCACCCGAGCAAGCTTCGGGGAATCCGCTCGACGCGCGCAGCGATATCTTCTCCTTCGGCATCGTGCTCTACGAACTGCTTGCCGGAAAGCGGCCGTTCGCGGGGGCGACCGAGCTCGAAGTGCTGAAGACAATCATTCACGGTCATCCGGAGCCGCTCACTGCCGACGTTCCGCAGCCGGTTCGGGGCGTGGTCGAAAAAGCGCTGGAGAAAGATCCGGCGGAACGCTACCAGTCGATGCGGGAGATGGTGGTGGATCTCCGGCGGGTCGCGAGATATTCCGGCGAGAGTACAGTGACCGCAGCGCCCGCTCCCGCGGCGCAGCCGCCTCAACGGCGTAAGGTTTACGTCGCGTTAGGTCTGGGCTTCGCGGCTCTGTTGCTTCTCGCAGGCGGATTCAAGTACTTTTACCCATCGAAATCAACGGTGGGATCGCCGTCGGAGTGGATACAGCTCACCAACTTCAGCGATTCCGCCGTGGCTCCCACTTTGTCGCCGGATGGGCGCATGGTCGCCTTTTTCCGCGGCGGCCCTGCCTTTCTGGGCCCGGGCCAGGTTTACGTCAAAGCGCTCCCCGATGGCGAAGCGGTCAAGCTTACCGATGGGCCAGGACCAAGATACGCGCCCGTATTTAGTCCCGATGGCACGCGAGTCGCGTTTACCTGGCGTCCAGACCGTACATGGGATACGTGGACTGTTCCCGTAACCGGGGGGCAACCGACACGGTTCTTGCCCAACGCTGCTGGCCTCACCTGGATAGGTGACGGAAAGGTGCTCTTTTCCGAAATCATGGGCGAAGGCCTACACATGGGGATCGTAACCTCTACCGAAAGCCGCGCGGCGGAGCGCCCGATCTATTTTCCTCCCCACGAGCGTGCCATGGCGCATTACTCCTACGCCTCGCCGGACCGAAAGTCGGCGTTGATCGTTGAAATGGACCGTACCGCGAGCTGGTTGCCCTGCCGGCTCTTGCCGCTCGACGGAACATCCCCAGGGCGGCAAGTTGGTCCGTCCGGCAATTGCACCGCCGCGGGTTGGTCTCCGGACGGGAAATGGATGTACTTTAGCGCCTCCGCCGAAGGTGGTGCGAGTTCGGATCCAACCCAACTGTTTGGAAGCTGGCATTTGTGGCGGCAGCAGTTCCCCGACGGAATGCCCGAACAGATCACCTTTGGCCCCACCGAAGAGGAAGGCCTCGCCGT
>Ga0210400_10005996_pt1 | contig 10255 bp, 9 predicted proteins | sample IncBWH26MmetaG_FD_155456 | JGI IMG/M metagenome (GOLD analysis project Ga0210400, IMG submission 155456) | Forest soil microbial communities from Barre Woods Harvard Forest LTER site, Petersham, Massachusetts, United States - Inc-BW-H-26-M | ecosystem: Environmental > Terrestrial > Soil >... | reverse complement strand
GACAGATATGCGGGCGGTCCTACCACACGTCTCATTTAGGGACAGTCAATTTAGGCGGGCTCCAGGTAGAGCCCGCGCCCGTCAGTACTTTCGGAGAACTCCGACGACGCGGCCCTGAATCTTTACATCGGCCGCTGACACGACGATAGGAGCCATCTCCGAATTCGCCGGCTGCAAACGGATCTTTCCGCCCGGCTCGCGATAGAAACGCTTGAGCGTCGCGTCGTCGTTGCCCACCAGCGCTACAACAATTTCGCCGGGATTGGCAACCTGGGTCGGCTCAACGACCACATAATCGCCGTTGAGAATATGATCTTCGATCATCGAGTTGCCTTTTACTTGCAGCGCGAAGGTTTTCTCCGACCGCGCGAATTCACCTAACGATAACGTCTCATGTTCTTCGACAGCCTCAAGTGGCCGGCCGGCGGCGATGCGCCCCATCAATCGCAGCTCGACGGTGTGCCGGTCGAGTACCTGCTCGCGCACCGGCTTGGGAAGCTGGGTTACTTCAATCGACCGGCTCTGGTTATAGCCGCGCCGTACGAATCCTTTGCGCTCGAGCGTCGAGATGTGCTTATGAACCGTGGCTAGCGAAGTCAACTTCAGCGAACGCGCAATCTCCTCAAAGCTCGGCGAGTATCCATGCTTATTTAGGAAGGTGACCAGAAAATCGAGAACTTCTTTTTGCCGCTTGGTCAGTGTCATAGCAGGCTCCTGGAATACCAAAGCATGGTAGGCGAAGTAAAAGCGAAAAGTCAAGGACTTTCCCCACCAATACCCACCAATAAATAATGTGAAGATGATTCGCGAAACGGAGTCTCTGCCACGCTGAAGTGCTTTGATCGCAGGACTCCGTAGGACGCCCAGATCGGTCATTAACTGGCTCGATGTTCCTGTTCGCGGTGCGCAGAATTGTTCCAGCGCGTTTTGCGCTTTAAGTGTCATCGCCAATTTAAATTGCGATTCTAAGAATGTTCACCCATGCTGAATTGAGTACATAAACTAGACACCGCTGCCTTACGCGAGGTCACCTGTTGTGATATCCTTGCTTATTGGAAGCCCTATGGGGAACTTCGGCTCCCGCAACTGATGGTCCTTCTCGGGGCATACCGGGTGGTTAAAATCATAATTAGGATTGGAGTCTTACTAAGCCATGGCTACCATTACGGACCCAGTCGTCCGAGCGCATAAGCGCGAAGTCATCGATAAGGCCGTTCTCCGCTTTTGCGGAGACTCGGGCGACGGTATGCAGATTACGGGAAGCCAGTTTACCAATACTGTAGCTCTTTACGGGAATGACCTGGCCACGTTTCCCGACTACCCTGCCGAAATTCGCGCCCCTGCGGGGACGCTGCCTGGTGTCAGCGGCTTCCAGATCCAGTTTTCTTCGAGCGACGTATTTACGCCGGGTGACTCGGTGGACGTGCTGGTGGCAATGAACCCTGCCGCGCTCAAGACGAACATCAGGGATCTAAAAGTGAACGGCATCCTCATCGTGAATAGCGACGCCTTCACGGAGAACGATCTGCGCAAAGCGCAAGTGACGTCGAATCCCCTGGAGGATCATTCGCTTGATGGCTACCGGCTCTTTTCGGTGGGCCTCGAACGGCTGACGCGCGCCGCGCTGCAGGAGTTGGGTCTCGACGCCAAGACCATGGACCGTTGCAAGAACTTCTTTGCCCTGGGCATGTGCTATTGGCTTTACAACCGCTCCATGGATCTGACTTACAAGTGGATTGAGGACAAGTTCAAGACCAAGCCCCTGCTGGTTGAAGCGAACAAGATGGCGATGCGCGCGGGCTACAACTATTGCGAAGCGACCGAGGCATTCCAGGTCAGCTACGAAATCCCGCCCGCGAAGCTTACACCTGGCACATACCGCAACCTGAGCGGAAATCAGGCTTTGGCGATCGGTTTCGTGGCCGCGTCGCAAAAGGCTGGCCTTCCATTGTTCCTTGGTTCTTATCCGATCACGCCTGCTTCCGACATCCTTCACGAACTTTCCATGTACAAGAATTTCGGCGTGATGACCTTCCAGGCCGAAGATGAAATCGCTGCCATCACTTCAGCGATTGGCGCCGCATATTCCGGCGCACTCGCCATGACAACGACTTCCGGTCCCGGCATGGCCCTCAAGACCGAAGCGATGGGCCTGGCCATCATGGTGGAACTGCCTATCGTTATTTGTGATATCCAGCGCGGCGGCCCTTCGACCGGGCTCCCGACCAAGACCGAGCAAGCCGATCTGCTCCAAGCCATGTTCGGCCGCAATTCGGAAGCCCCGATCCCTGTGTTGGCTCCTTCAACGCCTGGCGATTGCTTCTGGATCGCTGTTGAAGCCTGCCGCATCGCCCTGAAATACATGATTCCAGTTATCGTTTTGTCAGACGGCTACCTGGCGAATGGCGCCGAACCCTGGCGCATCCCGAATGTGAATGACATCCCTGGCATTCAAGTGAAGTTTGCAACCGATCCGGCAGGATTCCTTCCGTACAAGCGTGACCCCCAAACTCTGGCGCGTCCGTGGGCAATTCCGGGCACACCCGGACTCGAGCACCGCATTGGCGGAATCGAAAAGCAGGATATCACCGGCAACGTCAACTACGAGCCCATGAACCACGAAAAGATGGTTCGTATCCGCGCCGCGAAAGTCGAAGGCATAGCTCAGGATATCCCGGAAGTCGTTCCGGCTGGCGATCCAGACGGCGATTTGCTGATCGTCGCCTGGGGCTCAACGTATGGCGCGGTGACCGCGGGGCTCAGGACGGCGCGCGCCAAGGGACATCGAATCGGCCACGTGCACTTGCGCCATCTGAATCCGCTGCCGCGGAATCTCGGAGAAGTGCTCGGACGCTATCGGCAGGTTCTGGTCCCGGAAATGAATATGGGACAGTTGCTGATGTTGCTGCGCGCGAAGTACCTGTTGGACGCGCAAGGCTACAACAAGATTCAAGGGCAGCCCTTTAAGCAATCGGAAATCGAAGCAAAGATCGAAGAAATGTTGGGCTAAGGCCCGAAAGACATCTGGAGCGAATAACCAAATGACCACGACGTCCATTCCAGTTTTGACCAAGAAAGATTTTCAGACGGACCAGGAAGTCCGCTGGTGCCCCGGTTGCGGAGATTACGCTATCCTTTCCGCCGTGCAGTCCGTTTTCCCGGAGTTGGGGATTCCCCGCGAAAAGTTTGTCGTCATTTCCGGGATCGGCTGTTCGAGCCGGTTCCCGTATTACATGAATACGTTCGGATTCCATACGATCCATGGCCGCGGGCCGGCGGTCGCCACCGGAGTCAAGATCGCGCATCCGGAACTCGAAGTATGGCTGGCGACCGGCGACGGCGATTCGCTGGCCATCGGCGGCAACCACACGATCCACATGCTGCGCCGCAACGTAGGCATTAAGGTCCTGATGTTCAACAACAAGATTTACGGTCTGACGAAGGGCCAGTACTCGCCGACGTCTGAATTCGGCAAGAAGACGAAGTCCACTCCATACGGCACCGCCGATACGCCGTTCAATCCTCTGGGTCTCGTCATCGGCGCCAACACATCGTTCGTGGCCCGTTCGGTGGACGTCTTCCAGCAGCACCTGAAAGATACGTTGAGGAAAACCGCGGCACACATGGGCTCGGCTTACGTTGAAATCCTGCAAAACTGCAACATCTTCAACGACGGCGCTTGGTTCGATCTAACGGAGAAGGACGCCCGAGTCGATCATGTCGTCCAACTGGAGCACGGTAAGCCGCTGATCTACGGCAAGAACCGCGACAAAGGCATACGCCTCAACGGAATGGAACTCGAGGTCGTCCATCTCGGCAACGGCAACGGACTCACGGAAAAAGATTTGCTCATCCACGATGAGACCAATCCGAATCCGGCGTATGCGTTCCTGCTCGCGCAGATGGAAGACATGCCCGGCTTCCCCACTCCCATCGGCGTCCTCCGCTCTTGGAATCGCGATCGTTATGAGGACGTCATGTCTCGGCAGATTCAAGAGGTCATCGCCAAGCGAGGCCCCGGCGATCTCTCAAAGCTGCTTAGCTCCGGCGACACCTGGGAAGTGCGATAGTTCAAATCTGAATCTTTTCACTCGTGTTTTGAAGGCGGCCAGACGATTTGGCTGCCTTCTTTTTTTTGCGAGAATCGTCTGCGGTCTGGACGGAAAATACAAGGCCGTAGCTACGCACAACTCACAAAAAATGGAAATTAAAATCGCGGAAATGTGGCTGAAGTGGATTACTAGCGCGAATCGGAAATCATCAACGGCGTAGGCGCCGCGTCATTCTGTTCGGCAAAATAGTTTGCGTCGTTCAGTCTCCGATAAATTCGTCCGGCCACTCCCGCTGCCATGGGACCCTTTATGAGACTGCTGCGCCCGCGCATCAGAACGACAAGCACAATCTTGGGGTGCGCCTGATTCGCGTATGAAACAAACCAGCCGAGTCGCGATGCGGAATCCGAGCATGTTCCGGTTTTGCCCAGGGCCTGCTCATCATCGGAGATATAACTGAGGCGCGCAGTTCCGTAGAGCACGGCCGCCAGCATGCCGTCGCGCACTTCCGGCAACAAGGATTCGATATTGAGCGAGCGCTTGATGCGCGGCGCAAAACTCTGCTGTTCCTCGGCGGTCCGCGGATATTGCAGATAATAGAGCGTGCCGCCGTTGGCGAAACTAGAAACCAGCGCGCCCAGTTGCAGTGGGGTCATCTGAATTCCTTCGCCAAAGCTGGACATCCGCGCCACGCCGCCGTTCTTCGGTGGCTCGGAGGGAAACCCGCCCGGGTGCTCCTCTGAGATCTGGTAACCGGCAAGTTCACCGAGGCCGAGCAGCCGGCCGTAGTGGGAAACGGTGTCAAATCCCATGCGCCGGCCGAGTTCCTCAAAAAAGGCGTTATTGGAATGCGCCAACGCTTCGGTAAGATTCAGATATTTGCGCGGGGCGACGCGAATCATCGTGTCGCGTGTAACCACGCCTTCCTGCAAAGCCGCCACCGCAATCACCGGCTTAATCGTCGAGCATGGAATGAAACCAGCCGAAAATGCAAGTTTCTGATTGACGACGGAAAGAAGTCGGCCGCTGGAAGGATCGATAGCGACGACAGAGCCATTGTAGCGGCCCAGTGCCTCGACTGCCGCTTTGCGAACGACGGGATCATCAAATTCCGTAACATCATCCTTCGAGGAATCCGCGAATGTGGGGACACCATAGCGCGCGAGGGCGCTATGTCTTATCGCAGCGTGCGCGTGGTGTACGCCCCGTGTGGCCCGAGGCTTCGCCGCCAGAGTGGGAAAATTCCCTATAAATAGAGCGCAGAGGGTAATTGCAAGAACTCGATGGTGGCTAGGACGTCGTGTCATCCGAGTAATCCCGATCTGGACCGCTTCCGCGCTCCCTAAAGAAAGCGCGCTCTGAGCTAGGAAATCATTGTAGGAAACCTTAGCCCTTTCGCGCAATAGCTAATCAGCACTAGAGGTCGTACCACGCACGGGGCCATTCCCCAGTACTTTCGTACCAGCTTGAAAACACACCCTTAAGCGCGAAACGACTGAGTGGCGGACTGTACCCCAGAGGTGCGCGTGGTTCAAGAGGAAACAGCAGGCGTGGGCATTATATTTCACAAGGCTATTCCACGGCCCGAAAGTTGCTGAGAGCCGTGGATCTTCAGGTGAGGCGATTCAAGTGAAGCGTGGAATCCGCCGGCAAATGTCCCGAATCATGACACAGAGCTATTTTATGGGGCGCGGCTTGTTCGCGGAGGCTCCGGCAGCGGCCACATGAACGGCAGGCTTTTCCGCCTGTGCCGCGGGAGCCGGTGTGCCGTTGGCGGCGCCAGGGGTAGGAATGCCCATTTTCTTGCGCAGCGCGCTCTCGACCTTGTTACGGATGTCGGCATGTTCTTTCAAAAACAGGCGCGCATTGTCCCGCCCTTGGCCCAACCTTTCGCCACCAAAAGAGATCCACGTGCCGGATTTTTCGACGAGACCCTGGTCCACGCCGAGATCGATCAGATCGCCCTCGCGCGAAACGCCTTCGCCATAGAGAATGTCAAATTCGGCTTCGCGGAACGGCGCGGCGACCTTGTTCTTCACAACTTTTGCGCGTGTGCGCGATCCGATGACGCGGTCCCCTTCCTTGATGGACTGAATGCGTCGAATATCGAGGCGGATCGAGGAATAGAACTTCAGCGCGCGCCCGCCCGTGGTGGTTTCCGGATTGCCAAACATCACGCCGATTTTTTCGCGAATCTGGTTGATGAAGATCAGGCAGGTGTGCGACTTCGAGACGATGGCCGTGAGCTTCCGCAGCGCTTGCGACATCAGGCGCGCCTGTAAGCCCATTTGCGGATCTCCCATATCGCCTTCAAGCTCCGCGCGCGGCACGAGCGCGGCCACCGAGTCCACCACGATGATATCCACACCATTGGAGCGGATCAGCGTCTCGGCAATTTCGAGCGCCTGCTCGCCGTTGTCCGGCTGCGACACCAGCAGGTTGTCCACGTCTACTCCTAGCTTTCGCGCGTAAATCGGGTCGAGCGCGTGTTCGGCGTCGATAAACGCCGCCTGCCCGCCCATCTTTTGCGCCTCGGCGATGATGTGCAGCGTTAATGTCGTCTTGCCGCCCGATTCTGGGCCATAGATTTCGATCACGCGGCCGCGCGGTACTCCGCCCACGCCCAACGCTGCGTCAATGGAAAGCGCCCCCGTCGGAATCACGCTGACCGGTACCAGCACGTCGCGGTTTCCCAGGCGCATGATCGCGCCCTTGCCGTGCTGCTTCTCGATCTGCGAAATCGCCGCTTCCAACATTTTCGTTTTTTCATCCGTCATAGTGCACCTCGAAAGGAAGAATGTCTGTCTTTTGCGATGGGGGCGCAGAAGCGCTGCCGGAGTTTACTACAAAGTGCTGTGTCCAGCCCGGGTTCATCGCGGAGGGCAAGATACCATAAGGCGAATAAAAAGCAAACACTATTTTGCCCGGCAGCAGAGCGCAAGTTTCCGCGAAGACAACTTAATCCTATCAGAAGTTGGCTTCCCCTGGTGGAGCGGATCGCCTCCCCTAACGACGACACGCAGAACAATCGTGACGTTATCGCATTTCATCCTGACGAGTCCTACATGTCCGGGCCTGCAGCGATACGTAGCCGCCGCTGTACGTAAGCGAGCAACTTCGCCCCGGCTAAATCAAAACCCCGTTTCCATAAAGATTTTATAAAGACATCACCCGTACGACTTCCGCCCTGTCAGAGTCTAAGCATGGTGATGAAGATTGTTGAAAAAGATCACGGTCAATCGTGTACACAAATTCCCGGCCACCTTCTCGCAGACTTGGATCCGAACGGAACGGTGAGGCTGGTATTCTTTGCAACCGTTGGCGACGGGGACGAAACCCCGCTCACAGTAAAGAGCCTCGACGCGGCCGAGATTGTTTTCCTGGCATGCGGACTACCGCCGGAACGCCTAATCCGGATGCGTGCCGAACTCGAACGCAGCAAAACGTCCAGCGTTGAGACGAGCATTTACGACTCGGTAGCGGCTAAGTTTCGCCGGGCGGGGCCGTAGCCTCAACGATTTCTTCTCTTTGTTTCTCTTCGAGCAAATCGTTGAGTTCTCGAAGCAATTCAACAAGATTTTCGCCGTTTTGCTCCATCGACGCGTGTTCGCAGAGACATTTCAAGCGTTTCTTGGTTTCACGTCTCATGAGACCGGCAACGTACAACAGTATGTCACTGTTGATGTCAAGGTCATCAGAAGAGGATGGCTTCATGTTGCTTTGTCAGGCGACCCGTTTATCGAATTCCCTACGATTCGTACGCTCCTCGTCAAACAGCCGGTTGATTTCCCGGATAAGTTCAAGGAGTTTCCGAGGGTCTTGCTCAGTCGCGGCCCGTTGGCAGAGTGTCTTTCAACTCTCGCCCGTTGCTTTTTGCATAACGCCTCCTGGTTGCGTCTGGCCCAGAACTTTTCGCTGTGGATAAGCTAACGTGTACGGTTCTAAATCTTGGCTAAAGTAAACCTCCGATTTACCTATGAACAATGCGCGGCTGCCCGGAATTAGAAAAACATATCAATTGAGGAGTAGGCGCAACTGAGGAGTAGGCGCAACAATTCGTACTGAATTTGTTCGCACCGTACGCCATTGTTACTCAATTGATCCTACCGAGCGTAGTTGAAAAAACCCCGCCCGGACTTTCTCCCCAGCCATCCCGCCGCCACCATCTTGCGCAACAGCGGGCAGGCGCGAAATTTCGAGTCTCCAAAACCGCTGTAGAGCACGTCGAGGATGCTCACGCATGTATCCAGGCCGATGAGGTCAGCAAGTTCAAGAGGGCCCATCGGATGATTCATTCCCAGCTTCATGATGGCGTCCACGGCTTCGGCCGTGGCGACGCCTTCCATCACGGCGAAGGCTGCCTCGTTGATCATTGGCATCAAGACGCGGTTTGAGACGAACCCCGGCGCGTCATTCACGGCGACGGGCTTCTTTTCGAGCTTCTCGCACAAGGCCATCGCCGTGCGAAATGTTTCGTCGCTGGTCTGCAGGGCGCGGATTACTTCAATCAAGATCATCACCGGAACAGGGTTCATGAAGTGCATGCCCACAAAGCGGTCCGGACGGCTCGTCGCCGCGGCCAGCGTGGTTATCGATATCGAGGAGGTGTTGGACGCGAGAATCACCTCGGGAGGCAGCAACTTGTCCGCCTCTCGCAAAACGGAAAGTTTCAGGTCCAGGCGCTCGGGAACGGCTTCAACGGCGAAGTCGGCACGCGCAATTTCGGAGGTGTCAGTAGTCGTGTGAATCCGGCTGAGAATTTTCGATTTGTCTCGTTCCGGAATCTTGCCTTTCTTCACTTCGCGCTCGAGATTCTTTGCAATGGTGGCGATGGCGCCATCAAGGAAGCGCGTCTCGACGTCCCGCAGAATCACGCTGTATCCGCTGCGTGCAAAGACATGCGCGATCCCGTTCCCCATCGTTCCCGCGCCTAGTACGGCAACTGTCCGAATCGAGTCGAGCGCCATTGCGCCTCCCGGACTTCAGGATGTGGAGGAAGTATAGGAAGTCAGGGGAGTAAAGGAAACCCCGAAAGGGATACCAGTGCGTTTACTCGGGCGGAGCCGCTTCCACCACTTCGCGCACAATCTCGTTTGCGCGGGCTTCCTCTGGGGGACGAACTAAGAGGCGCCAGCGGCCGCCTTCGGCGAGTTTTTGCGACTGGATACCGTTTTCGCGGAAGCACGTAATCAGAGTATTCGCGAAATCTTCTTCGCCGCCGTTCCAAACTTCACGGACCGGTTCGTCGTCGTCCCAATCTTCGGCGACATCACTCGGGACCCTCGCGGCCTCATCATGGTCAACGCCCTCCGATTCCGGAAGTGCGAGCGCCTCGAGTTCCTCTGGGGTAAGTTCCTCGGGATTGTCCCACCCGTCCAGTTCGTGCACGACCTTTTCCGCTCTGTCCCGATCCGCAACGCATACATCGATTTCCAGTTTTGGCCGCATCGAAGGAAAAATGAAATACCCCTTAGAAACCGGCCCCACGAACGGGATCTCGGCCTTATCGAGCGCTTCTTTCACTACCGCGAACCTTCGGGGATCATTCCCAGACCAAATGGTGACGATGCCGCCGCCTTCATGCGGAGTCGGTATTTCAGGACCGAGCGTCTCCACAAGGGGGACGCCGCAATCGGAGCATTGAGTTACGCCAGCGCGATATTCGCATTTACAACTGGGGCAAACCATTGGAAGTGGATTCTATCTGAAAAGATCACTGCGGAGTGAAGACTGTCAAAAAAATTTCGGCAAACATCTAAGCAGGCGAGGCGCCTTCCGCGATCTCGCGTATGATGTCTCGCGCGCGTGTCAAATCCGCGGGACGGACGCAGAGTCGCACTCGATGGCCCGGCTCATCCGGGATCCGGCTGGGAATGCCGTTTTCGCGGAGCGCGCTTGCCAGATACTCCCCCATCGACTCATCTTCGCCGGCCCACGCTTCGGAGGTTGCTTCGCCAGAATCCCAATCGTAAGGCAGGATTTGTTTTGAGGTTAGATGGTCGCGGTCAAACGTCGAATGGTCGCCCGTTGTAACTGGCGAGTCTTCTTTGCTCTCGACCCACTCCAACGCATCATTGGCCCGCTGCAGATCGGAAGCATGAACGCGAATTTCGAACCCGGGTATAGCTTCCAGGTAATACGGCCGCGAAGACAAAAAGCCGCCTGCGGGATCATAGACCTGCGTGTGCCAGAATTGGATACCG
>Ga0210400_10005995_pt1 | contig 10256 bp, 9 predicted proteins | sample IncBWH26MmetaG_FD_155456 | JGI IMG/M metagenome (GOLD analysis project Ga0210400, IMG submission 155456) | Forest soil microbial communities from Barre Woods Harvard Forest LTER site, Petersham, Massachusetts, United States - Inc-BW-H-26-M | ecosystem: Environmental > Terrestrial > Soil >... | reverse complement strand
GATGTTGCGCTCGACGCCCTGCGGCCGCGAGGGTTGCGCAAACGGCAGCTCGCCTTTGGCGACCCGGTCGGTCCAATCGCCGAAATATTGGAACGCCAGCTGCGAGTCGAGGCGGCTGATCGTGTTGACCATGTTGTTCTCTGCTTGTCCCGACTGGATGCGCCGCTGCCAGGCTTCCGCCGACGACTCGAACTGGCCGAGCGCCGCCGGAATCGCCCGCGTGCCGATGGTGCCGATCCCGTGGCAGGCGATGCAGCCCGTCGTCTTTATAATGTTCAACCAAGCCGTGTGACTTTTGATATTCTCCGGCATGTTCTCGTCCCGGTTCGGGCCGGAGAAGTTACCCTCGTCCGGGATGTTCAGCATCGAAAACCAGTAGATCGCCGGGTAATACTGAGCGGCGGCCGCCGTATTCGGCGCCGGCACCGCCGTCAAATCGACGATCTTTCCCGGCGTCGTGATGACCCTCGGCGAGTCGACGAGCCCGTAGCCGCGCACCCAGACATCGTAATTGGCCTGGGGGAGGTCCGGAACGACGTAGCGTCCCTGATCGTCGGTGACGACGATTTTGGCGAATGGCGTCGGCAGCCCGGTGGTCTCGGCGATCACCCAGACGCCGGTTTCGGGCCCGTTTTTGCCGGTGACCACCCCGCCAAGGTCATGCTCGCTGATGCGGACCGCGGACTGCGGGGTCTGCTGCGCGCTGAGCCGTGTCGGCGTGGCGGCGAGCAGCGCAGCGACGCCGATCGCGGCAACCCTCTGCAGTAATTGGATTTTCGTCGTCATCGCGCGGTCCCTCCCTCTGACGACCGTGCCAATCTCAGGCCGGCGCCGTGTCGCGAGGAAGTTTGCATCCCGAGCGAGGCTTAGGCAACGGTTTGTCGGCAACAGCGCATGGCCCCTATGCTCGACCGATTCCGGATTGACCGGCCGGCCGCCGCAGCTGTTGTTTCGGCCGCGGCGGAACCGAGTCCTGCGAGTCGGAGGAATCAAGTGAAAACTGGTCAATGCGCTGCGGCAGCGGCAGGTTTGGTCCTCGGCTTGATCGTCGCCGGCACGGCGCAGGCGCAAAAGCAAGGTGGCATTCTTAAGGTGTGGCACCGGGACAGCCCGGGAAACATGTCAATACTCGAGGAAGGGACGATCTCGATCGTTGCGCCGATCATGGGGGTGTTCAACAACCTCGTCATGTTCGACCCGGACGTAAAGCAGAACAGCCTGAAGTCGATCGTTCCGGATCTTGCCGAGAGCTGGTCGTGGAGCGAGGACGGGACCGAGCTCAGCTTCAAATTGCGCGACGGCGTCAAATGGCATGACGGCAAGCCGTTCACCGCCGCCGACGTCAAATGCACCTTCGATCTGGTGCAGGGCAAATCCAGGGAGAAGCTGCGCGTCAATGCCCGCGAAGCCTGGTGGATCAACCTCAAGGAGGTCACGACCGAGGGCGACCGGCAGGCGACATTTCATCTGAAGCGGCCGCAGCCGGCGTTTATCGAGCTGCTTGCGGCGGGGTTCACGCCGATCTACCCCTGCCATGTCTCGCCGGCCCAGATGCGGGCGCATCCGATCGGCACCGGGCCATTCAAATTCGTCGAGTTCAAGGCCAACCAGTCGATCAAGGTGACGCGCAACCCGGATTACTGGAAACCCGGCCGCCCCTATCTCGACGGCGTCGAGTGGACGATCATCCCGAACCGCTCCACCGCGATGCTCGCCTTCATGGCCGGGCAGTTCGACATGACTTTTCCTTATGAAGTCACGATCCCGATGCTGAAGGACGTGCACAGCCAGATGCCCCAGGCGATCTGCGAGGTGACGCCCGAGAATGTCGCGCCGAATTTGCTGATCACCCGCAAGCCGCCCTTTGACAATCTCGAGCTGCGCCGGGCGATTGCGATGACGATCGACCATAAGGCCTTTATCGACATCCTCGGCGAAGGGCAGGGCGATATCGGCACGGCGATGCTGCCGGCGCCCGAAGGCCTGTGGGCCATGCCAAAGGAAATGATGGAGAAGTTGCCGGGATACGAGCCCGACATTGAGAAGCGCCGGGAGGAGGCCCGCAAAATTTTGCAATCGCTCGGCTACGGGCCGGACAAGCGGCTTTTTGTCAAGATCTCGGCGCGCAACCTGCCGATCTACCGCGACCCGGCGGCAATCCTCAGCGATCAGCTGAAGCAGATCTGGATCGATACCGAGATCGACCTGGTCGAAACTGCGAATTGGCTGCCGAGGCTAATCCGCGGAGAATTTACGTTTGCGCAGAGCCTCGTCGGGAGCGGCCTCGATGATCCGGACCAGAATTTCTACGAGAACTACATCTGCGACTCGAACCGCAACTACACGAAATACTGCAACCACGAGCTCGACAAGCTGATCGACCAGCAATCGATGGAGCCAGACCAGGAAAAACGCAAGCATCTGGTATGGCAGATCGACAGCAGATTGCAGGAGGATGTCGTGCGGCCGATCCTCTACCACATGCGCCAGGGCACCTGCTGGCGTCCCGAACTCAAAGGACTCAACCTGCAGGTCAACAGCATCTATAATGGCTGGCGCATGGAAGACGTCTGGCTCGACCGCTGAGGGGTCCGATGCTGGCGATCACGGATCCGGTAAAGATGAAAGCCGCGGCGGCCTATAACGCCGCCGCCGATCACTTCGATGACGAGGCGCTCGGTCTCTGGACGAAATATGGCGGGCGCACCGTCGAGCAGCTCGCACTCCAACCCGGTGCAAGCGTCCTCGATGTCGGCTGCGGCACAGGCGCCTCGGCCATTCCGGCCGCCGAACAGGTCGGGCCGAAGGGCAGGGTGATCGCGGTCGATCTCGCCGAGCGCCTACTCGAAATCGCTCGGCGCAAGGCGGCGAGCCGGAAACTTGAGAACGTCGAATTCCGCCTCGGCGACATGGAGAATTTGGGCTATCCGGACCAGCATTTTGAGGCGGTGATCTGCGTATTCGCAATCTTCTTTGTGCCAGACGTGGCGAAACAGATCAGAGAACTCTGGCGGATGGTGCGTCCCAGCGGCCAATTGGCCATTACCACCTGGGGGCCGCGGGTGTGGGAGCCGGGCTCGACCGGTTGGTGGTCGGCGGTAAAGGAACTGCGCCCCGATCTCCACTCCGCGTTCAACCCATGGGACCGCATCGCCGACCCTGCGGCATTGGGTCGGCTGTTCACCGAGGCCGGGGTTGCAGAGGCGGCGATCGTCGCCGAGGACGGCAGGCAAGCGCTGCGCTCCCCGGAGGATTGGTGGACGATGGTGCTCGGGTCCGGTTACCGCTGGACCGTCGATCAGATGGAGCCGGAAATGGCCGAACGACTACGCAACGCCAATCTCGCGTGGATACGCGCTCGCGACGTCACTTCCGTCGAGACCAACGTTATTTACGCGGTGGCTCGCAAGCCGTGATGGCTGGAGGGAGACCGGTGGCAGCGCCTCCTTTTGTCCCGATACTCGAGGCAGCGCGTACCCGTTTGGGCGCCGCGGTGCTCGAGGCGCGGCTGCCGCAACCGCGCTCGGCCGCCGAACTGAAGGCGGTGCCCGATGACCGCTATCTGTCGCAGATGTCGCTCAGGATTTTTCGGGCCGGTCTGAAGCACAGCCTCGTCGACGCGAAGTGGCCGGCCTTCGAGGAGGTCTTCCAGGCTTTCCAGCCTCGCCGGGTGCGGGCAATGTCGGACGAGGAATTGGAGGCGCTGCTTGGCGATGCCCGGCTGATCCGCCATTGGGGCAAGCTAAAATCGGTCCGCGACAACGCAGCGGCGATGATTGCAATCGATGAGGAACAAGGCAGCTTTGGGGCCTGGCTCGCCGACTGGCCGGGGAGCGAGATCGTCGAGCTGTGGGAGGCGCTCGCCAAGCGTTTCAGCCAGATGGGCGGCAACTCGGGCCCGACCTTTCTGCGCATGGTCGGCAAGGACACGTTCATTCTGACGCCATCGGTGGTCGCAGCGCTGAAGCATTGGGGCGCGGTCGATGCGCCGCCTAAAAACCGCAAGGACCGCGCGGCAGTCCAGTCCGCCTTCAATGCCTGGGCAGCGGAGACCGGCCGGCCGCTTTGTCAGCTGAGCCTGATCCTCGCCGCTTCGATTGAAGACTGACAGCGGCTCGCACGAAAAGTGCTGCAGGAGAATGAGATGGCTTTTGGGCTGAGCGCCGAGCAGCGGGAATTGCGGGAAGCCGTCGCGCGGCTGTGCGCGCGCTTTGGCGACGAATACTGGCTGAAAAAGGACGACGAGGGCGGCTTCCCGCACGAATTCCATCAGGCGATGGCTGAGGCCGGGTGGCTCGGCATTGCAATGCCGGAGGCTTATGGCGGCAGCGGGCTCGGCATCACCGAAGCGGCGATCCTGATGCAGGCGGTCGCCGAATCCGGTGCCGGGTTCAGTGGCGCGTCGGCGATCCACATGAACATTTTCGGGCTGCACCCCGTTGTCGTATTCGGCACCGACCAGCAGAAGCAGCGGTTTCTGCCGCCGTTGATTGCCGGCAAGGAGAAGACCTGTTTTGCGGTGACCGAGCCCGACGCCGGGCTGGACACAACCCGCCTCAAGACGCGCGCAGTGCGCGACGGCGACCACTATGTCCTCGCGGGCCGGAAAATCTGGATCTCGACCGCACAGGTCGCCGAGAAGATGCTGATCCTCGCGCGCACGACGCCGATCGATGAGGTGGCGCGGCCTTCATTGGGCATGACCCTGTTCTACACCGCTCTCGACCGCAGCGCCGTCGAGGTGCGCGAGATCCCGAAGATGGGGCGCAAGGCAGTCGACTCGAACCTCTTGTTCATCGATGGCCTGAAGGTGCCGGTGGAAGACCGGATCGGCGAGGAGGGCAAAGGCTTTCATTACATCCTGCACGGCATGAACCCGGAGCGCATCCTGATCGCCGCCGAGGCGGTCGGGCTCGGGCGCGCGGCGCTCGACCGTGCGGCCCGTTATGCGAAGGAGCGCGTCGTCTTCGGCCGACCGATCGGCCAGAACCAGGCGATCCAGCACCCGCTCGCCCAACGCTGGATCGAGCTCGAAGCGGCCGAATTGATGGTATTGCGCGCGGCCGCCGCCTATGACCGCGGCGAAGAAGCCGGCGCCTATGCCAATGCCGCCAAATACTGCGCCGCCGAAGCCGGCTTTCGCGCCTGCGAGACCGCAATTATGACACATGGCGGCATGGGCTACGCCCGCGAATACCATGTCGAGCGCTATTTCCGCGAGATCCAGATCGCCCGGATCGCCCCGGTCAGCCCGCAGCTGATCTTGAGCCACATCGCCGAGCGCGTGCTGGGGTTGCCAAAATCGTATTGATGGGGAAGCAGCATGACGGTTCGCGTCGCGATCGCAGGGTTTGGCGCGATCGGCAAGGTCGTCGCTCGGCGGCTCGATCAGGGGATCGAGGGGCTGGCGCTCGCCGCGGTCGCCGCGCACGATTTGGCGCGGGCGGAAGCGGCAATTGCCGGCTTTATGCGCGCGGTGCCGGTGGTGCCATTGGCGCAGCTTTGGGAGCACGCCGATGTCGTTGTCGAGTGCGCGCCGGCTGCGGTATTGCGCCAGCTAGTCGAGCCAGCACTCGAGAACGGGCGCACTGTCATGGTGTTGAGCTGCGGGGCGCTGCTCGATAATTTCGATCTGGTCGATTTGGCGCGCCGCAGCGGCGGCCGCATTCTGGTGCCGAGCGGAGCACTGCTGGGACTGGATGCAGTAATTGCAGCCGCCGAAGGGAGCATTTCGAGCGTCAGTATGATTACGAGAAAGCCGCCGCAAGGCCTATTGGGTGCGCCTTATCTCGTGGCCCACGGTATAGGGATTACCGGATTGGCCGAGCCCAAACGCGTCTTCAGCGGCACTGCGCGCGAGGCGGCCCGCGGGTTTCCTGCCAACGTCAATGTCGCTGCAGCGCTGGCGCTCGCCGGGACGGGTCCCGACCGTACGACGGTCGAGATCTGGGCCGACCCGACCATCACTCGCAATATTCACCGCATCGAGGTCGAGGCCGATGCCGCACGCTTGTCGATGCAGGTCGAGAACGTGCCGTCGGCCGAAAACCCGCGTACCGGCCGCCTGACTGCGCTTTCGGTCATCGCGGCATTGAAGAAATTGTCGAGCCCGCTTGCAATCGGCACCTGACGCCCGATCAGGCGGCGCGGCGGAGGGTCAGCCGGGCCCACACGTCGCTGAGGGCCGCCACCAGCGCTTCGATGTCCACGTCGCTATGGAGCGGGGTAGGGGTTAGACGCAGGCGCTCGGTGCCGCGCGGCACAGTCGGATAATTGATCGGTTGCACGTAGATCCGGTGGCGGTGCAGCAGTTCGTCGCAGGCGGCTTTGCAGAGGCCCGGCTCGCCGACGATTACCGGGACGATATGGCTCGCCGACGGCATGACCGGCAAGCCAGCCTCGGCAAGGCGCCGTTTCAAACTTGCCGTGCGCTCCTGATGACGCTCGCGTTCGGCCTGGCTCTCCTTCAGATAGCGTATTGCGGCCAATGCGCCGGCGGCCAGCGCCGGCGGCAATGAGGTCGTGAAGATGAAGCCCGGCGCGTGGCTGCGCAGGAAATCGACGAGCGCCGCCGAACCGGCGACATAGCCGCCGATCGTGCCGAACGCCTTCCCGAGCGTCCCCTGGATCACCGTCGGGCGGTGCATGACCCCGTCGCGCTCGGCAATGCCGCCGCCGCGGGGCCCGTAGAGGCCGACCGCGTGCACCTCATCGAGATAGGTCATTGCCCCAAACCGATCGGCGATGTCGCACAATTCGGCGATCGGCGCGATGTCGCCGTCCATCGAGTAGACCGACTCGAAGCACACGAGCTTCGGCCGGTCGGGGGCGACGCGATCGAGCAGGCGCGCGAGATCGGCCGGATCGTTGTGCCGAAAGACGTGCTTCTCGGCGCGGCTGTTGCGGATGCCGGCGATCATCGAGGCATGGTTGGAAGCGTCCGAGAACACCGCCATGCCCGGCAATTCGCGGGCCAAGGTCGACAACGCCGCGTCATTAGCGACATAGCCCGATGTGAAGATCAGCGCAGCCTCGCGGCCGTGCAGGTCGGCGAGCTCGCGCTCGAGCAAAAGATGCAGATGGTTGTTGCCCGAGATGTTGCGCGTCCCGCCGGCGCCGGCGCCGACCGCCCGCAACGTCTCTTCCATCGCCGCGAGCACCGCCGGGTGCTGGCCCATGCCGAGGTAGTCGTTCGAGCACCACACCGTGATCTCGGCACCGATGCGGTGATCGAAGGCGCGCGGGAACCGACCGCATCGCCGCTCCAGATCGGCGAACACGCGATATCGCCCCTCTGCGCGCAGCGCGTCTAGCCGCTCTTTGAAATAGCCCTCGTAGTCCATCGCCGCCGCACCCAGTCGCCTAATCACTATAGCATATACTTGCGGCGTCAAGCGGCCGACCAGAGGACGCGGCGCCGCAGCCGGCAAGGCGCGGCCGGAGCTTATTTCTTGGCTGTGCAGAAGAAGGTGGCGCGTGCCGGCAGCAGCAGTGGGCAATATTGCAGGTGCCAGTCGGTGTCGAAAGGCGTCGCAGTCGTATCCGACGGACATTCCTGCTGCGCTGCAACTTGCACCTCGTCGAGGGTGCTGACGAGAGTGTCATAACAGATCGCCACCCGCAGGGCGGTCGCCTCCTCGCCCGGGCCCGCCATGCGAGGATAAGTCGGATAGGGCGCGAGCGCCGAGCAACCGGCCAGGACACTGGCCCCTACCAAGGCGACGAGTGCGCGAGCGATCTTCATGCCGTCCCGGCGAGCGTCCGCTCGAGAAAAGCCGCACAAGCCATCAGCCCTGTATCGCCATGCACTCGCCCGACGAGCTGAACGGCGGTCGGCAGGCCATTGTCCGCCCAACGCACCGGCAGAGCTGCGCAGGGGACGCCCAGGAGGGTCCACATCCGGTTGAAGACCGGGTTTCCGGTATTGGCGAGCCCGACCGGGGCTTCTCCCGGAGCTGCTGGAACCAGGACCGCATCGCACGGCCCAAAGAACGCATCGAGCCCGGCCCGCGCCGCGGCAGCGCGGCTGCGCGCCTGGTCGTAGATTTCGGCGCCGATCGCCATTCCGGCATCGATCAGCTGGGCGAGACGCGGCGAGAGCTGGGCGCTGTGCTCGATCCGCTCATAGGCGAGCGCCCGCACCGTCTCGAACCACATGATCGTGTCTTGCGCTTCGGTCAGCCCCTCATGTTCGGGCGCTATCGCCAGTTCCGTCAACGCAGCGCCGGCCCGTTCGAGCGCCGCCCTCGCAGTGTCGAGAGCGGCTGCAGTCTCGGGCTCCGCCTGGTCCCACATGGGAGTGCGGTAAAGCCCGAAACGCGGGGCTCGCTGCGGAACGGTGAGGCGGCGGAGTGAGGGCCGCTCCGACAGAAGCCCGGCGAAGAACGCCGCGTCATCGACGGATCGGGCGAAGACCCCAATCGTGTCGAGGCTGTCGGCCAGCGGTTTGACCCCGGCGCGGTTTATCAGTCCAAAACTCGGCTTGTAGGCGACGCAGCCGCAATAGGCTCCCGGACGGATGACCGACCCCGCGGTTTGCGTGCCAAAGGCGAGCGGCACCATGCCGTCGGCCACCGCGGCGGCAGAGCCGCTCGATGACCCGCCCGGCGTGTGCGCCGGGTTGCGCGGGTTGGCCGTCTTGCCCGGCGTGAAGGTCGCGAATTCGGTGGTGACGGTTTTCCCGAGGACGATGGCGCCCGCTGCCCGCGCGAGCGCAACGCAAGAAGCATCCGCATCGGGCCGGTGCCCGCGATAGATCGGCGACCCATAGGCGGTCGGCATGTCGACGGTGTCGATCAGATCCTTGACCGCGATCGGGATCCCGTGCAGCGGCCCTCGCGGCGCTTCCGCGTCGCGCTGGCGCGCCGTCGCCAGCGCCTGCTCGCGATCGAGATATTGCCAGGCGCCAACCACCGCCTCGCGCGCCTCGATGCGGCCGAGATAGGCAGTGACCAATGCCTCGGCAGTAATCCGGCGCTCGGCGATTTGCCGGGCGGCCTCGCGAGCGGATAAGGAGCGAAGGTCGGCCACCGCGATCTCCCTTGCCTCGTTCGAAGTGTTTCGAAGCCTAGCAAGGGCCGCTAAACTCGTCGACCGTCAAGCCGAGCGGAGAGGTGCGATGATCGAAATCCCGGCGCGGAGGGGTAAGGCCGTGCGCTTTAGCAAAGGCCAACGGATCAAAGTGATCAATACGAAGGGCCAACAGGTTGTCGACACCTGGGCCTTCAATGCCGACGACTTGAGCGAGTTCATGTCGATGGAGCACAGCCGCGTCGCGATCGGGCGTATCATCCCGGCGATCGGCGACGCGCTCGTCACCAACCGGCGGCGGCCGATCCTGACCCTGGTCGAGGACACGTCCGGCGGCATTCACGACACCCTCTTCGCCGCCTGCGACCGCTGGCGCTACGAGCAGCTCGGCTGCACCGAGCATCATGACAATTGCACCGACAATCTCGCTGCCGGAATGGCTGACCTGGGATTGGCCCCACCCGAGACCCCCGCACCGCTCAACCTTTTCATGAACATCCCGGTCGTGGACGGCAATCATGTCGAGGTTCGCCCGCCGGTCAGCACGCCCGGCAGCTATGTCACATTACGCGCCGAGATGAACTGCATCGTCGCCTTCTCTGCCTGCCCGCAGGACATGCTGCCGATAAACGGCCCCGCGATGCGTCCCACCGAGGCGCATTTCGAGGTCCTCCATTGATTTCGATCAGATTGGCGCCGTCATTGCCACTCGCGCCGTTCGCGACGAAGCAATCTAGACCGATCGAGCGCTCAGCGGCCCGAGCTTGCTTCCCCGCGGGTCGCAATGACGACTGAAGTGAGTGGTGCCGACCTGATTGGAATCTGCGCTAGATCCGGCGGCTCGTGGCTTCCCAATAAGGGTCGCGCAGCTTCCGCTTCATGATCTTGCCGGAATCCTCCCGCGGCAGATTGGCGTCGAAGCGAATGACCCGTGGCACCTTGAAGTCGGCGAGCCGATCGCGCAGGAACGAATTGACTGCAGCCTCGTCCAGAACGGCGCCGGGTTCGGGCTCGATATGAGCGCAGAGGGCTTCGCCGGTCTTCCCGGGACAAACCCCAACACCTCGCGTGATACCCGCGCAACAGTTTCTGCGAACTCAAACCTCAGGTTGAGGCGCCGCACCCCCCTTTGGGTGCCCGGTTGTGCCGGAGGTATAGATCATGCTCGAAAATGCCGCGGAGGCGCCCTCCGGCATTGGCGCTAATCCGACAAGTCTTCACCCCAC
>Ga0210400_10005994_pt1 | contig 10256 bp, 8 predicted proteins | sample IncBWH26MmetaG_FD_155456 | JGI IMG/M metagenome (GOLD analysis project Ga0210400, IMG submission 155456) | Forest soil microbial communities from Barre Woods Harvard Forest LTER site, Petersham, Massachusetts, United States - Inc-BW-H-26-M | ecosystem: Environmental > Terrestrial > Soil >... | reverse complement strand
ATTTTCGCAGCAATGAGAAAAGCGACCCGCTGTACTACGCGCGGCTAACCGTCAGCAAAGCGCAGCAGCACCTTGCGACGGAAAAGGCAACTCCGACCCAGCCGATGGATGGCTCTCACAGATCAATAAACCGTCTTCACTCGCATTAACGTACCCACAGGATGTTGCACCGAATGGCTCTTTTGATTTTCAGCAAGTTTTGCCCGGTAGGTACTGGGCTTTTGTCGCAATCGATTCTGATGCCGCATCGAACTGGCTACCGAGAAAAGCGCAAGTGGACGTGGCCGTAACGGTCGCCAACCTATCTTTAGAGCTGATTGCGAAGTAGCACTTGTAAGAGTGTCCATGGTTCCATGCTTTCGCAACCTTGACTCATGGCGATGAGTCGTATAGACTCATCCTATGTCTAAGCGACTGCAAGTGATTCTGCAAGATCCGGAATACCGGGAAATTCAGCGGGCCGCCCGCTCGCGTCGGATGTCGATCGCTGAGTGGGTCCGCCAGGCGCTGGCGCTCGCTCGCCGCCGTGAACCGCTGGGCGACGTGGAGAAAAAGCTTGCAGCCATTCGCGCCGCCGCGCGGCATGAGTCGCCCACGTCCGACATCGACACCATGCTGGCGGAAATCGAACGGGGATACTCCGCCGGCCAGCAGCCGTGATTCTGATCGACTCCAATATTCCTATGTATCTTGTGGGGACACCAGGTCCCCACAAGACCGATGCGCAACGGCTACTGGAAAAGCTAATCAGCCAGCGCGAGCGCCTAGTCACCGACGCAGAAGTGCTGCAGGAAATCCTGCACCGATACGTCGCAATTAATCGACGCCACGACATCCAGCCCGCCTTCGACGCACTCCTGAACGCAGTGGACGAGGTCCTCCCGGTTGATCGAGCTGTTGTCGAGCGCGGAAAACAGATTGTTCTTGCCTATCAGCGTCTCTCCGCGCGCGACGCTGTGCACCTGGCCGTCATGGGAGGCCACGGAATCGAGCGAATCTTAAGCTTTGATACGGGATTCGATGGATTCCCCGGGGTTACGCGTCTCTCGTAAGGCTTTCCCCGGCACCGTGCCCACGATGGAAGCGGCAACCCTATAGATAAGGAAACACTGGGCGGTGGCGTGAGCAGGACTGAGGCTGTCGTGGGAAAAGGGGGCGGGGGGCGCGGGGAGGTTGGGCCGATGTTGCCAAGCGGCCGCCCGCGACCTCTTAAGAGTGTTCACGGTTTCGCAATTATTTTTTCATAACATTGACACAAATCCACGCGCTCAAGAAATATGCGGAAACCGCCCCTGGCACACTCCATAAGAGACATCCTGGGGGCTCGCTGTTCAAATCCGTTTCGGGGAATACCGCCGATCTTGGGACTCGTGCGTTGGGACCATGCCAATCAACTCCCGCGAAGAGCACGGTAGCCGGACATCTGCCCAGGAGTCAATTTCGGCTCTTCCGTGACCGGCCGGGTCTATCAGGCTTGCGCGACCTAAGAAACTCCTTTACGCTAGCCTAGCTGCCAGCGGTGGTTTCCCCCCTCACCCGCTTTCGGTTGTTCCAGTCGCAATTCAGAATCTCGTCAACCAAAGGTGACGTATGACGCGCAAAAACACTTGGGCGCTACTTGTTCTGGCAGCAGCGTTGGGTTTGCCTTTGACCGGCTGCAAAGACACAAAAACTCTACAAGAGAGCGAGCAATTGAAAGCCCAGGTGGCGGAACTTCAGAAAGAGAACGGCCAGGTGGGAAACGATCTCGAAACAATGACAGCTGCGCGCGACGCGTTGACCAAAGAGAACGAGACGCTTAAGGCTGAGATCAAGAACCTGAAAACGAAGAGCTCCAGAAAGAGAGCTTCGAGTCGAAAACATCGTGGGAGCTAAAGGTTAATTCTAAGACCGGGCCTTGGCTTGGAGCGCGCAAACCGATTTCTGTTTTCGTCGTCATAAAAAGGGGGGTTGGAGAATGAAAACGTTTGAGGTGCAATTTCGCTATCGAGATCGAAATGAAGAAACAGCGGAATCGATGGTCAAAGTGGAAGCGTCGAGCCTTCCAGGTGCGGTCGGTAAAGCAACACGGGAGTTTGTCAAAGGCTTGGACCGGAAGCAGAGATTCGATATGAACAAGAATGGTCTCGAAATTACGGCCAAAGCTATCAGCGCGACAACGGAGGCCGAAGCAACCAAGCAGGCCGCCGCTCGTTGAGAGATAAGTAGGACCAGAACTGAACCGAAATTCTGATCCTCGACCACTGTCTCACGACTGGACGCCTGCCGCCGTGTCTTCGTATGCGGATCCACACTTCTCCGGTAACTCCTTACCGGGTGCTCGGAGGAGGCATGTCATTCGCTCCCAAGCTTTAGTCAGTTTCGGTATCTTGCTCATTCAATTTCGTCAAAATAACCCTTCCTGTTTCTAAGCTGTGTTGCGCCCGCTGTCCCGTTATCTTTTCCCCATGCACGGCGCGGTTGAGAGTGTCCGAAAGAATCATAACGTTGTGCAACACCTCGGTAGAAATTAAGTCATTACCGTGTAAGTTCGTCGCCAGCATTCCGATGCCCTCGCGTTCCCATTCCAGACCATGTGCTTTTGCGAGCTTTGCGAGCTTTCTTTCGAGCTGGATTCGCAAGGTCAGCAGATCGAGTAATGGCAGTTCTGCGGCTAGGTCCTCGGTGGTCGGGAGTTCCGACTGCAGTTGTTCCGGCAACGCTTGCGTCAGCCGGTATTGTGCGACGCCCATTGGCTTGCTCATATCACGCAAAGCGTACTCCACGACTAGCCTGTTATGTTCTTTGCAAAGGATGAGGCCCAGACTCGGTTGGTCTTCAGACCGCCGTAGGAGATCGTCCACCGCGGACAGATAAAAGTTCATTTTGCCAGCGAATTCCGGCTTGAATTCTTCGATCTTAAGATCGATCACGACGTAGCAGCGCAATCTCAGATGATAGAAAAGCAAATCGAGAAAGAAGTCTTGGTCACCGATTTCGAGGTGATACTGACTTCCAACGAACGCGAAGCCTTTCCCAAGCTCCAACATGAAATCGCGAACGTGTTCGATCAGACTTCGTTCCAAATCCCGCTCTTGCACGTCCGGTCCGAAGGTGAGGAAATCAAAATTATACGGGTCCTTTATCAACTGCTGGGCAAGATCAGATTGAGGGGCAGGGAGAGTTTTATCAAAGTTGGTCAGTGCATGCCCCTGTCGATCAAACAGGTTGCTTTCAATCTGGTGGACCAGGACATTCCGACTCCAGCCGCCCTGGACCGCTTGCCGAATGTACCACTCTCTCCGCTTGGCATCTTTTACGCTGTCCAGAATCCTGACCTGGTGACCCCACGGCAATTGTGCAACAACCTGTTGCACAAACTCTTGGTCAGGGTACGCCTCAGCAAATGCGCGCATATATTTCAAGTTCCTGGCTCGAAATCCACGCATTTCCGGGAACGCCTTGGCCAGGTCCTCCGACAGGCGCGGCCAATGCTCCAATAAAGGACAACAAGTTCCCGGTTTACAGAAAGAGCCGCCCGAACCTGAGCTGAGCGGATGCGGTCCTTCAGCTCTTGCAAGAAGCTGTCGTACACGGCAGGAAGCTGACTGGATTTGCCCTTGGACAATGTTCGCGTTGGGGTTCCCCGCTTTGATAGCATATCCACCCATTTTCGGGAAGGTGGCTTCGACGCTCCGGGCTGGCCTCTACGCCCTCCATGGCCCGCTGCTTGCAAATAGAGGTGTCCCTCGCCAAAATGCCACAATAGAAGGCCCCGCTGTCATCAGGGAGAAAGCAGTGGACGACCGCACGCGATATGATACCGTCAAATCCCGATTGAGAGCTATGGGAGAGGGTACAGCACCGCAGGTGCACGATGCCCTGGACCCCACTCCTTATTCTGTGCGCGATGTGGAAAACACCCTCGATGAGATGGTATTCGCGGAGCGGGATGAGTTTGAAAGAGTAGGCCGAGTGTATCGTTGGAAAAAGTCGTATCGGTTCAGGATGGAGAAGAAATAAACCTGGGGGTTGCCACATAATCGTGTTTGCGGTCCCGATTTGTGCATGATCCAGATATCACATTCCGATACATGGTCTAGGAACTCAAATGCTCCGTAGGGTTCCAGCCGCAGCGTATTAAGCGATACCGGACTGAGGCAGTAAAGCGCGTATCCGAGTTGGACCCACCGACCAGAGAGCTTTTGAAAGATTTGACGCGGCTTTCACAGCCTGACACGGCGTCGAAAATGAATGCTGTCTTGCTTTGGACCGGATCACTGCGGGCTTTGCGGTTTGTGGCGACGATTACGAAGCCAAGCCGGATGGATTTGGGACGCTAAGAGGAAGCTGTTATGAACTCGCAGCAGAGCCGGTTGCTGATTGTGGATGACAACGAAATGAACCGGGACATGCTTTCGCGCCGGCTGTCACGCAGTGGCTATCTCGTTGATGTTGCGGAGAACGCGCGGCAGCTGATGCAGCGCGTCAAAGAAAACAGATTGGATTTGGTGCTCCTGGACATCGAAATGCCCGAAGTCAGCGGCTTTGATGCCCTAAAGGCCTTGCGCAAAGATTATTCGCCCAGCCAGCTACCCATCATAATGGTGACGGCGAGGAACCAGAGGGAGGACATTGTCAGGGCCTTAAATTTGGGCGCCAACGATTATTTGACGAAACCGATCGATTTTCCTGTGGCTCTGGCGCGCATCGAGACTCAGTTATCGCGCAAACGCCCACAGGTCAGCGATCAGCTCGCCACAGAATCTCATGTGCGTGACCGGGGGTATACCCCTCGGTATTCCTTTACTGCCGATGCGGAGATTGTCGATCTAAAATCCGGTACTCGCATCAGAGGCGTGACTTCAGATCTTTCTCTCGTTGGATGCTTTGTCCGCACGCGCCGTCCAGTGGAGATTGGCACGCGGGTCCGCCTTACCCTGATGCGTAAAGAGCAGAATGTAACGATGCTGGCCGCGGTGCGTGTGGTGAAACCGGGAACAGGAATGGGGATAGAGTTTCTGGACGTCGATCAGAACTCCAGTAAAATTCTTTTAGCCTGGTTCGAGAGTCTCCGCGAATTGCGTTGAGACTTCCGGTGCGATCCTCGAACCGCTACTCTTCAACCATCCAGCAGACAGGTTCTTGGATTCTCGAGTTGGAGCAATTGCGAAACGTGAAGGAAGCGGGAATCAGTTCTTCTTGTCAGGACTACAGCCGGCGAATCTCAGAGCAGGATGGCTCCACCAACCTTAACCGCGTGTCCAAATATTTGGGGCGCTCCAAAGACTTTCGTACTCCTGTAGACATTTGTTCCGAGTACCCAACTTATCGCACTCAGATTTGAGGTGTGGGAACGTCCGGCACGGCGGCGGTTTGAAAAACCGCGGCCGAGGCGGCCTGACTCGCTGAGCAGAAGACATCATGCCGGGTTAGTTAGGGAACTCCGTACATATCAGCGACCCACCGATTGCTTCGTGGACTCCGGAATACAGCGACAGATGATGTTGTGAGGCAAACTGCAGGGTCGTGAGTCCGTCAAGATCGTGCAATCGTTTGATATATTGCGGGCGGAATATGGGTGCGAAGCGCCTTGCTTGCGAATCGAAGAAGCGTCTCCACGTACTCCCGGACTCCTCCTACGTCGACTTGGATGTAGCACTTCTTGATGTTTAGTAAGTCGTGGAGGTCGGCATGGATTTCTCCGAGCGTGAAATGATTGGCACGTGAAACGAGAACATTCATGGTTTCTTCGATCGGGATGTTGCTTATGCTGGGCAGGTAGAGCTCTTTCTCGCTGGTAATCTTCGTCGTTGCATTTTGTTGCGTTGTTGAAACAAAAGTGCACTGAGGATGCCGTAGGCCTGCACCGTCTGCCTGACTACTTCCGAGCGCATTTGAACAGAGGCATTGGACTTGCAGCGCGTAAGAAATCTAAATGATTTGGCAGTGTTGATTACCTCACAGGGTTCTGCCCTTGACCAAGCCAACGCTCTTGTATGATTCCATTGTTGTTTTCGAGACTCGCCGTGGTTGCTGAACTGGCCGAACTCAACTTCACCTCGGAACCTGGATTTCCGGTTTTCAGTTTGCCCGAAGGTGCAGAGGTCATACCCGCTTGGGAATCATTGGCTGTTTGTCTGCGTTGCGCTTGCGATCGTCCCTTCATCTCGCCGATTTGGACAAGGAACAAGTAGGATGGGGTATGTAAATAAGGGACAGCTGCTGTCAGCTCTAACTAATTCACCGTCAGCGTGAAAGTCGTAATGTGAGTAAAACCAGTTGTCGATCCGGTCACCGTCACTGTGACCGTGCCGGAAGGGGTACCTTGGATTTGTCGAGCCGTGGCGCAGCCAATGGCCGTCAGCAGAATCCCCAGTGAGAAAGCCAAAAGAACTAAGCCTCTCTTGCGGCTCTTCGTGCGCACTCCAACTACGACGCCCATCAGTCCCAAGCTGGTGAACCCCAGCCAGTTGGTATAAAACATCGGTGCCCGCTGCAAAGCCGACATTGTAGACGCCGCCGTCGTAGTGATCGTCATGATGACATCGGTTGGAGCCGAACCTGGTCGCACCGTGTTCGGGACAAACGTGCAGCTCGCTTTCGCGGGTAATCCGGAACAGGTCAATGCTAAGACCGTGAGCGTCGCTGGATGCGGGGTGATCGTGATGTGGTCGATGACCAACTGACCGGCCGTCACGAAGACCGAGGATTGTACGGATGAAATTGTAAAGTCGTCGCTTTGGTTAATCGCGAACGATCGTGGAATGCTGGCAGCTGCATTGTAGTTGCCATTGCCTGGCTGTGAAGCGGTGACTGTGCACGAACCGACGCCAGTGAGATGGACCGTCGAGCCAAGAATCGTGCAATTGCCGCTGGCCGCGAACGTGACCGTCAAACTGGAAGAAGCAGTGGCGCTGACCACGAAGTCCGGGTCACCTAGGGTTTTCGCAGCAAGCGCAGCAAACGTTATCGACTGGCCAGCCTTAGCGATGATCAAGGAGCCGATGCCAGTGTTGTCGGCGTAGTTCGAATCGCCGCTGATGAAACTGGCGCTTACTGCGTAAGTCCCGCCGGCCGAAGGCGCCGCACTGCCGTTATAAGTCAGAACCGATGAACCGCTGACAACAGCGTTGGCGATGCCGGTAGCGGCAGCCGTGCAGACGTGTGGGCCACCATCAAAGACGACTGGCGGGCAGGTGACAGTCACGGTTGGCGGGTCCTTGGCGATCGCCAACGAGCCAATACCCGTGGCGTTGGCGTAGTTGCCGTCGCCGCTAGCGAAGCTGGCGCCGACACTGTACGTTCCCGCGTTGGCGGGCGCGGCGGGATTGCCGTTGTAAGTGAGAGCGGTAGCACCGCTGACCAGCACATTGCCGATGCCTGTTACAGTCGCCGTGCACGAGTGCATGGTGGTATCAAAACTGGCGGAAGGACACGAGAGCATGACTAGAGGTAGAGCCTTGTTTACGGTGAATGATTGTGGGATCGCCAAGGCAGGGTTGTAGTTAGCGTCTCCCGCTTGGGAAGCTGTAATCATGCAGGAGCCCGCGCCGGTCAGGTGGACCGTGGAACTAGTTACCGTGCAATTCCCGCTCGCCGCGAAGGTGACCGTCAAACTGGAAGAAGCCGTGGCGCTGACCGCGAAGTCCGGATCGCCAAAGTTCTTGTTCGCCAGCACGCCGAACGTGATCGTCTGGCTGCCCTTGGCTATCGAGAACGTTTGTGGAATCGCCGGTGCCGGATTGTAGTTACCGTCACCGGCTTGGGACGCGGTAATCGTGCAAGAACCGGCGCCGGTCAAGTGGACCGTGGGCCCAGCTACCGTGCAACTGCCGCCGGCGGCGAAGCTCACAGGCAAGCTGGAAAAAGCCGTGGCGCTGACCGCGAAGTCTGGGTCGCCAAAGTTCTTGTTCGCCAGCACGCCGAACGTGATTGTCTGGCTAGCTTTGGCAATCGAGAATGTTTCGGGGACGTCCGGTGCCGGATTGTAGTTGCTGTCGCCCACTTGGGAAGCGGTAATTGTGCAAAAACCGGCGCCGGTCAGGTGGACCGTGGAACTAGTTACCGTGCAATTCCCGCTCGCCGCGAAGGTGACCGTCAAACTGGAAGAAGCCGTGGCGCTGACCGCGAAGTCTGGATCGCCAAAGTTCTTGTTCGCCAGCACGCCGAACGTGATTGTCTGGCTGCCCTTGGCTATCGAGAACGTTTGTGGAGTCGCCGGCGCCGGGTTGTAGTTGCTGTCACCGGCTTGGGACGCGGTAATTGTGCAAGAACCGGCGCCGGTCAGGTGGACCGTGGAACTAGCTACCGTGCAATTGCCGCTGGCCGCGAATGTGACCGTCAAACTGGAAGAAGCGGTGGCGCTGACCGCCAAGTCCGGGTCGCCAAAGTTCTTGTTCGCCAGCACGCCGAATGTGATGGTCTGGCCGGCCTTGCCGATTGAGAACGTCTGCGGCACGTCGCCGGCAGGGCTGTTGTTGGCGTCTCCAGCCTGCGACGCCGTGATGGTGCAGGAGCCTGCGCCGGTAATGTGGACAGTCGAGCCGCTCACGCTGCAGGTCCCGCTGGCCGCAAAGGTCACCGTAAGCCCCGAAGTGGCGCTAGCGCTCACCGTGAAATCGGGGTCGCCGAAAATCTTGTTCCCCAGCCCGCTAAACGTAATCGTCTGGTTAACCTTCACTACAGTTAGGTCGGCCACGCCGCCGCTGGGAGCGAATCCGGAATCACCTGCGAACGTAGCACCCACTACGCCCGGGTAGCTGCCTACATTAATTCCCGTCAGACTCACCGAGAATACTGTCGCAGTTCCCGAATTGTCGGTCATCGCGCCGCCAACATTGTTTCCATTCAGCGTGAAAGTTAGAGACTTTCCGCTGAGTCCCGTACCTCCGGAACTCAAGGTGGCCGATAAATCGGTGGTGCCACCAAAAGTCCCCGTTGCCGCCGCCACGGTAAGCGTTGTAACCACGGCATCGCTGAAACATACGGTCACGTCATGCAGAGTCGGGGTAACAGCCGCACTGTTGGTCGAGAATGACGCCTGGTACTTTAAATAACGGTTTCCGTTGAACTGGGCCAGCGAGCCGCCATTAGTAAAGAAGGTGGCTGTCGTGCTGTCCGGCCCGACAAAGCTGAACGGGCCAGCGGCATTGTTGCTGGCAGCTGCCTGGAATTGAATGGCGGCGCCGGACGGAGTGTCAGCCGTCCACGTCAGCGTGCCCCAACTGGCCGCTGAGCCGGTGGCCGGATTGGCGTCTTTGGTTGAAGATACAAACGTGCCGGACGAGGCAAAGCCGCTTTGTATGAAAACCCTGAAGCCCGCATCGGTCGAGACACCACCCGTGAGGGGAATGGACCAGACCGTGCCACTGGTGGCTCCGGAGACTCGCGTACCGCCCGCATATACATCAGAACCTGCCGTGGAAGTGCCGCTGCGGGTAAGCGCGTAAACTCCGGGTGATGGATTTACAGTCGGGCGTATGACCAGCGCATACTTTGTTCCCGCAGTAAGCGTCGGGGGAGTGCTAAAAGTGCCGGTGTAATAGACAGCCGCTCCGCTGTTAAACCCTGTAATCGTTGCTGAAGCTAAATCAGCCCCGGTGGGCAAATTGCCGCTGGTGGCCCTGAGTGACAGTGTGAGATTCGGCGTTGTGCCGGTGCAACCGCTGCAGAACAGATTGATATCGGCTTTCACAAGCTGGCCGGTTACTGAGGGAGTAAACGTCTGGCCGCCAAAGGTCGTGGTTGTAATACCCACGCCATTATTGCCTAGCGTGGTGTTCTGCTGATTAATGCTCGGGGCGTTCACCAGCGTGACGTCCCCAGGGCTGCTGGTGAGGTCGCAATTGGTGGGTATACCGGCCTGGAAGTCGGACTGGGTCGTATCCGTAAGACAGCCGCTGGCCGGGGCGAGTGTGAGCGAGAAGTCCTGCGTCGTGGTCAAACCATCATTGATCACGATATTGGTAAGAGTGACCGAGTTAAAACCAGGGAAACTGACCGTAATGCCGGGATAGGTACCGGAGGGAAGGCCGCTAAAATTATAGGCGCCGTTTACATCGGTGGTGGTGGTTCGGCTTCCCAAAGCGACGGTCGCGCCGCTAATGGGATTGCCGCTGCCGGAAATCGACACTGTTCCTTGCAGCGCTCCGCTTACCGCCGGTGTGCAGCTGGGAAAGCTGAAGTTGCCGATGCGTGTATTGAACGCCAGTCCGGTCGTCTGGTAGTACATGTTGGTGTACCAGAAGGTGCAGCCGTCCTGGTCGAGAGTCATG
>Ga0210400_10005993_pt1 | contig 10257 bp, 8 predicted proteins | sample IncBWH26MmetaG_FD_155456 | JGI IMG/M metagenome (GOLD analysis project Ga0210400, IMG submission 155456) | Forest soil microbial communities from Barre Woods Harvard Forest LTER site, Petersham, Massachusetts, United States - Inc-BW-H-26-M | ecosystem: Environmental > Terrestrial > Soil >... | reverse complement strand
GGCTGGCGTGGGGATTCGCCGCGCAACTGAACGGTCATGTCGCGGGGGTGATCGGCTTCGGTGCCAGTGTGCCGTGGTCGGCGCCCGAGGCCCTCATGCAATTGCGTCGCCTCCCGCGGTTGGCCTTCTTCGGTGGTACCGGCACGCTCGACTTCAATTACGACGAGGTGATGACGTTCGATGCCACGCTCGATTTGATGCCGTCGATCGTCCACCGTGTGACGTTCTATCCCGGCCCGCACCGTTGGCCCCCCGCCTCGGTGTGTGACGCGGCGCTCGACTGGATGCAGTTGCAAGCCATGCGCGCGGGGCTCACCGCGGTCGACGATAGCGTCGTGCGAATACAGTACGACGCACGGTCGGCCACCGCGCGCGCCGCCGTGGACGCGGGTGACGCGTCTACAGCCTGGTACGACTATCGAAGCATCGTCGCCGACTTCACCGGCCTGCATGACGTGACGGCGGCGACCGCCGCGGTCGCCGCCCTGTCGCGTTCGGCCGACCTCCGTCGCGCGCTCGATCGCCGACAGCGCCTGCACAACGCCCATGCCGCGTACACGGAACACGCCTTGCTCCCGTATCTGGCCAGCGTCGAGCATGACCCGCACCCGCCGTCCACCGCGGCGGCGGTGCGCGAGCTGGACCTGGTCTCCCTCCAACGTCGTGCGGCCGATACGACGGATCGTTTGGATGCCGAGGCGGCGCAACGCACGCTGAACAATGTGCGTACCGTCCTGGGCTACTACGAGCCCCGCCGGTACTTCGCCAGTCACGACCCCGCCCGGGCGGTGGCGCTCCTACAGGTGGCGCGCGCGATGCAGCCGACGGATCCCAGCGACTGCTGGTGGCTCGCGCGCGGCTACGCGCTCCTCGCCCAGCGCGCCAAGGCGCTCGACGCGCTCCAGTGCGCGAGCGCGCGCGGCTCGGACCTCACCGCCGCGGACGTGCGGAGCGACAGCGCGTTCACGACCTTGCGCGATGATCCGGAGTTCAAGGCGATCATCGCCACCCTACCCGACGCGCCATAGGTTGCGGCGCATCACCCCGCCCTGCCCGTGAGCGCGGCGATGGCCGCGATCTCCACTCGATAGTGGGGCGCGGCCAGCCGGCCCTCCACACAGGCTCGCGCCGGCGGATTCCCCGGCGCGACCCAGGCGTCCCACACGGTGTTCATCGCGCCATAGTCCGCGATGTCGGCCAGCCACACAGTGGCCGACAGGAGCCTCGATTTGTCGGCCCCCACCTCCTGCAGCAGCTCGTCGATCCGCCCCAGGATCTGCCGCGTCTGCCCGACCACGTCCGCGCTCGGATCGCCCGCCACTTGTCCGGCCAGATAGATCGTGTCGCCATGGATGACGACCTGACTCATGCGCGGCCCGATGTGCCGTCGTTCGATCTTCACGATGTCTACGCTCACTGAAAGTTGACCGCAACGGTGTTGCCACCGCTGACCACGACCCCCACCCGCTCCCCTGCCGCCGGCACGTACCGCCCCGACACCAGCGCCGCCAGCGCCGCCGACCCACCCGCCTCGGCGACGATCCGCGCCGCGCTCCACAGGCGCCGCTGCGCCTCGCGGATCGCGTCGTCGGTGACGAGCACCACGCGCTCGACATAGCGCCGGGCGATCGGATAGACGCGCGCTCCGACACGCGGCGGCGCCAACGAATCCTGCGCATAGCCGCTCCCCGGCACATCGACCGGCCCCCCTGCCTCGAACGCGCGATAGAGCGTCGCCGCCGTCTCCGGCTCGACGCCGATGACGCGCGTCGCGCCACCGTACCAGGCGCCTACCCCCGCGATCAGGCCGCCGCCACCGACGGCGACCAGCACCGTATCGAGACCGGGCGCCTGCTGCTCGAGTTCCAACGCCACCGTGCCGGCCCCGCACATCGTCTCGATCTGATCGAACGGATGCACGTACACGGCCCCCGTGGACGCCGCCCACGCCTCGGCGCCGGCAAAGACCTCACCGATGGAATCACACAACACCAGATCCGCCCCATAGTCGCGGATCCGCTCCACCTTGGCCGGCGACGCGTAACTCGGCACGAAGATCTTGGCCGGACGCCCCAGCTTCTGTGCCGCGTAGGCGATCGCCCCGCCGTGGTTGCCACCCGACGCGGCGACGACGCCGGCCGCCGACATCTCCCGCAGGAGCAGATTGGCGAACGCGCCGCGCGTCTTGAACGACCCGGCGTGCTGCACCAGCTCGAGCTTCAACGTGACGCCATCGAGATCGATGGCCGGCGTCCGGCGGATATGCGGCGCGATGACCGCCGCCGCGGCGGCGATCCCTTCCCGGTCGACGTCCATAGGTTGACAACCTATTCGCCACATAGCTAATTGGCAATATGTCCATGGAAAGCGCGATGCGGGCGCTCGCCAGCGATCGGCGGCTCCAGATCCTGGAGTGGCTCAAGGACCCCACGCGACACTTCCCGCCACAGGTCGACGGCGACCTCGTCACCGATGGTGTGTGCGGCGTCTTCATCGCCGAGAAGCTCGGCCTGAGCCAGCCGACCGTCAGCGAGCATCTCCGCGTCCTGACCCAGGCGGGCCTCGTCCGCGCGACGCGGATCAAACAATGGACGTTCTACAAGCGCGACGAGACCAGCATCCGCGCCCTCAAGCGCACCATCATGGCCCGCATCTAGCTGGGGAACCGCGCGCGTGGGTAGCGGACGTCGACCGACACGACCGTGCCCGCGCGGGGTGTGCTGCGGATCCACAGTCGCCCGCCGATCCGGCTCGCCCGCTCGCGCATCCCGAGCAATCCCCAGTGCCCGGCCGGTGTCCGACCACCCGCCGTCGCGAAACCCTTACCGTCATCGCTGATCGTGATGCGCAACCGGCGCCACCCATAGTTGAGGATGACCGCGACGGAGGTCGCGTCGGCGTGCTTCCGGACATTGCAGAGCGCCTCTTCGACGATCCGCAGCGCTTCGGCTTGCGTTGTCCGTTCCAGCGCTCGCCGACGACCGCGGGTCTCGACGCGCGCCACAGTCGCGGTGTCGCCGAGAATGCGACACGCGGCCTCGGTGCACTCCGTCCCAAAGTCGGCCGTCGCGATCCCCGGCAGTCGAATGTCCCACACGACCTCACGCGCTTGGGTCAGCGTCCGATCCGTCAATGCCAGGACACCGTCGAGCAGCGACCGCTGGGCCGGCGGCAGGGCCAGACGGGTCGATGCGGCGTCCAACTGGAGCGCGATGCCGCCGAAGCCCTGGAGAAGCGAGTCGTGAATCTCACGGGCCAACCGCGAGCGCTCGTCGCGAATCGCGTCACTGCGCGCCCGCAGGACGGCGAGGTGCGCGATCCAGAGCACGCACGCCACGATCAGCGCCACTGCCACGATGAACCACACTCGTCGATAGAGCGGCGGCTCGACCGCGAGATCGAGCGCCGCCACGCTCGGACTCCAGCGGCCGTCGCCGCCGCGCCCCTGGACACGGAAGCGATATCGCCCCGGTGCGAGCCGCGTATACGACGCGACCCGCTGCGTCCCCGCATCGGTCCAGGCGGTGTCGAACCCATCGAGCCGGTAGCGGAACCGGACGCTCGGACCGTTCGTGAGATCCACGCCCGTGTACCGGAGCTCGAGCCGCCGAGCGCCCGGTCCTATGGTCTCGACGCGCGCCAATGGCATCACGACGCCATCAACGGTGACTCGCTCGAGGTGCATCACCGGGGGACTGACGACCTGCTCGACGTCGCGCGGGTCGACGACCACGATGCCATGTCCCATCGCGAACCAGAGTGCGCCGGCTCGGTCGCGGAACGACCACGGGTGCCCCCATGCGCTCGGATCACCGCCGGGCATTCCGTCGAGCGCTCCGTACGGGGCACTCGTCGTGAGTGAGCGCCACGTTGTATCCGCCGCCGCATCGACGTCAACCGCGTCGACGCGGGTGAGCCCGCCGAGCTGCGCCAGCCATAGGTGTCCCGCGTCATCCGCCTCGACCGCTCCGACCCAGTTCTCAGGAAGCCCCCGCGCGATCGTCAGGAGCGTCTGTCGCCCGCCCGTCACGCGCGCCAGGCCCTGGGCTGATCCGATCCACACCGAGCCGGCCGGTCGTTCGAACACCGTCAAGGCGCGCGACGCGCTACCCGGCGGAACCTGCTGCGCGACAAAGTGATCGTCCCCGGGCGCAGCATGCGCCAGGCCGGTTTGGGTGGCGACCCAGAGTATCCCTCGCGAATCGCGGATGATGCGCTGCACCGCGTTGTCGGGAAGCCCGTCGCGCGTGGTCAGCAGCGTGCGGCGCCGCTGGCGGAGATGATAGAGCCCGCTCCACGTTCCGATCCAGAGTGTCCCGCTCGAGTCCTCGAGCACATCCGTTACCGGCGCAAGACCGTCGATCACCGTGGAGCCATGCATCGCGCCCGCCTCGACCCGTCGGACCGAGCCCCCTAACCAACCGGTGAGGATCGCCCCGTGGCGTCCGGTGGCGAGCGCGTTGACGCGGTCGGCGTGACTGACCGGCTCAATCTCTTCGAAGCGCACTTGGCCTGCGTCGACGCGTCCCCGGAAAAGCCCACCGGTCGGCGGGCCGATCCAGACGGCACCCGATGCGTCCTGGACCATGGCGCCCGGGAGTGCGGCTGGGAGTCCGTTGTGCCGCATGATGACCCGGAACGGGACAGGGCGCAGACGATTGAGCCCATCACGCGTCGCAATCCAGACATTGTGGCTACGGTCGACCAGAATGTCGACGACTCGGTCATCAGAGAGTCCGTCGGTTCGCGTGAAGCTCGTGAACCGCCGGCCGTCGTAGCGGTAAATCCCGGCTCCTTGGGTCCCAATCCAGAGCGCTCCATCAGGTGCGACGGCAAAGCACGACACCGCGCCGAACGCTCGCTTCGGTGGTAGCGGAATGCGCGCGAACACGCCGTGCCGCCACCGCACGATCGCCGACGGCGTCCCAAACCACACTGAGCTGTCGGCAGTGGCGTAGACCTGATTGACAGCCCGCAGACGCATGTCGGGCGGAAACGCGACCGCCCGGAGGCTGTCGTTGTGAACGCGATAGGCCGCGTGCTCACCGGCCGCGACCCACACGTCCCCGACCGCGTCGACGGTGACAGCGCTGCCGATGCCCGCCCATCTCGCCACCGTGCCAGTAATCGCCCGAATCACGCCGTCGCGGGTGATACGCAGGACGCGCCCGCTGCGCGTCACGGCCCACACCCCCCCGGCCGAGTCGACCGCCGCCCGATTGACTTGGTCGGTGACAAAGGTCGAATCGATCGCCGCGGGTCGTACCTGTCCGCCCAGGTACGTGAAGAGCCCGGTATCGCTCCCGATCCAGAGCGCGCCATGCGGATCTTCGAGCAGCGGGTAGATCTCGAGACTTGCGAGTCCGCGCAAGGCGGGCGTGTTGGAGCCATCGAACACCGTGAACCGTGCGCCGTCAAACCGCGCCAGTCCCGATTGTGAAGACATCCAGAGGTACCCGTCGCGGGCCTCGATCAGGTTCGAGACGAACGTCAGGCGCACGCCGTCCTGTGCGCGCCAGACGTCCAGATGGTAGTGGCCGAGGGCAGTCGGCAACTCCTGGGCGCTGAGTCCCGGCGGCAGCCAGCCCATGGCGACGAGTCCGATGCCGGTGACGAAGCGGCATGTGCGAGCGAGGGCAAAGCGACGACGTCCCATCCCCTAATGATGGCACACGGCCCCAGCGGCGCCATGACGTTCGACAAGCCGACCCCTGCCGGTCCCATCAGAGCATCGGGCGTTCGTGCACGATCTCGTCGCACGCATGGCGGCGGGCACCCCGGACTAGCGCGACCCGCCGCTCGGGAGCTCGCAACTCCCGATTACTGTTTGTCCATGACGAACTGACTCGTGCTTCCGTGTTCCTAGTCGTCGAACGAGAGGGTCATGGTCTTGACTACGCGCGCAGTCCAATCTGCTTCATGAAGGTCACCAGATCGTAAAACAGATTCTCCTCGGCGATCTGGCCGTGATCCCACCTGGCGACCGTACAGAACTCCACGTCAAACGCCTTCCCAGTGGGAGGGATCTCTGTCCCGTCGGCACCACGCATCGGCCCTTTCATCGTTCCCGTAAAGCGGGCGATCGAGCAGGTCCAGTCGCCCGAGGCAAAGAACACCCGGTACGGCCGATTCACGAGATGCTGATCGGGGAAGGTCTTGAAGAAGTCAATCGCCTCCTGCCGATGCTCCGCCACGCCGTGGGTTGCGGTCGTCCTTCCCGGCCAACGGACGATGACGTTCTCCTTGTGCCGTCTGGCGAATGTGTCGAGATCCTGCGCGTTCCACGCGTCATCCAACGTCTGCATGAGCTGCATGTTCTGCGCTTCCTCGCTCATTGCACGCTCCCGCGTTGGCAGGCAGGCCCGCGTTGCTGCTGCGGTTGCACGTTAGCCCCGATCACGCGGCGGCGCCACCACACAATGCTCCCGGAGTGCGGACCAGACGCAGGCATACGAAGCCGCGTCGGCCATACGCGAAGTGACGATCGGCAGGCTTGTTGCAGCGATCCACAAAGGGAGGGAGGTGCGTGATGAAAGGCACGGCTTACCGTCTGCTTGCGGCGATGTTGGCCGGGGCGCGGATCATGAGCGCGCAGTCGGCGGATCCCAAGCCGCCGACTGACGACGAGAAGATCGCCGACGCACTGCGGGCCGGGCCAGACTTTGTCACAAAGGACGCGACGATTCTGGATTGGCCGGCGACCGAGGGGGGGACGTATCGCGTGCTTAGACACGGGTCCGGTGCGTGGACCTGCTTGCCAGGGATTCCAGGATATCCGCATGACGAGCCGATGTGCGCGGATCACACGTTTCTCAAGTGGATACAGGAGAGCTTGACGGGTCGTGAGCCGAAGATCGACCGGGTCGGGATCGCCTACATGTACGTTGGGGCATTCGTGCCCAACGTGTCGAAGACCGCAACGACGAATCCGGACTTTCACGTCGGGCCCCATGTGATGATCATCACGCCGCACCAGGACGAGCTGCGAGGGTTCAGTCACGACGGATCAAACGGGCAGCCGTACGTCGCGCACCTGCCGCACGGCACGCAGCTGTACCTAGTCATGCCGTATCAAGAAGCGAGTCAGGAATGAGCGATTTCGCTCACCTCCGGCCCAGGCCGACCACCACACGGCCCGACATCACCTAGAGGCTGGGCGGGGCCGGCTCGGCGGCGCGAGTAACCCTACATTACCTTACGTTCCCAACCTATGCCATAGGGGGAACGTTGCGCAAATTCGTCGTTGTGGCGCTCCTGTGGGCTGTCTCCGCACGGGCGCAGAACCTTCCTACCTCTCAACCCGCTCCGGCAAGCTGCACGAGTGCGAAGGAGTTCTTCGCCACCGATTGCCCGCTCACCTGGTACGGCATCACCCTGTACGGCTCGTATGACGTCGGCGTAGGCTGGGTCAGCCACGGCATGCCGGAAAACGGCTACAACTATGAAGGCGAAGCGCTGGTGAACCGGAACGGCAATCACTCCCAATTCCTCGTTGCGCCGAACAACCTGCAGCAGACGGGTTTTGGCATCAGGGCCAAGGAAGAGTTTCTGCACGGCTGGTTCGGTGTCTTCAACGCGTCGACCGGCATCAATCCGCAGTCCGGCCTGTTCGCCAACGCGCCAGCCACCATGGCCGCCAACGCCGGCCTTCCCAGGGGCAGCTATTCGGCCACCATCGACGGCTCGCGCGGGGGCCAAACCTTCAATGACGAATTCTACGGCGGTATATCCTCGACGCATTTCGGCACGCTGACCTTCGGTCGTCAGCGCTCACTCGGTACCGATGCGATGCTCGTGTACGATCCGGCCGGCGGCGGCTACGGCTTTTCGTACATCGGGTATAACGGCACAATGGCCGGCGGCGGCAACACCCAGGACGCCCGTTGGGACGGCGCCCTGAAATATCGCCTCGCCTATGGTCCGGTGCATGCCGGCGCGATGTATAAATTCGTCGACGGGTCTGGCGGCTGCTACTCCGCCTCCGCAACCTGGACTGCGGCCAACTGTACGCCGGAACAGCCGCACAACACCGCCTATGGATTCGACCTCGGCGGAGCGTACGGCGGGTTCTCCCTCGACGCCGTCTGGCAGCATTACAACCAGGCGATCAGCGTACTCAATCCATTGCTTGGGCCCGAGAGTCCGTCAGCGCCGTTTCAGTCGACCACCAACAGCATCAATACACACCCCATCACCGGCGGCACCAATGTGATTGGAACGACCAACACCGTCTACGGCATCGTGACCGACAACACCGCGGTGATGGTCGCTGCCAAATATGCCTGGTCCCAACTCAAGTTCTTCGGCGGGGGCGAATATATCTGGCAGACCAACCCCTCGAACCCGTTGGGCATTGGCGCCTCGGCCCAGGGCGGTTACCTGTTGAGCGGCGTCGAAGACAACAATCTTGATTCGCCCAAGATCGTGTGGGTCTGGTGGACGGGTGCGAAATACACCTACGGCAGCAAAACCGACTTCACGGTGTCCTACTATAATCAGTTGCAGAACGACTTTCGTCGTCCGTCGACCTGCTCGTCCGCCGCCGGTTTCCGCAGTTCCTGCGCGGGCACCCTCAACGAGGTGTCATTCTACGTGGATCATCATCTCACCAGGCGTGTCGACGTGTATGCCGGAGTCGCCTATTCCGACGTCAGCGGCGGTCTGGCCATTGCCATTCCTCACGGCCCCGGCGTCCCCTATTTCCACAACGACAACGTTGCCCCCGTACTCGGATCTCGTTTCGCCTTCTGATCGGTAGCGCGACCAAAAGGGGCCGGCAGCGCGCCGGCCCCTTTCGCTTCAGCTGGGAACGCTGGAAACGCGAGCTATTGGATTCGCGCGACGCCATTCCCAGGCGCGGGGAATCGAATGAAGATGTCCGGATCGTGGCCCGGCACGATCAGTCGCGGACTGGTCGCGATCCGCTCCATTCGCTCCTGCGCCTTGCGGTTCATCGTCGTGTCACCGGGGCTGAACGTCGCGCCGACGGCCGTATGGGTCGCGAGGTTGGCATATAGGTACGCATTGTCCGACGCCAACACGACCGTGCCGGCCCCCGTCACCACGCCGACGTACTGCGACGCGAAGGTGTGGCGGCCGCCCGTATAGACGGTGATGCCGGGAATGATCTCACGCGCATCGCCATCGACGAGCGTCACTCGACCGGCCCGGTAGAGACGGGCCAGCATGTCCGCGTCCACCGTGTCGATCGCCCGGTCGAGCGGCTGCCCGTCGGCGCCGACGTAATGACGGTACTCGTCGCGTTGGATCCACACGTGCGCGTTGGGAAACAAGTCCGCGCCATCGAGATGATCCCAATGGACATGCGAGATGATGATGTCGGTGACGTCCTCTGGCCGGACGCCGAGCTTGGCGACGGCTGTCGACGGCTTCTCGAAGTCGGTCAGCGACCATCCCCGCTGCACCTTCTCGCGGTAGAAGCCGGCATCGAGGAGGACGTTGCGTCCGTTCGGCCCCTTCATCAACCAGACCATGAACGCCAGGTCCTGCCGTCGCGTGGTGTCTGCGCCAGCGACAAGCGCGGCCAACGGATACCCATGGTATCCCGCGAACCGCACGGCGTAGACCTCGTAGCTCGGCGCGGACGTTGGCGCAAACGCCGCGAGGCCGCAGAAGAGCGCAGGCAGGAGTCGCATGGCACAATACTACCACGCGGGCGGGGATACGCACATCCCACCCAACGTGGTCAGCCGAGGTCGAAGGTCGCCTCAGCGTCGACCCGATTGGCGCCGATCGACATATGCCCGCACCGAGAGCACCCGACCGTCATCGCCGAAGGCGAACGCCACAAAGCACATCGCCAACACGAGGTGGTCGAGCGAGGCGCCCGCATATTCCCACAGCGGCGCATGCGGTCCGGGATAGTTCGCGGAAAAGAGCAGCGCCAGCATGTAGACGATCCCACACGCGCTCGCGGGCCGGGGCCGCACCCCCGTCACCAGGGAAATCCCGATAGCTAGCTCGCCGTAGGCGACCGAGAACGCGATCGGGGTTGCATACGGGAGCACGACGTGTCGCAGCACCGGCACCATAAAGGGGTAGGTGGCGCCGTCCGTTAGAAATCGGTTGATCCAGCCCTGGAAGTCTCCCCCGAGCGTGAACGCTGTACCGAACACCTTGTATTCGCCGAACATGAGAAATAGGATCCCCACCCCGACCCTCAATGCCGCAAGCGCGACGACGGGCCGCGACTTGTACGCCGTGCTCGGGAGGGCGATGGGTTTATCTGCGGTGGGC
>Ga0210400_10005990_pt1 | contig 10260 bp, 9 predicted proteins | sample IncBWH26MmetaG_FD_155456 | JGI IMG/M metagenome (GOLD analysis project Ga0210400, IMG submission 155456) | Forest soil microbial communities from Barre Woods Harvard Forest LTER site, Petersham, Massachusetts, United States - Inc-BW-H-26-M | ecosystem: Environmental > Terrestrial > Soil >... | reverse complement strand
TTTTTGTCTTCCCGCCCAGCAAGCCAGTTCCGGATCACTTGGGCCAATTCTTTGTTCTTGAGTAATTCCGGAACCTGTGGTCTACCCACTACCAGTCTACTGAATCCAAATCCTTCGACACCCGCTTCGGGCTTTGCTACCAGATAGTCGCCATCTCCCTCCGCTTCACGCACGATCTTAAAATGACGCATGTTGGCTTCCTGCCGCAAAATTCCTGTCAGCCCGACGTCCAGATTTTCATCGGGTAGTAGATGGTACAGGTTATGCCCCGCCTGGATATCCAGCGCACGTTGCTGAGCCTTCTTAAGTTCCATGAGCCCGCTGAATCTATCATCTTCCATCGCCTTGTCATAAAACAATTTCAGATACGGGTAGCCCTCTAACTCATCTGTCAGGTCGATTCTGGCCGAAGGATCTCCCAATTGGGGGTCCGTTTGGCGGAACATCCCGAATGCAGACCCGTGGTCCCAGGTGACCAGGAATACCTCCTCATCCTCTTTCACCGGGACATATTGCGTTAAAGTTTTGGTAAGCTTCTCGACCCTTTGCAACGCATGGCCCAGGTCCACCGGCGGACAAGGGCTGGTCGTCCTATGTTCCACTATGTCGACGTCGCCAAATGCATTCACCGGGTATCCGGTCGCAACCTTGATCTCATAAACCAGCACCCGCTCATCGACAACGAAATGACCCGGGCCCTCGCTTACATACCGGATGCTATCCATCACCACCTTCACCCTTGCCCTATTGTTGAGGTGACAGGTCATGATATCCTCCAGCATGGCATTTATCTCCGCCACTGCAGACGCATTCATGGAAAATGCATTATCTGTCCTGAAATCTGCATAAATTAGGAACACAATAACCCACCTCTTGTCCTGATGAGACATACTGTTACGATTTTGTTTATTTTAATTGGGAGCCTAACCTATGCGCAATCAAAGGAAAATGTGATCGTACGGAAATATACGCAAAAGGATGGTATCAACAGTTACAATATACGGCGGGTGACGGAAGACCGGTATGGTTTCATCTGGATTGCAACCCAGGACGGTCTCAGTCGTTTCGATGGCAGGAATTTCGTCCCTTATACCAAGAACGACACTTCCCGTCACCGCATCTGTGGCATCGACATCCGCGAACTGATTCCTGACAGTACCGGCGACCTGCTTTGGGTGCTGCCGGGGGAAGTAGGTGTCAATGCGATAAACACTCTTACCGGGGAAGTGGTAAAAACCATCCCCATACCCCCCGCCAGCAACGAAGACTGGAATATCTGCATGACGAAGGCCGGCGATTACCTCTGGATCGGTACTTTCACGGGGCTTAGAGTCTACAATATTGCCATGGCATGTTTCGAGACCCTCCCCACCCTGAAGCCGGCAGCCCCAAATTCCGTGGAGTTCGAAGTCCGCTCCATCCTGCGGGATAACAACGGCAATATCTGGGTGGCCTATACCGGTCATGGCATCGTCATCTACAACGGCCAAACCCGGGCGATTCTCAGGACCATCCCCATATCCGCACTGAACGATCACCTGGGCAGCCATGCCATCCGTTTCCTGAGGTCCGTCGAAACAGCACCCGGCTCTGTATTATTCGCCACCAATCAGGGCCTGCGCAGGATCAGCTTCGATGCCCACTACTCCATTTTCGTGGACAACCATCCTTGCAAGGCTCTCCCTGCCCTGGATACCGACCCACTGGAATATATCACTCTTCGGAGGGGTTCCGTCCTGGTGGCTGGACCACGGGGACTCCTGCAATTCGACTCGTCCCTGACCCATTATATCCTCCTCAACGAGCATTCCAACTCCACCGACAGCAAATGGTTGACAGCAGTCCAATGTATCTTTCCAGATAAAAAGGGCGATCTTTGGCTTGGCTGCCAGGAAGGACTCGGCTTTATAGCGGACAAGAAAAGTCCCTTCGAACCCTTTGTCTATGATGAGGGCTCTCATGTAAAGCTCGATCATGTCCGTTACATCTATCCGCTGCCCAATGGCGATATCCTGGCCGGACTTTGGTATGGCATTGTAGAAATCAGTAGCGCAACAGAAGCCTTTACCATCTACGACAAAGCCCACACCTATCAGCATATTTTCCAGGACAAAATCGGACGGATAATCGTATCACGACCCGATGGCCTTTTTACCTTTGACAAGGGAAAGGTTAGGCCACTGAGCGACACGTATCCGGAGTTTGCTGCGTGGCCCGGCGTGTATATTAACAGCCACATCGTGGTCAATGATACACTTACCATCCTCGGCACTGAAAGCAACAACGGCATTCTCTGCTGGGATCCCCTGCATGGAAAGATAAAGCCCATCGGCAAAGACCCGGGTATCCTCACTTCGAATATCGTCAATAATATCTATCGGGACTCCAGGCAAAGACTGTGGGTCCTTTCTGACAATACCATCAACATCCTCTCACCTGATCTGACGACCAGCCGGGAACTGACGTTCCCACATAAGCTCTACTTCGATATGTGCGAGGCGGGAGGCTATTACTGGTTGGCTTCTTACGGGTCGGGTTTGATTCAGCTGGATTCTTCGCTTACAATCACCCGAATCATTAACACGGGCACGGGTCTGGCCAATGACGGGGTGTATCAACTCTATGATCTGGCAGCAAAGCTCTTAGTCACGACCAACAATGGCATATCGGTAGTAGACCTCAACACCTTCAAATGCCACAACTATTATAGTAATGATGGCCTCCATTCCAACGGGTTCGAAGAGGTCTGCGGTTTGCGCAAGGGCGGGTACATTTATGCCGGCGGCCTCAATGGTTTTACGATCATCGATCCCACCCGCTTTGGCGAGGATACCATCCCCCCGCTTTTCTATTTCCAGGACGTTCGCACCCAAACCAGGGCCGGTCTACTAGACACGGCCAATCTCCGGCTTGCTGATCTGACGATCCCGAATACCTGGTTGCAGACCAATATTGGTTTCGCCGGGCTCTATTATCCCAGCCCTGTCTCCGTCCGCTACCAGTACCGAATCCTCGAACAGGATACTTCCTGGCTGCAACCCGATCGACAGGCGTCCCTCAACCTCATCGGCCTTTCACCTGGTTCCTATACCATTGAAGCCCGGGCGACCAATAAAGATGGTTACTGGTCAGCTCCCGCCAGGCTCCACATAACCTTTCAACCTAAATGGTTCGAGACGCAGGTATTCCGGCTGGGAGTATTCCTGGCTGTTGTCGCACTCTTTTATACCTTCTACCGCTTCCGCCTGAACGAGGTGCGGAAACAGCAACAGATCAGGACAGGCATCGCCAGTGACCTGCACGACGATATCGGAAGCCTCCTGCATTCCGTAAAAGTATTCTCCCACCTCGCCCAAAAAGAACCGGCCAAGGACGAACACTTCCTGAATATCGACGAATCCCTTACACAGGCGACCACAGGCCTTCGGGATATGATATGGGTGCTGGATAACAGTGAGGATACGATCAGTGAATTGATGGACCGGATTAAAAAATTTGCCGTGCCTGTGACTGCTGCCTCCGGCATTCGCTTCGACTATTCCTTCCGGATCCCCGAAAAAAGCACCGGCATTACAAAAACGGAGAAAAGAAATCTTCTTCTTATAGCCAAAGAGGCTATTAATAATAGCATCAAGTATTCCGGCTGCCGGACGATAACGGTGGAATGCGCCGAGGAAAGGAATGGCGTTTGCCTCCGCATCGAGGATGACGGAACGGGGTTTGATACCCACTCGCCTTCTTTTGGGAACGGGCTGCGAAATATGACAGTTCGCGCTAGTCAGATACGTTATTCCTGCAAGATAACCTCCTCACCGGAAGCTGGCACTCGCATCCTTATTTCGAAGCAATAGATGGACCCTGATCCAACCTGACAATTTTAAACCGCAAAGCCTCCAGCACCATACCTACGCGGCTTTGCACCTTCATCTTGGCGAACACAGATTCCCTATAGCCGTCCACCGTCCGTTCGGAAACGAAAAGCTTCGCGGCAATCTCTTTATAGGTCAATTCGCTGCAGGCCAGTTGCAGGAATTGGATCTCCCGCTCACTCAGGCGCATCTCCTCCTGCCTTGCGGAATGCTGCAGCAATCTCCTGTAATTGATATTGTGTGCGTCAGCGTTGTAATAGCCTGTCGTACTTACTTCTTGAAGTGCCTTTTCCAACTCACCCGGGTGGATGCCTTTTAATAAATAGGCGCAGCATCCAGCCTTTATCATGCCGATGATAGATAGATCATCATCATTCATGGACAAGGCAATGACTTTGATCAGGGGGTATTTCCCGGAAATGGCAGCAGTAGTGGCGGCGCCGTCCTTACCAGGCATGTTCACGTCGACAAGCAGGATCTCTGGCAATACCGGCAATACCTCAAGTTTGGTCAATAGCTGGTCTCCATTTACCGCATCGACTACTGTCTCAAAACCATCGAAGCTGTTGATCAGCAAGCCAAGCGATTTGACAAACAACTGGTGGTCATCTACTACGCCTATGCCCGTTCTGTTGTGTTTGTTTTTTTTCATTGTTTCAGCAATTAAAGGGATTGGCTCAACGTAAATTAAACATTTTCCTCCGTAAATGGAGAACGGCAAAGATTACCGATGGTTCGATAGGGAGACCCCGGGGATTTCCCCCTATTATAAACGGGCTCTTCCCCCTCGGCAGCCTTCCTCTCCCACACTACTTTAGCCTTACACAAAAACTATCAGACATGGAAACTTTCTTTTGCGTCCTTAATTGGATACTTACCGCGCTTATCATTATTTTCTTTTTCATCCTGGCCTGGCGGTCGAACCTATTAAGGGATGAGATCGATAACCCCGCGGCATTTATGACAAATGCGAGAATAACCGCCAAATTCAAAAACAGCGGGTATGTGAAAATCCCGCGCCCCTTTAGCCTCGCGCGTACTCAATTGGCTATTTGGACGGTAGTCATTGCCGCAACATATCTCTACCGCATGTTGTGCCTTAAAGATTGTACTACGCTGACATTGGCGTCGTCTTCCAGCACCCTGGCCCTCCTGGCTATTAGTGCGGGCACCACCGGGGCGGCCAGCATTATCGACCGAAACAACATGCAGAGCTCGAGCTCGATACCCAGGCATCAAAATGCCCCTTCGCAGGGATTCTTTCTGGACATCCTCTCGGATGAGTCCGGTATCAGCATCCACCGTTTCCAAAACGTCATATTTACTATCGTCGCGATAGCCATCTATCTTTCAGAGGCTGCTGCAGGCACTTGCGCATTGCCCCCAATGGACGGAACCATTCTGACTCTGTCAGGCATCAGCAGCGCCGCATACCTGGGTTTAAAGATTAACGAAAATAAATAATCAGCAATCATGAAAACATTAGTCTTCGATGCCAATGGTGGACAACTGTGGGTATCCATTACCGCCACTGGGTTATACGCCATCTCTTTTACCTTCGACCTGCTGGCCTCATCCGCTACTCCACCTACCCAGCCTGCAATCCTGACTGAGCCCATCATAGCCGGTGACAATCTTGATGGGCTTGGTGAGCATCATTTCCAGGTGGTGAACACTTTTCACCCTGACGAGGCGCTGGCTCTCTATGACGGGCGTTTTATCAATACTTCCTTTTTTGTCAAAAAACTGCAGGATGATCCGGGATTTGCCATCAGCGTAGCGCTCTATCAGGGCAGTGATTTCAGCTCCGCGGTCAACCTGGGGGGGGATCAAAGCGACCCTTCCGAAAATACGGTTGGAGATAACAACAGTTATAAGGAGGTCGGCATCAAATTTCAAATAGCCAAAAAATAAGAAAATGCGTAACCTTTCAATAGCCATTTTACTGGCTTTCGCCGCTCAGTGCGTAGAGGCACAGGCGCCGGACACCGTTTTGACCAATCGATTTTTGCTCAATTTCAGTGTCCCTGATATGCCGGCTTTCAAAGCCCTGGGAACCGATCCATCCAATATATTGAGGCCTTCGGATATTCAAAAATTCGCCTCGTCATTCGCCCCTTTTTATTCCGGAGGCCAGGCAGTCATTCCGAAAAATTTTGCCCTGGAATTTGCGCCTTGGAAATTAGGATCAAAAAGCTGGGATCTCAAAAAATACAACAGTGGGCTCAACAGCCTTTTGTATAATTCAGGGTTTAGTATTGCAACCATCAGGGATTCAAGTGCTTTTCCTTCTAAAATCGCAGTTGGCTACCGGTTGACGATTACCGGGAAAAAAGGTGATATTTTGAAGGCGGCTTACAGCCAGTCTTTGCGTTGGCAATTACAATCAATCCAAACCAGGCGGTTTGCGGCCCTTGAGGCAATGAAGGAATACTGGATATACCAGGTTCAGCATGTCTCGACAAACATTACGGCAGATAGTGCTGCTCATTACTACTCTTTGAACGTATCTCGCTTTAATAGCTATATTCAGAGCCTTTGGGGAACAAATGTTTTAGGTGTCTCAAACGCTATAGTTAATAATTTCTTTCAAGCGTTCAACGTTCACAATACGCAGGATCTGGCCCGCATGACTAATGCCAAAACTACAATAGACGATGCGATTGCTTCTTCCGTGGACAGTATCCTCGCCCGGTTCAAAGAGTCAATGTGGAATGCCAACCGATTCGACCTAGCCGTGGCCTGGGTTGGTGAGTCGAAAGATACCCTTATCAAAAATTCGCAGTTCTCTTCCTTTAATCTTTGGATGACCTATGCCGTGGCAATCGGCCAGGGAAGTCAACTTTTGTTTGGAACAAATCTTGTGTTGCCAAGGACGGAGAAAAATGACTCGATCAGCAACAATTTTGCCATCACAGCCAATATTAGATATTATCTCGGGACAAGCAGTGTGCGGGGATTTATCGAAAGCCAATATAAATATCAAAACTATTCCAGCCTGCAAAGGTCCCTGCTGTTTAATCTTGGCGGAGAATTCAGGCTTGGTCAGCAATTTTGGGTAGTGGCGAACGCTGGCGTAAACAATTACCTTGGTCTTAAGAGCCCCGTGAGTGCCTTGGTTTCCAGCCTGAACCTGCGGTATGGATTTAACAAAAGTAAATAATCCTTTTTAATTGCCTTGCTGGTAGGGCATTCGCAATTTTTCGAACTTTTCTGCCTATAATTTTTGCTGTAGAGTGGGGATGGGATCGGATTGATTGGCATTATTCAAAATGGCGGCTCTTCGGAAACGCCATTGCGACGGGATTGAATAATTTTGATAGGATCACCTCCAGTGCTTAGGCGCCAACCACTGGACTTTAGTAAGCACCAGATGCTTAATTACAAAATGTTTTTAAAACGAATTAAAATTTCCTTCTTAATTTTGTGTCGATATAGAAAGCGAAAAGAAGCACGCAAAACTATGAAGAAAAAGCTATAAATCAGCACGTTACGCGAATTTTGACACAAAATTGACACATTTTATTTATAAGGTATTATAATTCAGGACGTTAAGAATCCAGTCCTGGGCACGAAATTAAGATATAAGCCGCTGATAATCAGCGGCTTATCTTTTTCATGGGTCAATTTTTTGACCCTTTTTAACTCTTTCTACCGCATTTTGCGACCCACGAATGACCCACCAACTTTTTGGTTTTGACCCACCATCAAAGCTATTTTTTATGGGTGTTACCATCATCAAAAAACAATCACGCGGTACAGGAGAAGTTAAGACTTACAAAAGGTTCCGGCCGAAGGATCAGACCGAAGCCATCGCCAAGCTACCAGGTCCGATTACTTTCCCTTCTTTCTAAGCCGTCTTTTCATCGCCGGGTTGTTTTTGAGCAACCTGGACTGGTGGTGAACCGTAAGAATACCGACCTTGTCCTCCTTCAATACCTCATAAATGATCCGGTAGTGACCGCATAGAAGCTGGCGGATAGTAGATGAGCCTATTTCCGGGACTATCCTTCCCCTGTGTGGATATGATTCCAGCACTTCGGCCGTGGAAAAAAACAGCCTGGTTTGGGCTTCGGCGTATTGGAGGGAATCCTTGGCTATGTAGTTTGCAATTTCGTCAATATCCTTAATGGCACGGGGCGACCATACTATTTGAGCCATTTTTTAAGCTTTTTCTTGGCTTCCGCCATCGTCAAACCCTTCCCTTCCCTTATCTGTTGGCGGCCTTCCTCCACTTTATTGAAAAGGAGAATTCTGTCAAATAATTGAACAGTATCAAAATTATCAGGCATATTTTTAACTGCCGAAAGCACTTGTTTCTTCGTTAACATGGATTGTCATTTTTATTATCACTTCTTCTGTTCGGTCACACGTCCTGTGGCGAATTTAAATCTTTTATTCGATGGTAATATAACCAAAATTTCGCTTTTTTAAATCCCCATCCGACACTGAAGGAATTCGGGGGGCTGCTGCAAACGTGGCCGTGCCACGTTTTTACATCCGGGCGGGTGACTGGCGATACCTGGTTCAGACAACCAATACCCAGTGGTGTACCACTTTCTGGAAACCTTAACAGATCCCCCGCAACGTTCCTGACGTGAATGTTATCTTGTCCTTAACTATAAACGTTATAACAAGTAACACTATGTCAAAAATCATTGGTCTTTTCCGGTTCATTATTGTTTTGTGCGCTACCGGTCTCCTGTTTACTCTTGGGTGTAAGAAGAACAATAATGGCCCTGCTTCGACGGTAAACGCCAAGATCGGCGACAGTGCATTTGGCGCCGGGAGCGTCACGGCGGTGCGGGTAGGGCCGATTTTCTCGGTGTCGCTCATTACCCCCGACAAGCTGCATTCGCTAGAGTTTGGCTTTGCGGCCCCCTTTCAGCTAAATATCCCACTGACTGTGGACTCGCCGAACGTCTCTTACGCCTGGGAGATCCCCTACGCTCCCTATCACTATGTGGCTGGCCGATATGAAACCCCGGCGGGTTCGGCCTCGATCACGATCAGCAGTTGGGATTCAGTGACGCATCGCATCGCGGGGACTTTCACCGGGGAAGTCTATTCCGGGCCAAAGGACAGCCTGGCGATAACGTATGGGCAGTTCAATGTCACGTATTCGGTACAGAATTAGCGCCCGGAATTAGCGCCCATTTATCACGACTTACACGCCGGCCGGCAACGGTTGTACAAAAGCCACCGAACAACCGAGGTTGAATAACCCGATTACTATAATATCAAAACTTATTTTTATTAATAACTTCCATAAAGCGTTCCCTGAACTTTTCACTAACAGGTATGCGTTTATCGGCGATATAGATATGGTTGTCTTCTATTTTACTAAGCTGTTCATAGTTGATGATGTAAGAGTTGTGCACCCTGATAAACGGAGGCTTTAGTTGCTCTTCCATGTCCTTTAGGCGGCGGTATATCAGCATCTGTTCCTGGCCTGTCGCCAGCCTTACATAATCCTTCACTCCTTCAAAATAAAGGATGTCCTTTAATAAAATCTTCCTTAATGTTTTTCCGGATTTCACGAAAAAAAATTCCGGGCCCTGTTCAGCGTTTGGCAGATAATCTGCCCCGGGTTTTAAAAAATGCTGCTCTATTTTCTCGACTGATGCCAGGAAACGCTTTAAAGTGATGGGTTTAAGCAAATAGTCGATGGTCTGAAAAGAATAGCTTTCAACAGCATATTCGGAATAAGCTGTGGTAAAAACAATTTTGGTGCGGGGCGGCAATAAGGTTGCGAGCTCCATGCCTGTGAGCTTTGGCATATTGATATCCAGGAAAATAAAATCAATCTGGTTCATTTTTAAAAACGCCAGCGCTTCCAGTGCATTATAACATTTCGCCTTTAGTACCCAGGTTGTACTTTGCTTTATCAGCAGTTCCACCAGTTCGACGGCGTCAGGCTCATCATCAATAATTATGCAGGTTAAATTCATTAAAGCGGAATTTTTAAAAACGCAGTGAATAATTCTCCTTCGTCATCAATGGTCAGTTCGAATTTCTCCCCGTATAACATTCTGAGCCTTTTGGTTAAATTAATGATCCCGAATCCGCCCGGTTCATCGCCGGTCTCCGGGCCTACCTTACGATTGCGGGTGGTAAAAAACAGGTGATCATTTTGCTGGACCAATGAAATTGTTACCTGGTTTTGTTTTAGCGATTTGTCAATCCCATGTTTGAATATATTTTCGACAAAGGTCATGAGCAGCATCGGGGGAATACGCAGGTCCGGGTTATATGCTTTCTCGAAATTAACAGAGGCGCCGTGCCGGATACGAATTCTTTCAAGCGCAATATAGTTTTCTATAAATGCTACTTCTGTGGATACCGGCACTTCATCCTTTGGGCTTTCATCTACAACATAACGCATAATATC